>Ga0247812_10001984_pt1 | contig 11528 bp, 15 predicted proteins | sample UWRJL149409B1_FD_178011 | JGI IMG/M metagenome (GOLD analysis project Ga0247812, IMG submission 178011) | Plant litter microbial communities from Arlington Agricultural Research Station in Wisconsin, United States - UWRJ-L149-409B-1 | ecosystem: Environmental > Terrestrial > Plant litter >...
CCTCGCCTCTATCTGCCCGGTCATTCTCTACGACCACTAGAGCCCTGTAAGATACATCCGTCATACTCAATTCTAGATTAACTAACGCAGTCCGTTTTAGAAATAAGAATGTCTACGTGAGTGTAACAGCGAGGTCCATCTAAAATCCACGGCTGATATATATGCCCCTACATCTAGTTTGATATTTCGATTGACAATGCGCCAAAAGGCCGCATCGTTTTCAAGTTGCATGATGATGTAGTGCCCAAAACCGCTAAAAACTTCAGAGAACTTGCAACCGGTCAAAATGGATTCGGGTATGCCGGTTCTGCCTTTCACCGCATCATCCCAAACGTATGTATGACCTTGTTTATACTGCTACGACATTATTGACCTTCTAGTAGTTCATGCTTCAGGGAGGAGATTTCACCAGAGGCAACGGAACAGGCGGAAAGTCTATCTATGGAGAGAAGTTTGCTGGTCCGTTATTCTTCACATGCATTCCTACTGAGAACTTATGCTACATTCCTGTTAGATGAGAACTTCAAGCTTAGTCACACAAAACCTGGTCTTCTATCTATGGCCAACGCTGGTCCCAATACCAATGGCTCCCAATTTTTCATCACCACTGCGACCACAAGTTGGCTGGATGGAAAGCATGTGGTGTTTGGTGAGGTGGTCGAAGGTCAGCCACTTGTAGAGGAGATTGAAAGCAAGGGTAGCCCATCAGGTACACCCAAGGCCAAGGTCGTGATTACTTCAAGTGGCACTGTCTGAAATTCCTCTCGTGGTGCATCTCTTTACTCATAGCGTGGTTGTTTGCGGCTCAGATGCGTTTAATATATCAATGGAGGAAATCGTTTTTCGGTCACCACTCTGCGCGTGCGCTCGACCTCGTTCATTTCTTGTTCTCGAAAATAATCTATTCTACTAATTTCATTTTGACTTTCCCTCGTTGCGTGTTTAAGTCCTTCTCCACTGATATCTCAACCTTCACCCGATCAAAAACTGAGAGAACTCTTTCTTTCCCGCTTTCAACCGAGTCGTGCACTGTAAGTGTATACGAATCAGCATCGAATTTGGTTTCTTCTTTGAACATCACAAGTCCCTCCAAACCCAACCTAGGATTATCATTGAGCCCACTAAGGTCTTCTGAGCTGATGTTTAGGCGACTTACGAGGAGACGAACACAGACACCCCATTCCTGAACGTTCTGATGATGAAGGCGTCCTCGCAAGGGGGGCCATTGCGCGATTTCCCTCGTTCCTTGAGGGCCAATCCGACGAAAAACTCAACACTAGCTCGGCTAGCCATCTGAGCCATTCTATGCCGATGATTGATGTTATCAAGCACGTTATCCACATAGCTCTTCGAATGTAAAGTGGCATGAAGAGGAGAGGAATTGATGGCTGCGGATAGTTGACGGTGAACGAGCACGTCTATCAATAATGGCAGTTAGTGATAGATCGAATAACCAGAGATCTGTCGCCCTACCTGCATAACGCCGAATGGGACTCGTAAAGTGGGTGTAAATCGGGCTGGCGAGACCATAATGGCCAAATGTATCTTTAGAAACACTTCCGGAGCAAAAGTATTCTGCAGACAGCATGCATCGAGTGGCCATAATCCGAACAAGCGTGTTAAAAGCAGGCTCATCTGGGTCCTAAACACACATTGCTTAGTTGCTTGGTGCAAAGAACCGAGTTGTCAATCACGTACAACACAGTTGTCGAGAGACGCTGCGAGGGCCCCTGAGCTAGATACGTCAATTGAAATCCCTTTCCTCTTCATGAGAATGTCTTGCAACTTCTCAAAGTTGGTCTTGGGTGGTGGCAGGTGACGTCTAATCAAGGCTTCAGTCGCTAAATCTGCCAATGAAACATCTATAAAACAAGGCTTACCTAAGAACCGCGGTTTGGGGGAAGGTTTCTTGGATCTTCCGAGCGACGCTGATGTTGGCAAGTAACATGAATTCTTCAACTAGGCTGTTTGTTTCCCTCATTTCCTTTTGTTCTACATCTATAGGGTCGCTTGATTCTGCACTTTGAAGATGGATTTTTACTTCTGGTGACGCTAGATTAAGAGCCCCAGCGTTCATTCGGCCAGCCTTAAGCTTCTGTGCAAGAGCATTCAGTAGCCGGATGGAATTCGTCAGATCATCTTTCTGTGATCTTTGATGCCCTGTTGGTATGTATACAGGATTGGTGCGCTGGTTGTACTCACGGATCATCCTTCCGAATCTGGGCTTCTTCATATGTGAAAGCTGCTTTAGAGGCAATGACGGACTTTGTAAACCGAACGTTGACAATCTCTGCTTCTGGTGTAAGTTCCTGAGCGACTAGATCAGCAGAAGATTGGAATGGTAGTGATAAAAACTACCCACCCAGATAGCTGAAAACGCAAGCCGCTCAACATGTGGGCGCAGAGAGCAGAGGTTTGTCCCGAGTAGGCTAGGTAACATGTCAATACGTTTGTCAACAAGGTAAACCGTGGTTCCACGTGAAGCAGCTTCATGATCCATCGGGTTGTCGGCAAGCACAAAGTGTGAAACATCAGCAATATCTACGTTAAAGTAGCGTTATAAGGAGATATTTCCCTCGTTCCAAGTTCTACTACTCACGCACGCCTGCCTCTATATTACCATTAGGTAGTTGTCGGGCGTGTAAAGCGTCATCGATGTCCTGACAAGCTGTGCGATTCGTAACAGATACCATCAAATACAAGGTCGATCGAGTGAGGTGCAACTCACCTGGAGGGTCAATACTACATATTAATAAGTCTCTAAAATCCTCACGATTCTTCCACATCCCCCCATCTTCCTTTCGACTGACCACCCATTTTTCTCCTTCCTTAGGCAGGCAGTCATTCACCGCACGACCGAATGGCCGATAGGGTACTTCATACTCGAGAAGCAAGCTCTCGCGTTCTGCGTCTTCGCTCTCCACCTCACCTAAGGCTCGAACAAAGTGACCCTCAGGATAGCGGGAGGACGCGTCCCAGCGATCTATCGTGACAAGAATTTTTTGTGAAAGAAGAGACGGGGCTTGCCGAGTACGAAGGCGAATACGAGGGATAGATCGAGAAAGTGGAGTTGCAAATACAGTTTGCAATGTGGAGCCAGTAGATAATGTACTGGATAGGGATGTGCGATCGATGTGACAGACATAACTAGAAAGGAAGGATATTAGATGTCATGCGCATCAGACTGCAAGCGTACTCACGCTCGCCAGTTCCTTTTAATAATCCCAACCACCTTGCCTGTTGGTTGTTTGTCATTCATAGCGCTTTTGCGCGAAGACTTCGTTGCTTTGAGGTCATTCCGTAGTAGTTTTCGTTCCTCGTCATCATCCGATATTTCCTCAGGATCTAAGGCATCAGGATCATCATTTTTCAGTGTTGCTGATGTAAGACTTAGTTAGAAAGCATCGGGAGTAGAAATCTCATTAGCACGCACTTTCTTGATCTACAACAGTATCGCCCGGTGCTTTCCATTCACTTTCTGGAAAGACCTCGACGACGACAACATCCCCTTGAACTGAGCGATTCATGTTTTCCCTACCGGATAGTAATATGGGTTTGGTGAAAGAAGCGGCCGAAACGCTACCCTGAGAATATCTTGTCAGTCAATGGTCATGGTCAGCGCTAGTCTCTCACTTCAAGATAATTGTACTGGTTCGCGTTGAAGTGTCCTTGATATAGTTTACCTGCTTTCACACCAGCAACCGCGGCGACTGTAGGCAAATACTACACAGACACATCAACAAAGTGTATAGTGAAGAAAAAGCATCACTCACCTCCGGATAAATGACAGCACGCCTCGCTGATGCTTCTGTAGGAGGAAGCTCATTCCCACCAGCTACGGAGAGCACGTCCAGCAGTTCTGTCGCCTCTTTCATTCTGCTTACATAATCTTTCACTAGTGTAAATTTGATCGTGTCAAAGAAATAAAATGATACTAGGAGGAAAAACTGTACCAGATGCAGTTTTAACTTGTCCAATGGATGCTTTTCGACGGTTATCGACGTCATCTGTAAGGAGTACCACCGAAGGGATAACGGCAGATTGGCCCCGAATGACGGGATTTGCAAGTGATAAATGATCACGATACCACTGGGCTGCAGTTCGAATGCCTACATATAAGCATGAGTGAGAGTGGATGGCCATAAGGCGGAATTCTACGATACCACGATCATTTCTATCATTTGGTGACTCGTCTTCTTGTCGCACCACAGCTGTGTCGCTAAAAAGGAAGCACACATCAAAGACCTCCAAGTTTGATGGGCTACCGGAGAGCTTACCCACGAAATTCATTATAAAACACCCATATCTGCTTATCATCACTCTTAGTTAACGCCTTGAGGCGACTGAAAAGTGGCAGCGAACGATGTCGCACTTCCTCCATAACTGTCTGAAGCAGTATCATCGGTGGGCTGAACAGGGGTGATTCCATAAGGTCCATCTGATGTAGAAAGACATTAGTGTCAGGAAGAACAAAATGACCTTCTGGGTATGATGGATGTTGATTGCTGCCCCTTGAAGGGATACATGGTTCTTGTACGTCTTCATTGTCTGAGCATATTGCGCAAGCGATGATGCCGCATCTTATATCGTCGCGGAGGTACCGCTCTCGGAGGACTATAAAGAAAGATTAATTTCAGACACCACCCTGATTAATTGTGGTGATTTCCCATACCCTTGACCACTTTCCCCCTGGCTGTCTTCTTGAAGAATTTTCGTTGTGTCTGTATAGCTTCAGTACGACTGCGTTTGAGCAACACTATACCCGACATGTGGGTGGATTGCCTGAGGTAAATAGAAAGAACCGTGTGAGAATCTGTTTTACGGCCACATGCAGAAGAAAATCATGGGACGCGTACAGCGAACAAGTAGGTATCATTCAAGCTAAACATATTCTAGGACCATACCACTCCTTTCTCTGGTTTTCATGGTATCCCCGTGATAATATATGTGCTCGGTCGTGCTGCGTCATCAGATCGAGAATGAGACCAGAGTGAACTATAAAAGGGGAGTGAAGTCAGAAAGTGGGGTATCTTAGTGTTCGGAGTAGCAAACCATGGATAGACTCTAGGAGCTCTAGGGGAAAGCCGGGTAAGTTAGTCATCCTAATAAAACATGTATTTCCGACTGACCGATATCTAAAGATCCGAGCATGGATTATCTGAGGGTGAATAAAGCGAAAGGGAATGTAAACCCGAACACCCAACAAACCTGCAGGTATCTATCTCCAACCTAGAACTGCCGAGATTGCGTTTCACAGGACAACTCCAATCGTCAGCCTTAGATGTTTTGAAAGTGCCTAAATACAGATAAATTGGGCGTTGTATATTACGCACGGTTTGTACACCGGATTAAGAAAGCAAAGCCCATGACGGCTTCAGACTGGTGAACCTGCATCGTTATTCTTCTTCAAGTGAACTCGGAGACGCTGTTTGTCAAATTCCACGAAGAAATCTATGCTCCCCAAGTTACTTCACGCGTGGAGAAGGGTCAGAACTCTGATACCAGTGAGGTAGAGATACCATATGATATACCACGGCATAGCTCAAGAAGACTCTGTAAGAACGCCACGCCCATCGTCATCGTGCTTAGCAAGAGACAAAAGAATATCTACTTAAAAAAACCCAAGTGACCATGACTTGCTCTCGAACGTGGAAGTTAATGTGCGGTCCACTACTCGAAACAACGGAAGGAGAATGATGGCATCCAGCGCGCATTTGCTTGTGGCTATGAAAGGAGGGTTTCCACGAAGGTCCTAAGGACGAGAGGGAGACACCCAATAAGCAGCCGTTGATCAGTTTGAAGAGGCAAAGAAATGACGGAACAGTTTAAGCCGTCTGAAAATTTGCGCCAAGATTCTAAATGAGCCATTGTTAGAAATACCCTTCTGATTGACGGCGGTTGTGTATGAAGGAGCCAGACAAAGAGAGAAATTCGACAATAATAGTTGAGACAAAAAGCCAGCAAACGAAAGGCACATTAGACATATATACAAAGCCGAATGAGGGGCTGGACCCGAGCAGAAAAGACCTATCATTGAGCAATGATCAACCCCCTTTACAGTGTTAAACAATGAAAAGTAGAAAATCAAACAACCATACGAGATTCCCTGAACTATCGTTGTTGTTGCCCATGACACGTAGGGAGATTCAGTAGCGATTGCTGGTCAAGGGGAGAGGTGATTATGCTAGACCTCTCAGATATCCAAGAAAACCTGGCATGTATTGAACGTGTATAACAGACAAAGAAATCAAAAAATCCATTTTAAACGTGTTTCAAGCCCAATCCATTTGTTTCTCCATTTTTCATAGTATCCTCGTGATAAAGTGTGTTGTCAGTCGCACGTCGTCGGAATGAGAAACGTCCAAAGAAGCTCCTACTTCCTTGTTCTGGCAGAAGTTGTGCGTGGCGATGAAGGGGAGAGTAAATTTCCTTAGCGTCACGGGCGATGACGCTTAGCAGTAATGCGACGGACTGGGATAGGTGAGGGTTAGTAGGTTCCAGAGGCGGTTGGTACCATGGGCTTACGCAAATGGCTAAGAGAGCAAGATTGAGAATGATACCAGAGTAATCTATAGTTAAGATCGAAAATTAGAGGGGGTAATCCTATTCTTCGAAGTCACATACCGAGGATGGACCCTAGATGAAGGAAGATAAGTCAGTCATCCTAAAGAAGTGTTCGTGTCTAACCCACCGAACTCTGGAGATCCGGGCATGGATTGTCGAACAGTGGGTAGAGCGAAAAGCGCTGTGATTGGAATACCAAACAGATCTGCAGGTATCTTTCTGCGACCTTGAACCGCAGAGATAGTAATCCACAGAACGACACCAGTCATCAACCCTATGTTCAAAATTTTGTTGGATGCGAGTGAACATGGTGGTCTAAAATTACGCACAATTGATACCCCAGATCAAGAACGCGAAGCCCATGACGACTTCAGACCGATGAACTTGCATCGTGATTCTTCTCCAGGTAAACGGGGAGACACCATCTGAGACTGCTCTAGAAGAGATTCCTACACCAAAGTTCCTTTGTGGATGGAGGAAGAGTTAGCACTTTGAGAGTTAAGCGGAGATGCGAGACGTACGGGATAGTTCCCGTCAAACTAGCACCCAAGATCGTTCGTGAGGCATTCGTTGCAGGATCGAGAGCGAGGAAGGTGGTATAGACATCGTATGTATCAAATGGATATGCCTGTGCATTCGACCTCCAATTCCACGCGGCTGGCCGGGTGGAGAAACGATGCTGTGTGTATAGAGTTTGTTCAAACGGAACACCACGCTTGACTTGGTCATGCCAGCAGTCGCTGTCACCAATGCAGAATCCATCTGTAATATAACCTTGTAGGTTCGGCTTATATACCAAAGCAGCCGTCTCTGGGACCAAGGGGGATGTCGGAGTCGCTTGCCTATGAGAACATAGTCAGAAGATATATCAAGTCAATGGAAGGAACAAAATTCACCCGTCAGTGAAGAAGTTTGTCTGGTCCAAAAGCGCTAGAGGAAATGGCATAAGGATAGGATGTGGGCCACATGACTTTGGTTGCTTACCGTTACAGCCACTGTAAGGCCCGGTTTCTATACAACTGTGAATTAGCCACTGGATACCTATAATGCGAGATCCCAGATCTAATGTATCAACTACGCCGAGAAGATATATCTGGAAGTGGGATGAGAAATACATTCCATTTGAGGTTTAGGCCGGACCTACCCCGGAGCCGTATCCCGCCGGTAGGGTCTCTTCAAATGGTTTAGTGGCATATATGGGTCCAAGAAGACCATAAGACAGCGCAACACCCATCGCGATCGTGCCTAGCAAAAAGAAAGAGTTATTTGGCTGCATGCAAGTTATGGGGCATCAACAGGACATACCCAAAAAAGTGACCCAAAAAGTCCATAACTCGGTCTTGAAGACTTTGGTTTTATGTTGGGCCTGGTTGTTGCAATTGGATCCGTCTGATGATTTTCGCTCGCTTATTGGAACGACTGGAGTGGGGCCTGGACGGGGAGGTGGAGTGTGTTTTTCGTCGTAATAGCTGGCTGGTTCTGAGATTGTGACCATTGTGTTAGAGTGCGTTATGGGAGAAATGGCATTCTTGGTGTCGGGAAGACTGGATTTGCTGTCTCGTTTTCGTGGGTTGTCCATGAGTGGGTGAAGAGGGGAAATTCAACCTGGATTGGCTCATTTACGGGCGAGACGGGTTATAAAAGGACGGTCAGGGCGTTTTTGATAGGGAGGCTAATGTGATATCCACTGTTCGGCAGGAAGGAGAAGAAGTAAGGAACGCAACGCCCAGCACGCGTTTGCCTTGAGTCGTAACTGAGAAGTGTCCGGCGAAGGGCAAGACTCCGATAAGCAGATAGCTCCATCAGGAACACAGTAATATATTTGGCAAGGGGCAACGTGCTCCATCTTTGGTTGAGGGCAAAGAGATTACCGAACGATAGAGGGCCCCTTGAGGGATTCACAAGAGCCAAACAATTCTAAATGAGTCATTATCAGTCTTGGCTGTTTGACAGGCGTCTGTGAATGATTGGAGTTAGTTACTTCACCATGAATAAGGATATAATCCGATGTAATACTCCCTGGTGTGGTGTAGTGTCGATCAAAAGGGTTTATTTGAATTGACAACGTGACGTTGCCCGGGAGTGAGCGCTCAATAAATGGACGTTATGCTAAAGGGAGGGGGATGAAGATCTCGACATGATTGGGATAGAGTTAATTATGAAGTGGCGGGCGGTTTGTGTGTAGGCTATGCTACGGAAATCTCGGGCAGTGCTAGGGTTTTGGATGAGATTATGCCGCGAACTCCGTATCTAAGCAGTATAGCCTTTGACTAGAACCGCCACTTGGGTTTATATACTATCCGCAAGCTGAGCGTCATCTTTCTGCTTCGTACTCCCCTTTTACTCTCAATCAATTTAATATGGTCCTTTGGTCCACATTTCAATCTACACTCGCCGCTATCTCCCTCGCATCAGTGGCCAATGCCATCACCATCTACACTCTAAAACCAGGTCAGTTACATTCGCTACTTCTTTAAAACTTGTACTAATGGTTGATGGTATAGGGGCTACACCGACAATTTGGTTGTCACCTGATGGGCAATACACCGGACTCCCCGCATTCGATCCAATCCAAGTATGTTTAACAATTCCACCTCATCTATCTGTGTATTCTCGCTTATCCCTACCGTTAGCATGCCGCACCTCCCATTCCCGTACCGCCCGCCCCAACCGCCGTCTCCCTTGCTCTTCAAAGTGGCGACAACATCCCTGGCCTATCTAAACAGATGCGCTCAGATTTCGTCGGTATCTCTCTGGAGATGAGTGTGGCCGATCGTATCAGTAAGTCGGAATATTTACTCCTCCCCTGCGTCAGACTAAACCCTACTGTCCAGTTGGTCGTAACGGCACCTTCCTGGATCCCAAATTCCTCAATCACATCCAAAACCTGCGCGCTCGCTCTGGAACTGTCAGTATCCGTGTTGGTGGCAACTCCCAAGAAAAAAGTACTCTCGTTCCTGCTCTGTTCCCCAATGTCGGCGCCACAATCAACAAAACAGAAGATCTCACTAAACCCGCGGGTACCACAGAGCCTCCCATTCTCACATATAGCGAGGATTTACTCTATGCTATGAGTAACATTAGCTCCCTTGTTGACGTTGGCTGGTACTTGGGTTTACCCTTCCTTAATGAAGGCGCTATCACGAATGTCGCCACCCGCTCCTCCGAAATTTTAGGTTCATACCTTCGAGGTCTCCAAATGGCTAACGAACCGGATCTGTAAGCCAAATATCTCTTCCCAACACGGCCCTCGCTCATCACGTCCCCAGATATGTCTCACATGCAAGAAAAACTGCGCCTTATGGCATTCCAGAGTACATGGCAGACTGGAGGAGGGTTCGGGACGCCGTCAGTACTCCTTGTAACCTGCTCTATTCACCTATCTCATCACCCCTTTTAGAATGTTCCCACTAGAACCGATCTCATCGCTCCAAACGTCTGCTGTGGATTCAAAATTGATGATATCCTCGCACAAGGTTTTCTCACTCAATTCGCAAGCAGTCTCAAGATGGTCGCAGTACAACAGTAAGCTTAGAACCCGCCACAGACTTGCGATTTCATACTAAGCATCCTTTTCTCAGTTATCTGGACAATGCATGCCAGAGTAACCTCGCAAAACCAAGCCCAGAAGCATTCTTTGCTTCCATCCTGTCGCATACTGCGGTCATTAACTTCATGCTTCCTTATGCCAATGCGGCATCGGTTGTTAATGCTGCTGGAAAAGAGTTCGTCTGTACGTCATCCCCATTTGTTCTATTCAGGCCCACTGCTTATCCGTCTTGTAGTATTTGAAACCAATACGGCATCGTGCGGTGGCTTTCCCGGAGCTTCGGATTCATTCGGTGCTGGGCTTTACTTGCTTGATTTGTCACTTCAAGCCGCATTCCGTGGCATCTCCCAAGTTCTTTTCCACAATGGTGGTGTCGGGCAATACTACAATTTGTTCACACCCCCACAGACGAATCAATCCAATTTCCGTGAATGGACCACGGGCTCACCATATTATTCTGCCCTCATTATGGCGGAAGCCATGTCCAAGCCAGGTTCCCAGGTTGTCGATTTGCAGATGAACGGTGGCAACGTGTACACTCCCGGTATGTATCTCTCTGTTCATATTGCTTAGATTGTGAGCTCATGACCTCTTGTTGTCAGGATATGCCATCTATCACAGCGGGGTCCCCAATAAACTCGCTCTTTTCAACTACGTCACCGACCCTACTGGAGCAAATGACCTTAATGTAGCCGTCTCTATTGGTGGTGGTGCGACTGGTCAAGGTGTTACCACTCCATCGCAAATCTCCGTTAGATACTTCAGCCCTAGCGCAGGGTCTACTGGTGATAAATTCAACCTCACCTGGGCTGGTCAAACCGTCAGTTTCATCCATCCCAATCCATTTATCATTTTCTAATTTATCTTATTGAATACAGATGGGTGATCAGTTTACTTCGGATGGTCGTCTCAGAGGAACCCCAGTCACAGATACCATTCAGTGCACTGGCGGGATATGTAACGTTCCAGTCAAAGCACCCCAATTCGCGCTCGTGTTCCTCACCACCGACGGTGTCACCATTGACCCTGTCGAAGTGGCCCAAACCTTCGAGATGACCGTCGCTACCAAAATCGACGCGAACCTAATTGTTCCTCCTGGTGTCCTACGCACATCCGATGGACGCGGTGGAGAACAGGAGCTCTTTAATATTGGTGGAACAAGTCGGGGGTCTATTAAAAATGGTAGTGCACGAGTGGAGGTGGGGTTGGGTATATTGTTTGTTGTTGGGGTGATGAGCGGGTTAATGGTGATCATGACGAGTATGAGGAGACTCTAGAGATGAACTTTTCATGGACCTTATTTACAATGTTACGATTTGCTGTACCAAGGTAGATCACTCCAATAGTGTACTTTTATTCCCTAGACACCACATTCCTTCCTAATACTCATATCTAATATATCACTGCTCTATCA
>Ga0247812_10001985_pt1 | contig 11527 bp, 3 predicted proteins | sample UWRJL149409B1_FD_178011 | JGI IMG/M metagenome (GOLD analysis project Ga0247812, IMG submission 178011) | Plant litter microbial communities from Arlington Agricultural Research Station in Wisconsin, United States - UWRJ-L149-409B-1 | ecosystem: Environmental > Terrestrial > Plant litter >...
TCAAGCAGTTCCGAGATCAGACCCGACGCTATCTGGCAGGCGAGCTGAGCGAAGAAGAATTCCGCCCCCTGCGCCTGCAAAATGGCCTTTACATCCAGCGTTTCGCGCCGATGTTGCGGGTTGCGGTGCCTTACGGCCAGCTGACTTCGCGCCAGACGCGGATGATGGCCAAAATTGCCCGTGACTTCGACAAGGGCTATGCCCACATCAGTACCCGGCAGAACGTGCAGTTCAACTGGCCAGCACTGGAAGATATTCCAGACATCCTGGCTGAACTGGCCACGGTGCAGATGCACGCTATCCAGACCAGCGGCAACTGCCTGCGCAACGTCACCACCGACCAGTTCGCCGGTGTCGCCGCCGACGAATTGATCGATCCGCGCCCCTGGTGCGAGATCGTTCGCCAGTGGACGACGTTCCACCCGGAATTCGCCTACCTGCCGCGCAAGTTCAAGATCGCCATCAACGGTTCGACCTCGGACCGCGCCGCCATCGAAGTCCATGACATCGGCCTTGAGCCGGTGCACAACGCCGCAGGCGAACTGGGTTTCCGTGTGCTGGTCGGTGGTGGCCTGGGCCGTACGCCGGTGGTGGGCGCGTTCATCAACGAATTCCTGCCGTGGCAAGACCTGTTGAGCTACCTCGACGCCATCCTGCGTGTCTACAACCGCTATGGCCGTCGCGACAACAAGTACAAGGCCCGGATCAAGATTCTGGTCAAGGCCCTGACGCCTGAAGTGTTCGCACAAAAAGTCGACGCGGAAATGGAGCACCTTCGCGGTGGCCAGACCACGCTGACCGACGCCGAAGTGCACCGTGTTGCCAAACACTTCGTCGACCCGGACTACAAGTCGCTGGACAACCTGTCCGCCGAACTGGCCGAGCTCGACCAGCAGCACCCTGGCTTCGCTCGCTGGCGCACCCGCAACACCCTGGCCCACAAAAAGCCGGGTTATGTTGCCGTGACCCTGTCGCTGAAGCCAACCGGTGTCGCCCCGGGCGATATCACCGACAAGCAGCTCGACGCCGTGGCCGACCTCGCCGACCGTTACAGCTTCGGTCAGCTACGCACCTCCCACGAACAGAACATTATTCTTGCCGACGTTGAACAGTCCCAACTGTTCGCGATGTGGGGCGAATTGCGCGAGCAAGGTTTCGCCACGCCAAACATCGGCTTGCTGACCGACATCATCTGCTGCCCGGGCGGTGACTTCTGCTCCCTGGCCAACGCCAAGTCGATCCCGATCGCCGAATCGATCCAGCGTCGCTTCGACAACCTGGACTACCTGTTCGACATTGGCGAACTGGACTTGAACATCTCCGGTTGCATGAACGCCTGCGGTCACCACCACGTCGGCCACATCGGCATCCTCGGGGTGGACAAGAAAGGCGAAGAGTTCTACCAGGTCTCCCTGGGTGGCAGCGCCAGTCGCGATGCGAGCCTGGGCAAGATCCTCGGCCCGTCCTTCGCCCAGGACGCCATGCCTGACGTGATCGAAAAGCTGATCAACGTGTACGTCGAACAACGTACCGAAGACGAGCGCTTCATCGACACCTATCAACGTATCGGCATCGACCTCTTCAAGGAACGCGTCTATGCAGCGAATAATTAAGAACAACGAAGTCGTCGACGAAACCTGGCACTTGCTGCCCAAGGATTTCAACATTGACGAGATCAGCAACTGCGACGACCTGATCGTCCCGTTGACGCTGTGGCGCGAACACGCCCGGATGCTCAAGGCTCGCGACGGCGGCCTGGGCGTATGGCTGGATGCCGATGAAGAAGCCGAAGAAATCGGTGACGACGTCGACAATTTCCAGGTCATCGCCCTGAACTTCCCCGCCTTCACCGATGGTCGCAACTACTCCAATGCGCGGCTCCTGCGTGACCGTTACGGTTTCAAAGGTGAGCTGCGCGCGATTGGCGATGTGCTTCGCGACCAGTTGTTCTACCTGCGTCGCTGCGGTTTTGACGCCTTTGCGTTGCGCGCCGATAAAGACCCGTACGAAGCACTGGAAAGCCTCCAGGACTTCTCGGTGACCTACCAGGCCGCCACCGACGAACCGCTGCCGCTGTTCCGTCGCCGCTGATGGTCAAACCTTGAACCCCGTCCGGGGTTCAAGGCACCCCGCTCTATTTCGCGTTTAACGGAAACGGTTGCCCCATGGCCACCCAGTCCCGGTAAAGCCTTGCCCGATTTTCCAGCACCATGAAAATAGCAAACGGATTATCGGCATCGGCTTCATTCGCCTGTACATCCTGCGCCAACTGCTTCCACAACGCCTCTGACGCATCGGCTTCACCCAGCAACCGCCATACTCGCGCTTGAAGCGTCGGGTAACCCACCCGAAAATCCGCCGTCAGACTCAGGCCATCCATTATCCTGAGAAAACGGCTCCCTCCGCGTTTATCCGCCAGTCGTAGCCAGATCAATTGCCTGGCGTGTTGTTGTTCTACCGTGCCGATCTGCAACCAATCATTCGCAGTCCCATAATTGGGCCCCGGCTCGCCTAACCAGAGGTTGATGCCTGTTTGTTGCCGATGCTCCACCAGGCGCACCAGGGTGTCCTCGTCGGTCAACGGATTGCCCTGCAACAACACGCGCTCCGGTGTAATGGCCTGGTTCAGGATGGCCGGTGGCACCCTGACGATCTGATTGTGCCGCAGGTCCAGCAGGTCCATGTACGGTTCGTCCATGATCCCGATCGGACAGGCGCTGATCTGCGTATTCCTCAGGTTCAACCACCGCAGGTCTTTCATGCCCACTACCATGGGCGAAACTCCCAGAGGATTGTCGCTCAAATCCAGTCGCTGCAACGTTTTCAACTGACTCAGTTTCGAGGCCATCCGCCCGGTGAATGTCAGGTTCGTGTTCTTGAGGTTCAACGACGTTAACTGTCGTAACTTCAACAATGAGGGGGGAAAGGTACTGACAAGATTACCCCCTTCATCGGGAATGCGAAGGTCGACACTTTCCAGACTCAACGTACGCAGGTTTGGAAAATTCTCCAGGAAACCACTCAAGGTCTCGCGCTCCAACACGTGAAAACCTCGCATCGACAACTCGGTCACATCGTTCAATCGAACATTCAGTGCCGGCAATCGATGGAAGTCCTCGAAATCCAGATCCATCTTGAAGCCGGTCAAATGACCGCCTGAATAATGCGCCTGTTCCTGCGCGGCGCGCTTTTGCCAAATGGCTATCAGTTCATCCGCCAGCTCCGATCGGGTGTCTCGTTCGTAATGCACTGTTTCCTGGAACAACTCCAGGTTATGCGCCTCGATCTGTGCCGGAGTCATCCCCTGCGCCTCGGCATCACCGGCCTGCAGAAAATCAAGATCCATGTCTTCGACATCATCGGCTGATTCATCAATCCAGCCCGTCAAATCGGTGGTCAGCTGCTGAAATTGCTGCTGTAAACCATCGATATGTGCCTGAGCTCGTGTACCTGCCTGCTGCAGCGCTTCATCGACCTCTGCATTGGAAAATTCAGGGTAAATATCCTTCAATTGCAGCCGCATCATTTCGTGGGTCATGCCTGCAGCCTGAGGCGTATTTGGAAAACCACCGCCTCTGAGCCCATGGGTTTCAAAGGGTAGATGACTGTCCATCCGTCCTGTCCCGAGCATTAACTCCGAGCGGGACAAGGCGTGATCACCGATTTTTTGCCGCAGCTCGCTGGCCTGATCCGGCGAGGTGAGGCGCAGCGCGGCACGCTCATCGTCATGCAACACCCCGAGAAGGGCACCGTAGAAATCCGTTTGCAGGCCCTTGTCCTGATAGTGGCTTCCCGTTTTGATCAGGTGCCGGATATCCGGGGCATCGAGTGGGCCTGTCCGATCGAGCACTCGACCGATGGCCGATTGGTCAAGGACGTCCACCCGAAGGTTATTCGGCCAGCCCGGAAGGTTTCTGAGCGAGTGCAAGGCCAGCGTATCCGACTCAGGATTGAGCATCGAACGAAGGTATACGCCCTCATAAGCTCGGTTGAGCCGAACATGCTGCTGATACTGACGGGCCTTGCTGTCGAGGCGCTTGAACACCTGCAGGGCCTCGTCACCCGCGAGCGGTGCCTGTATGTCCACACCATAGCGATCAAGCATTTGTTCGATGGCGCCTTTGGGCAGGCCCGGGTATTCACGTTGAAACAACCGCACCCACTCATGCTCCGAGTGTTGCAGTGCGTCGTATCGGCTGTTGAACAGCTCCGGGGGCCCCGCCGCTGCGAGATCCTGGTCGATCTGGAAACGGCTGATCGTATCAGCCAGCAACGGCGTCGGTGGCCGTCCGGTGTGCATCAGGCGCAGCATGTCGTCATCAACTGCGCTGACCTTGCCGATCCGGGCGAGCATTTCATCGCTGAATGTGGCCACCGACGGGCCGACGCCACGCAACAGTTCCACTCGGCTCATGACCGCAAGGTTGGGTTTTGCAACCGACTCGATGATGGGGGTAACACTCGGAGCCACTGAAGCATCACCGGCCCCTTGATCGATTTCCCTCACGGCCCCAGCCTCCGCCGCCGCGCCGTCCCCCGAACCAGACATGCCGATGATTGGCAGCGCATTAAGCAAGCCAAACACCGTGCGCGTTACACCGTCGGAACGCTGATCGACCGTTGCGCCGTCGACCGCCTGTTCCAGCCCGTAACCGGCATCGATAAGCCCCGCCAGCGCGAGCAGACCATCACCGCCAGGCACGAATAAAGCCAGAGGGCCAAAGCGGTTGATCCATTGCACAACAGGCTCGACAACGGCACTCAGGTTGTCGCGATTGACCTGGGCATCGTCCCGAATGGTTTTGACGCTGGCCAAGGCAGCCTGCTTCATTATCAGGACAAGCTGTGCAAAAGGATCGGTTCCTGCCGGCGGTTCGTCAAAACCGATGTATTCGGCAGGATCCCAGTAGCCATCATTGTTGAAGAATCCGGCCTCCCGGTTAAGCCGATGCATTCGAGGAAAGATCGCCATGCCCTCCAGCGCGGTCAGTACACCGGCGTGGAAAGTACCATCTGCTCGATCCTCCTCGGCAAAGTGAGCCGCCACCCCTCGCCTCGTTGCCTCGACGCCTGCCTGTTCGACAAACCATTGGTGCAGTTGCCCAAGATCGCTGAAATCATGCAACGGTGACGAGTTTCCGGGGATGTACATCAACATCCTGGTATCGGATGGGCGACGGAAGATCCAGATGTCGGTCGCGATGTAACGGTACAATTTCAAGCGGCATGCCTTGACCGCAGGAGGTGTCAGGGTTGGCGCTTGAAGCGAGGCAACCGTCAACGACTCCCACGATTGATCAGGTGACAATCCGGCTGACTCAAGGGCAAGCATCAGACCTTTTGGAGTCAGCGTCTTTTCATGAAGCTGCAACCAGGCGCTGATGACAAAAGCAGCCTTGACTGATGTTCTTAACGAATAGGGCGCGGGGGCCGCGAGTCGTTCATCCGAAGGCCAGGTTAGATCGAGGTAGTCGCCGTACATGTCCCGCAATTCCAGCTCCCATGCCCATTTCTTGAAGTCTCGAGGGCGCAAGGCTATTTGTGTGAGCGGCCCATACGTTTGTGGAACGGTTTTGCGGTACACGCCTTCATAGGTCTGGTGATTGCCGCTACCGTGGTTGGCGAACTCATCGACGTTCTCCACGATCTGCACCGGCGGGCCAACATCGGGCGGGGTGTAGAGGCCGAATGCTGTTTCGCCAAAACGTCCGTCACCCACGGTCTGGTAGTTGAGCAGCAGCACCTGCAGCAAGGGTTGTGAATGTGCGACTCGTCCTTGATGAATTCCGTCCTGAACAGGATGCCCGCTGTAATCGTAATTGAGCGTTACCAGCAAGGAGGTCCGCGGGTCGATGTCCTGCCCCCATTTCTCCTTGATCCGTTGCTCGCCGAATTGATCGGGCGTTTGCGGTAATGCGAGGTCCACGATGCCTTTCAGATCGTTGCGCATTTGCCACGCCGGTGTCGGATGGGGGCTAGCCACATCATTATTTGGGCGCTTATTCATCGGAAACCTCCTCGGCGGGTAGCGGCAGCCCCGGATGTCTCGCCAGCGCCGCGGTGGTCAGACGGTCGAAAAATTGCGCGGTGTCGTTTTTATAGTTTTCGATGATTGCACTCAGGCGCTGGGTCACGACTGCTCGTGGCAAGGTGATTTGTGCCTCCAGTTGAGTGAAGGCATGAGCACTGCGCTGGGTGAGGGTGTTGAACGCGTCTTGATGAGTCTGCAGGAGGTATTCGTACCAGAACCTTCGGGCATTGATCGAGGCCATCAGCGCCGAGGAGTGTTCGGCTCTGGCGACCTCTTGATAGGCACTCTCGAGTTCTTCGAGGGACACGTCGACATCCCGCACGAAATTCATTTCTCTGGGCTGGGTCGGCAGGTCCAGGCGTTGCGCGAGTCTCACGCGGTAAATCAGGTCTAGCTCCCGCGCCTGGGCGCGAGTGAAAGGGCCGGAAAGCGAGCGACGACCAATTTCGATCATCGCTTGCTTTTCCACCTGCTGCAGTCGGAACAGGCCTCTGACCAGACGCACCATTTCGCCCTCGAGTGTGTGGGTTCCAGTGCGGGCCGACACCACGGCTCGATAACACAACACCCTGACCTCTATATCGCTGAATAAGGCGGCAGCATCCTCGGCACTGACCCGGCCTACCCGAGCCGCTTGAAACAAGGTGCGGCGCAAAGCGTCATCTTCGCCGGCCGCGTCCAGCACGTTCCAGACCCGCTGAGTCAATTCGATTTTCTGCAGGTCGTAATCCGCCGTGTCATGCAGTCGCGCAAGCAAGTGGAAAAAATCCCTGGACCGCGGGTACAACGACAATGAAGTCCAGATCGCTTCTTTACGGGCCAGTTCAGCACCGGCCAATCCGCTCATCCAGATCGAACCGTGTCTTGCGACATCCGGTTGTACGGCCGCGAATTGAAGGTAATCGGCGGCCAGAATCCCCAGACTGATTTGGTTGGACAGTTGATAGGCGGCGAGCGCCTTGAGGCTCGACGCTGAAAGCGGGTTGCCATCGATGTTTGTGCCGAGGTTCAGGGCGGACCGAGCCTGGTAAACAGACTCCGGAATGTGTGTGATGAGGTTGTCGCGAAGATCCAGTGTCTGCAGTTCGGAAAGATCATTGACCCCGACCGGCCAATCAACAATCTTCGTACCCCGTAACGCAAGGTGCCGCAATTGCTTCAGCGCGGCGACCGTGGGTGTTCGTCCAAGCGCCGGATTAAAGCTCAAGTTGAGGGTCTGCAGATGCTCCAGGCCATTGAGCATCGGGATCGAATCGGGCGTCAGGTGAATCCGGTTATCACTCAAGTCCAGGTGCACAAGGTTGGGCATCGCCGCGATAGCCTGGGGGATTCGGTCCAGCTCATTGCCGGTCAGGCTCAACGTGCGTAATTGCGGAAAGTTACGCAAAAAAGCATTCAATCCGGCACTGGCCCCTACTCCGTCCATCGCCACGGCGCCGACGTGGCCGAAATTGCCAACCAGCACCGGGATGTCCCCCAGTGCCTGTGTATCAAGACTGAGCGTGTAAAGGATTTGCGGCGTGCCACGCATGACGCGGCCCTCTTTACGCCAGGCGCGCAAAATCGCCTGGGCAGCTCGACCCTTGCTGTGCTGAGATACCCTGCGTCGCGGCCCGACGCCGTCTTGATAATGGGTATCGCGATTGACCCAACGCTGCAGCGTATCGCGCAGGGTCTGATGTTCCTGGCGCAGGGCCTCGAGCGCCTGGATCGCCACCACGTCGTCAGCGCCCAAGGTCGATAAAAAATGTTTGATTTGCGCGGGCGAGTGGGTGGGGTAGAGCTCTTCGGCGCGCTGCAGCAGGGCTGGCGAACGCGCTGTCTCAACCGACGGCGGGGTTCCCAACGCAATAGCTTTGGCGACCATCCGGTCCGCCAGGCCCATTGGCGATCTGTAACCGGCGCGTATCGGCTCGATACCGATGGCCCCTGCGATGGCCTCCCTTCGCTGCAACGCCAGTGCCGTGATTTTTTGCCTTAATGCCATGCCAGCGTCTGAGGCTTCGATCCCCAGGGCTTTGCGCGTATTGACAGGCAAGCCTTCCCACAGTGTTTTGAAAAAATGCGCTCGGGTCCGTTTCAGCTGTGTGAGCAGTTTTTTGCCACTGGCATCGGACGCTTCAAAACGGTCAGCATGAGCTTCGATAATGAGCTTTTGCGCCGCGTCTCTTGACCCAATGCTGGCCCTTTCATCAGCGTGCACCGCCCATTCAACGATCTCGACGAACACATCGTTGGACCAGCCCGGTAAATGCTTGAGGGTGTTGAGCACCAATCGGTCCGCGTCCAGTCCGCTGGCCGCGTCCAGGTAAAGCCCTTCATACGCCCGATTCAGACGCACGATCTGCGCATATCGCCGGGCTTCTTCAGTCAGCCGCAGCGGGACTTTTGCGTCTTCGAGCTGCTGCCATTCAGTGATGTCGGCATTCTGTACCAACTCGTCGGCGACACTCGCCGGCAGTTTGGCAAACATTTTAAGAAGTGGCTCGGCCTTCGTCTCTGTGATCACGTTGGCGCGCTGATAAAAGCGGTCAACCAGCGACAACCTCTTGCCCTCTGCTCGCTCGGCGATCACGTTGGCCAGTGATTGGGCTTGAAGCGTTTCGTCAGTCGCCTTACCGATCAGGGCCGTACGCTGTGACGTGTCCAGGCCCTTCAACAGCGATGGATAAAACTGCCCTTTGTTTACAAGTGCTTCTGGAATCTTGATTTGCCTGGAGGCCGACGCCCGCCCGTATTGCTTGATTTCGCCCCCGCTGACATCAGTAATGCTGACCTGGGTTTCCCGAGGCCAATTTCCGCCGGATGTCAGCAGATAAAGTTGCAGATCGGCGTCAGCCTGCGGCGCGGAGGTCGGTGCGCGCATGTGTTCCATGAAACGGTTAACGGCCTTGTCCGCGCGAAAGCGTCGAATGGTGTCGACCAGCGTCGCCATCGGCTTGCTGCGGTCCGGGTACAGTTGGCGCAATAGCGATTCGTCGAGGCCATTCATGGCAAGGAGTTGTAATCCCTCGGTGTCCGGGATGTCCTCCTCGCGGTAGCCCAGGCGTCGAAACAATGTGAGCAGATCCCATTGCTGCGGCAACTCGGAATCGTGCAGCCACGCACCTGCGTTGTTGGTCTCCAACACGGGTGAATAACGCGCGGCTTCCCCTGGATGCTCGATTTCCCACAGGCCGGTACCTTGAACGGGGCGCAATGCATACGTATCCGGTCCGGTGCGCATGTACTGACGCTCGCGCCACTTTACGAGCCCTTGCTCATCGGCAGGCAATTTGGCCGGCACCGTTGCGAGTTGTCGATAAGCTTTCAGGTCAGGCTTCCACAAGCGCATGGAATCGGAGCCAACCGGGACTGCCCTCAATCGATTGATAAAATCAGACGATTTGACGGCCTTGTACCCTTTGCTCACCCCCTTTGCGGCACCCGACGTTGCCGCCATCAGAATCAGATTTTCGATGACGTCGAATAGATAGTCGGTGGCTTCTTCCTGCTCGCCTTGGGACCAACTGTCGATGCCTTCGTAGACCTCTGCCAATAATTGAAGCCCGGCGACAGCAAACATGACTTCGCCCACCACCGGCACGAAGGCGCTGAAGAACAGCAGCGTGTTGAGACCGATGGTTTTATACGTATCGAGCCTGGCCAGTCGGGTCTTTTCATCCTCGTCATCGGTGGGCACCACAAGCAATCGCGCATCGGCGATCACATGGGCCGAGCGCTGGCGGAACAGGGTCAGGAACACATCATCGGCCAGATCAAATCCTTCAACCGGAACGAAAACACTGTCCTTCGGCAGAGGTGATGTGTTGACCGATAACAATCGCTTATCCAGCTCTGTGTGAAAAACAGGTCGGTCGCTGAGCAAAATGAAACGCATGAAAAACTGGCGAAAATCGGTGGTTCTAAGGCGTCTGCTCAGTTCTGTTTCAAAATCCTTGAACGATGCATATTCCTTCACCGGGTGCAGCGGGTCACCTGGCAGGTAAACCACGCAGCGGTAATCATTATCGGCATGTTCCGTGACTGGGCCGACAAAGAACGCGCCCTGCAGTTTTACCCCCAGCAACTCCAACCCTTGATAACCAAGCGTGTTCTTACCCAACTTGATTGATGAGACGGCGTCCCTGACCAACTTCAGCATGTCATAAACATCCACACTGATATGTTTCTTCATGTACGCAATGTGCACATCAACTTCAAACCGGTCTTTTGCATACGCCTGATGTTTAGTTCGAAACGCGTCAGCTTCCAACACGGTTTTAAGGTGGGCCTGGTACTGTTTTCCCAAATCCAACGTTCGACACAGTTGCGCAAACTCATGAGGCTGAATTGACAGGATTTCGCTGGACCGACCATTGATGCGTTCCGGAATATAAAGCAACGAGTTGTCGTTATAATTCCCCGAGACCGTCTCGCTGGATTCGAAATTTTCGCAGGCCGCCATCAACAGATCGCGATCAATCGGCGTGACCAGCTTTTTCCTTAAACCAAGCAAGCTGGATGTCGAGCGCACGTGTTGGAATACCACGCCCTCTATATCGAGCGGCTCGTCCAATTTGTCGGACATGGCCTTGGCCAACAAGGGCGCGCAGAAGTGTTCGGGTGACTGCAATGCTCCCACGGCATCCGCGACCGCACGTCGGGTACTGCAACTTGCCAGCAGACTCTTTCGCAGGGCGGCGCGAACATCGGAATTTGACTCAAGCAGCCAGGAAGGCGCGTGTTGTTTAATAAGCGAGAAGAAGGCGCCCTGTTGTTGCGGCGTCATATTCTCCAGCGCTGCGTTAGTTGCTTTTACCGTCATGCTGAACAACCTGAATCTGATAAGGGCATCCAGATTAACGTTGAGCATTTCCTGATAAAAGTTCGAATAACCGATGAACGACAAGGACAAACAAACAATATTTCAACGCTTTAAAATATATAGTTACCGCCTGAACTTCATTCATGGGTACCACGCACCTTGTTGCCGAAAACCGGCAACAAGGTATTCAGATGTTTTTTACCAAAAGCGTTGTTGCGTCAAGCGGCTCCACCACGACAACAATACACGGTCGACCGACCCGCTGGCCGCCATGCCGATGCGCTCCTGCAGGCTCTTACGTTCAGCGTAATGCAGGTGATACAGCTCGGATTTCTTCGCCCGCTCGGACAGGTATTCATCGCTGGTCTTGAGTTCGTCCACCAGTTGGTTGTCCATCGCTGCGACGCCCAGCCAGATTTCACCGGTGGCGACTTTATCGATGTCCAGTTGCGGGCGGTAGCGCGAGACAAAGTTCTTGAACAGCTGATGAGTGACGTCCAGGTCTTCCTGGAACTTCTCACGGCCTTTCTCGGTGTTCTCGCCGAACACGGTCAAGGTGCGCTTGTACTCGCCGGCAGTCAGCACTTCGAAGTCGATGTCGTGTTTTCTCAACAGACGATTGACGTTGGGCAGCTGCGCAACCACACCGATGGAACCGAGGATCGCGAAGGGTGCGCTGATAATTTTCT
>Ga0247812_10001988_pt1 | contig 11515 bp, 13 predicted proteins | sample UWRJL149409B1_FD_178011 | JGI IMG/M metagenome (GOLD analysis project Ga0247812, IMG submission 178011) | Plant litter microbial communities from Arlington Agricultural Research Station in Wisconsin, United States - UWRJ-L149-409B-1 | ecosystem: Environmental > Terrestrial > Plant litter >...
TGATCTCTCCGCTTCTCGCCAGCCAGCTGGCCGCCCTCGGCCAGGTGCTGATGATCGACCTGGTGCTGGCGGGCGACAACGCCGTCGCCGTCGGTCTGGCCGCCGCCGCCCTGCCGGCCGAGCAACGCCGCAAGGCCATTCTGGTCGGACTGGCCGCCGCCGTCGTGCTGAGGATCGGCTTCGCCCTGATCACGGTGCAACTGCTGGCCATCGTCGGCCTGCTGCTGGCCGGCGGCGTCCTGCTGCTGTGGGTGTGCTGGAAGATGTGGCGCGAGCTGCGCGAGGCCGCGACCCACGATCAGGCCGAGGCCCAGGCCGAGCTGGAACTGGCCGCCCAGATCGAACACGGTCACGGCCCCAGCCCCGAGGAACTGGGGCTGAAGCGCAAGACCTTCGGCGCCGCCCTGCTGCAGATCATGATCGCTGATGTGACCATGTCGCTGGACAACGTCCTGGCCGTGGCCGGCGCCGCGCATGAGCATCCGTGGATCATGGTCTTCGGCCTGATCCTGTCCATCGCCCTGATGGGTCTGGCCGCGACCTTCATCGCCAAGCTGCTGAACCGGTACCGCTGGATCGGCTACATCGGTCTGGTCATCGTCCTGTATGTCGCCGTGCACATGGTCTGGGACGGGGCGCGATCGGTCATCGTCCGCACCGACCGGACCGAGGCCTTCAACCGCTCGGCCCCCGCCTTTCTCGACATCTCGGATGAGGATGCGGCGAAATATTTGCGCGGGACAAAGGGCGCCGCGCAGCGGGCGCCAGGAGGTCGGGCTGTACCGGCGGCGGCCCATTGACCCCCGTCGCCGCCGTATCGGTCGAAGAGGCCCACGCCCTGCTGGAAGCCGGCGAGGCCGTGCTGATCGACGTGCGTGAAGCCAATGAGTTCGCCGCCGCCCGCATCGACGGCGCCGTACTGGCCCCGCTCAGCGAAATGCCCGGCGCCTGGGACGCCCTGACCTTTCCGGCCGACAAGACGATCATCGTCCAGTGCCTGAAGGGCGGCCGCAGCGGTCAGGTCTGCGCCTTCGTCGGTCCGACCGGTCCCGAGGGCCAGCCGGTCGTCAACCTGACCGGCGGCATCCAGGCCTGGCACGCCGCGGGCCTGCCGATCATTCAGGGCGAAGGCTGAGGGGGGACGGGCGGGGTCGCCGTGAGCTGACGTTGAGAATGTCAGCAATGGGTGGGAAGCGGACTTTGCTTCTCGGCAGTCAGTCGGACCGTAGACCGTCGAGCCAATCTGTGTTGATGAGCATTTGTGATCGGTCACTAACCTCGATCATCATTTGGTTGGTCGAGATGATCGGCCCCGCTTCGTGGGGAAGGCAGACGAAAGCCTGCCCGTCGTATCCGTAGAAGACTGCTCGGCAAGTAACGAGCGAACGGATCAGCATCCATTCCCCACTGTTGGGGTCCCCGCAGGCCACCAAAGCGGCTCGAAGCGCTTCTTTGTCTGCAAGTCTAACGACCTCGGCGTAGCCGTATCGCTCGGCCATCGAGAAAGGCGGTTGCGAAGCTTCGTTGTCGTGCTTCATGCCGAACATTGCGGGATCAGGCAGAAGGTAAGGCAGGATCAGGTCGGCAATGGGCTCAATGCACGAGGTCAGCCGAGCACTGACCTCAGCCTCATTAGCACCGGGCGGGATGGCTGGTTCGATGAGATACAGCTTCATCCCATCACCCTACAGATAGCGGATGCCAATGTCCGCAATGGGTCGAAAGCGGCTATCGGCGTCAGCGTGGCGTGAATTTCTGGACGCGCTCGCCCAGGCCGTCGACGACATAGAGGGACCCGTCCGCGCCGACGGCGCCGTCGTGGGCCAGCTGGAACTGGCCGTCGTAGGGGCCGTAGGCGCCGAAGGTCTGGCGCACCTCGCCGTCCAGACCGACGACGGAGGCGCCGGAGCGGTCGGGGCCGCGTTCCGGCTGTTCGCCGCCGTCCACGACCAGGGCGAAGCCGTCGCCGGGGGCGATGGCCACGCCGTAGGGACGGCCCATGGCCGGCGAGGACCACTGCGTCAGGAAGCGGCCGTCGGCGTCGAACACCTGGACCCGGTCGTTCTCACGGTCGGCGACATAGACGCGGCCCTGGCCGTCGAGGTCGATGCCGTGCGGCAGGTCGAACTGGCCGGGACCCGATCCCCGCTGACCCCATTGGCCGAGCAACCGTCCATCCGCCGAGAATTTCAGCACACGGGAATTCTCATAGCCGTCGGCGACATAGACCGTGCCGTCGGGGGTGACCGCGACGTCCGTCGGGCGATTGAAGTGGGTTGCGTCATCACCCGGTACGCCGGCCTCGCCGAGCGTCATCAAACGTTCGCCGTCCGGACCGAATTTGAAGACCTGATGCAGGCCGACGTCGGTCACCCAGATGTTGTCGGCGGCGTCGACCTCCAGCCCGTGCGGCATGACGAACAGGTCCTCGCCCCAGACCTGGACGACCTCGCCGGTCCGGCCGTCGAAGGCGACGATGGTCGGACCCTGGATCCTGTCCGTCGGCATGGGCTCGCTCCACGCCCGCCCCGCCCGATGGAAGACGAAGACGCGGTTGTGCGAGTCGACGCCGACGCCCGTCACCTGACCGAGGGCGTAGCCTGAGGGCATGACCGGCCAGCCGTGGACGACGGCGTAGCCGGGGGACTGGGCGTTCGCCTGAAGGGGGCCGATCAGACAGATGGCGATCGCGACCGTCAGCGCTCTCAGGATCATGGCCGCTCCCGGATATCGCCGCATCTGATGCGGCGGCCGAGTTAAGCCGAACGAACGTCGTTGGACAACATGGGCGGAAGGGTCGTCGTCAGGCCTCGGCGCCGCCGAAGCGCTCGGTCCATTCGGCGACCTGGACGTCCTCGATCTTGCGGAACAGGACGTCGGCGGCGGCGACCTTCTGGCCGCGGGGCAGGACGTCGAGAACATCGGCGCCGGCCTCGGGCCAGCTGAGGTCGGTCGCCCCGACGCTCGCGGCGATCTTTTCGGCCGAAAAGGGCATGACCGGCGCGGCCAGACGGGCGAACAGGGCGACCAGGTTCAGGCCGGTGCGGACGCCGACGGCCGAGCGTTCGACGTCGGTCTTGAAGGCGGTCCAGGGCGCGGCCTCCTGAAGGTATTCATTGCCCAGCACCCAGGTGGCGCGCAGGGCGACGGCGGCCTTGCGGAACTCCATGGCCTCGAACTGGGCAGTGGCCTCGGCGATGCCGGCGGCGATGTCCTCGGCCAGTTTGGCCTCCATCGGACCCGGCGCGCCGCCGTCGGGGACGACGCCGTCGAACTTCGACTCGGCGAACTTGACGATCCGGTTGACAAAATTGCCGAGCACGTCGGCCAGATCCTTGTTCGTCGTGGACTGGAACTGCTCCCAGGTGAAGGCGGCGTCCGACCCTTCCGGACCATAGGCGGTCAGGTGCCAGCGCCAGTAGTCGGCGGGCAGCAGCTCCAGCGCCTGGTCCATGAAGACGCCGCGCTTCTGCGAGGTCGAGAACTTGCCGCCGTACCAGTTCAGCCAGTTGAAGGCCTTGAGCTGATCGACCGTCTTCCACGGCTCGTCCGAGCCGATGATGGTCGCGGGGAAGCTGACGGTGTGGAAGGCGACGTTGTCCTTGCCCATGAACTGGACGTAGCGGACGTCTTCGGCGCCCTCGTCCAGACGCCACCAGTCGCGCCAGGTCTTGCCATGCTTCTCGGCCCATTCCTGGGTGGCGCCGATGTACTCGACGGGGGCGTCGAACCAGACATAGAAGACCTTGTCCTCCATGCCCGGGCGCGGGAAGCCGTCCTTCAGCACCGGAATGCCCCAGGCCAGATCGCGGGTGATGCCGCGGTCGATCAGGCCCTCGTCGAGGTGTTTGTAGGCGATGGATTTGGCCAGCGGCTGCCAGCCGGTCCTGCCGTCGACCCAGGCGCGGATCTGGGGCTCTATCTTCGTCTGCAGCAGATAGAGGTGGCGGGTGTCGCGCACCTCGATGTTGCGGCTGCCCGAGACCGACGAATAGGGGTCGATCAGGTCGGTGGGGTCCAGCAGACGGCCGCAGTTGTCGCACTGGTCCCCGCGCGCCTTGGGGTAGGCGCAGTGGGGGCAGGTTCCCTCGACGTAGCGGTCAGGCAGGAAGCGGGCGTCGTCGACCGAATAGATCATCCGGTCGACCCGTTCCTCGATCAGGCCGTTGGCCTCCAGCGCCTCGGCGAAATGCTGGGTCAGGCGATGGTTCGGCGGGTTCGAGGAGCGGCCGAAGTGGTCGTAGCTGAGGCCGAAGGCCTCGCCGGCGGCCTTCTGGATCTGGTGCTGTTCGTCGCAGTAGGTGCGGACGTCCTGCCCGGCGGCGGCGGCGGCCAGTTCGGCAGGGGTGCCGTGCTCGTCGGTGGCGCAGATGTAGAGCACCTCGTGTCCCTGCGAACGCTTGAACCGCGCCCAGACGTCGGCCGGCAGCATGGACCCGGCCAGATTCCCCAGATGCTTGATGCCGTTGATGTACGGCAGGGCCGAGGTGATCAGGATGCGGGCCATGGGAATCCGGTGGTCAGGGGAGCTGACCATATAGAGAGCCGGAGCCACGGCGGCAAAGGCGCTTTCGACGCCCTTGCCTGTGGGAGATCAGGTCAGGCCGGCGAAGGTGTCGCAGGAGGCCGGGTCGCCGGACTGGTAGCCGCGCTGCAGCCATTCGACCCGCTGGGCCGAGGAGCCGTGGGTGAAGCTTTCGGGCGAGACCCGGCCGCCGCCGCGCTGTTGCAGGGTGTCGTCGCCGATGGCGCTGGCCGTCTTCAGCCCTTCCTCAAGATCGCCCTGGTCAACCGCGACCTGGCCGTTGGAGACCGCCGAGGCGTTGGCGGCCCAGACGCCGGCATAGCAGTCGGCCTGGAGCTCCAGGGCGACGGAGTAGCGGTTGCCCTCGGCCGAGCCGCGGGCGCGCTGTTGCGCCTCCTGCACCTGTTGCGAGGCGCCGGTCAGGGTCTGGACGTGGTGGCCGAACTCGTGGGCGATGACATAGGCCCGGGCGAAGTCGGCGCCGGAGGCCCCCAGTTGCGTCTCCATCTCCTGCCAGAAGGCGAGGTCCAGATAGACGGTGGAGTCGGTCGGGCAGTAGAAGGGGCCCATGGCGGACTGGCCGAAGCCGCAGCCGGTCGGGGTGCCCTGGGTGTAGATGACGACCTTGGGCGGCTGGTAGCCGCCCAGCTTCGATTTCCAGACGTCGTTGATGTTGCCGCCGACGACATCGACGAACTGGCCGGCCTGATCCTCGGGCGTGCCGACCTGACCCTGCTGGGCCGCGCCCGCCCCGCCGAACTGGCTGGCCAGCTGGGTGGTGGTCGCCGGGTCGATGCCGAAGACGAAATAGCCGATCAGGCCCAGAACCGCGACGCCGATGCCGCCGCCGGCGATCGTTCCGCCGCCCATGCCGCGCCGATCCTCGATACCGCCGCCGCCGCGACGTCCGCCCTGCCATTGCATGATCGATCCCTTCCCGTGTTCGCCCTCAAGCGAGGCCGGAACGCAGGGGCGAGGGAAGGGATGCAGGGGACGGGAAAGGACGGGATTTATTGTGGGGCGTGGTCCAGCCAGGCGTCGATCTGGCCGACTCCGCGCGCCGTGGCCTCGCGCCGGGCGGTGGCCGTCTCGCGCGCCGCCCGTTCCTGTTCGACGGTGCGCAGGGGCTGGGGGGCGTAGACGGGCGCGGGCGGCTGAACGCGGCGCGCCTGAAGCTCCAGCACCGTCAGACGCGTATCGAGCGATTGCTGACGGGCGAGGGCGTCACGCTTGTCGGACTGGTTGCGCAGCCGGTCCATCTCGTAGCGATGGACGTCGCCGGTCGTCACGCCGGGCCCATACCCGGGGTAAGGCGCGACCTGGGCCACGGCCGGAGCCGCGGCGGCGAGGGACAGGAGCAGGGGCAGGACCAGTCTCATGGGCCATGACATAGGGTGTCCGGCTCCCGCGCCAAGCGTGGCTGGAAGCGCGATCCGGACTCCGCGTCAGGGCATGGCCCAGACGCTGGACCGCTTGATGGCGAAATCCTCCAGCTCGCGCGTCGTCGGCACCTGATACTCGGCGAGGAAGTCGAGGCCTTCTTTGGGGAAATAGGTGCGGTGGGGATCGCCGATCAGGACGCGGGTCCCCTTGGCGCGGGCCCGGGCCAGCCAGGCCAGGACGCGCTCGGTCATCGGCTTTTCATAGCAGACGTCGCCGGCGCAGATGACGTCGACCTCTGGTGGCAGGCCGTCCAGCAGGTTCGCGTCGGTGAAGTCGAGTGAGACGCCGTTGGCCTCGGTGTTCAGCGCGACCGCTGCGCCGCTGAACGGGTCGATGTCGTTGCACAGGACGCCCGCCGCCCCCGCCTTCATCGCCGCCACGCCTACGAGGCCCGAGCCCGTCGCGAAATCCAGAACGCGCTTGCCGACGACCTCCTGCGGATTGTCCAGCAGCCAGCGCGCCAGACCCTGACCGCCCGACCAGGCGAAGGCCCAGAAGGGCGGCGGCAGGCCGATCTCCCCCAGTTCCTCTTCGGTCATCCGCCAGATCGGCGTGATCTCGTCGGCCAGCCACAGAGAGATCTCCGGCGTGTGCGGCACGGCCTGAAGCCGGGTGTTGGCGAGGATGAAGGCGGCGGGATCGGCGATAGTCATGACGCCTGACGTTGCGCACGTCGGGACGAGGGACGCCAGTCTGCGATGGTCAGGGCGGAGCGGCCCTTACGGCGTCCGCAGCGGCGATGATGGTGGCCAGCCGGTGATCCCAGCGATGGCCGGCGACCACCTTCTGCTGACCCGACATGGCCATGTCGCGGGCGCGGGCGGGATCTCGCGCGAGCTCGGCCAGCGCCTCCATACCCTCGGCGAGCGCCTTCCAGCGATAGACCAGCAGGTCGCGGCCCTCGTCGAAGTTTTCCGCGTAGAAAGTCGAGGCGTCGGTGGCCACGGCGGCGCCGGCCAGAAGCGCGGTCAGGGGACGCTCATGCGAGCCCTGACCGAAGTTGGCGTTGATGTTCAGCACGACGCGGCTCTGACGCATCAGGTCGACGACCTGGCGGAAATGGGCCTCGCCGCCGTAGGTGACGTTCCTGAACCGGTACAGATGCTTCTCGTAGCCCTTGCCGTAGACATGGAGGGGGACCCCCGCCTTCGCCGCCGCCTTCAGCGCGTCGAAACGGCGACCCAGCCGCACGTGTTCGTGTACGAAGCCCGAGTTCTTGCGAAAGCCCTGATGCTCCGGTGCGTCGGGGTCCAGCCCATGGGCGCGCATGGCGGCGTCCATCGCCAAAGTGGCGGACATCCATTCCGCGCTGTTCGCGATCTCGAACGCATCCTGAAAAACGCGGCGCACGCGCGGCTCCAGGTTGGCCCAGGCCACATCCCCCGCTTTGTAAAACGTTCCGGAGAACAGGACAGGGATCGGGCGCTGCTCCATGAAGGCGGCGGTATCGGCGGCGGCGGGAGCCTGCTCGCCTATAGCGGCGTGGGGACAGAAGCAGATGTGGCCGAAACGATGGGCGGGATAGGCGGACCTGATCGCCTCGCCGTGGCTGCGATCAATGGTCATGATCGCCGCTGCGGGGCCCGTCCGCTCAAGCCTGTTGAGATGGGTGAAGGGGTGATCGACGTAGTGGAAGACGTGCGGCGCCTGCAGGATTTCGCCGATGGATCGGCTGGCGGCATCGCGGTACTCGGCCAGGATGTTGAAGGAAAAGACCAGGTCCCATGGGCCTCCGGCCGCAGCGGCGTTCAGCAGCGGGTCAAAGTCGGGGGCGCCCAGCAGGTCGATAATCCGGACCTCGTCGCCGCGTCGGATGAAGGCCGCTTCAATCTCGTCGATGAAGACGCGCAGGGCGTCGTATGCCGACCCGCCCTTCAACAGGATGACACGCAAGACTTTTACTCTCTCAGGGAAGGCGTGCTGCGGGATTCCCCGGGGAATCGAGCCGCAACGGCGACGGTCGAATCCGGCTCACGGAGTTTCGCGGCGCCGACATCTGGTCTTCGATTGGATGACAAAGACGGGCGGCAAGCCGCTCAGCGGCGGCCGGCTATGGAGCGATTTGCCTTGCGGCGGCGGCCGCCGCCGAAGCCGTCGGCGGCATGGCGGCGTGCAACGCCTTTTGGGGGAATGTCATGGGGCGAACTTCTGCGTCGCCTTGACGGATAACCGGCTGAAGCAGTTCGTGTCGGACCATGCGATCAAATAGCGACGAGGCCGACGCGAGCCGCTCTACGGCAGATACGGATGTCCGGTGCGCTCCGGGCTTCCGCGTTTCGTGACGGCCTCACGCAGCACCGAGACATAGCCCGGCGCGACCTCCATCCCTGCGCCTTGTGGACGTCGGGCGATCTCACCGTGGAGGCGGGGCAGGTTCCAGCAGGGGACGTGCATGAACAGGTGATGTTCGGCGTGGAAGTTGACCCAGTATGGGGCGATCAGGGCGCGCTCCCACCACGCGGCGCGGGTGGTGCGGGCGGCGCGGAAGGGATCGGTCGCCGACCCTTCGACACAGGCGTGCTCCGCGATGTTCCTCAGGCGGGTGACCAGTGGAAACCAGGTCGCCATCGGCAGCAGCCACAGGACGAAATACGCCCACCAGAGGCCGGCCAGCGTGAAGCCCCCGAGCATGGCGAGGTTCACCAGCAGGAAGGGCGCGACGGAACGCCCCGTGACGATGGCCTCGTAGTCGTGGTTGTCGGTCTTCGAGCTACCGCGCTCCGCGCTGCTTGAGCTGGCCCGCTCGGCCCCGGCGCCCCGCATCGCCGCCAACGGCAGGGCGATGCGCTGTTTGAAGAAGGTCTGTCCGGTCAGGTCGCGGATCATCTTGCGGCGCAGGGAGACGGGGCTGACCGGGAAGGGCGCCGACAGCATCAGGTCGGGATCCTCGGGCTGCTGGGCGAAGCGATGGTGGGAGAGGTGGTAGGGGCGATAGGCGGACAGCGACGCCCCGATCGGCACGGCGCACAGCCAGTGGCCCAGCCAATCGTTGAGCCTGAGATTCTTCGCCAATCCGCCATGGGCGGCCTCGTGCATCAGGATGGCCAGGCCCAGCTGGCGTGTGCCGATGACCATGATCGACAGGGGAATGACGATCGGCCAGATCACGCCGATGGCGATGGCGAAGGCGATGACGCCCCAGGCGTGGACGACCAGCAAAGGCCCCTTCCAGATCGAACGCGTCTGGAACGGCGCCCACTGTTCGGGCGTAAACAGGTCTGACGGCGAGACGCGGGGCGCGGCGGGCATGGGCGCAGGATAGCGCGGCCTGTCCCCGAGGCCCAGCGTGGCGCCACCCTCAGGAGTCGACGTCATGCGTATCCTTCTTGCTTCCATGGCGCTTGCCGGTCTGGTCTGGGCCGGAGCCGGCGCTGTTCCTTCAGTCTCGACCGCGCAGGCGGCCAGTTTCAACTGTGCCCGCGCCGGCACGGCGTCCGAACGGGCGATCTGCGGCAACAGGGCGCTCGAGGATCGGGACGTGGAAATGGCGACGATCTTCGGCCTGATCCGTCCCGTCTTCGCCATGGGCGCGAGGGGCGCCTTCATGGATCAGCAGAACGCCTGGCTTATCCAGCGCAACCGTTGCGGCGCGGACACGGCCTGTCTGCGCAGGCGATATGACGAGCGGATCGCCGCCCTGCGTCGGAGCTACCAGCGCAACGTCATGGACGAAACCCCACTCTATCGGCCGTAATGCCAGCCTGACAAAAAGTCAGGTTGACGTTACATTGGAGCTATGTCATGTATGCCTGACACCAAGTCAGGACAACGCGACATGTTCAACGCCTTCCAGAAATCTTCAACGACAGCCCAGAAGCGATACACGCTGCGGACGATGGCCTTCATGGGCGGGTACACCGCCGTAATGGTGGCCGTCATCTTCGGGGCGTTCGATCCCATACAAAATACCCCGGCCGCCTGGATCCTGGCCCTCGCGGTCACGGCGCCCATCGTAGGCCAGATCTGGACCAGTCTGGCCTTCATGAGGGAGTCCGACGAGTTCATGCGGGCGGTGATGGCCAAGCAGTTCATCCTGTCCTCCGGCATCTCCATGGCCCTGTTCACGGCGTGGGGTTTCGGAGAGTCCTTCGCCAACGCTCCCCATGCAGAGGGCTGGCTGATCTATCCGCTGTTCTGGGCGGTGATGGGTCTGACGGCGCCCTTCCTGAAATCGTCGAGCTGATGAAGAACTCCCTGAAACTGCTGCGCGTCGAACGGGGCTGGACGCAGGAGCAACTTGGGCAGGAGTTGGGGGTCTCGCGTCAGGCCGTCAACGCCCTAGAGACCGAAAAGCACGACCCGTCGCTGGACCTCGCCTACCGGATCGCGGTGCTGTTCAGCCGGCCCGTCGAGGACATCTTCGAAAACCCCCATACCTGACGCTTCGTCAGGATAACCTTACAAGGATAAAGCCATGTTTCTCGCATCTTTCGGGCTGTGCTCGCCCCGTCATGCCCGCTTCGGACTGATCGTCGCCGTCGTCGTCGCCTGTTGTGTGGCGGGGAACCACGCGAAAGCCGAGGCGGCGCCGATCGCCGCCGGGACCGCCGCCCCCTTCACGTCCGACCGGCTGTCGGTCGAGGTGATCGGCCAGGGGCCGGACGTCATCCTGATCCCGGGCCTCGCCTCCTCGCGGGAGGTCTGGCGGCCGCTGGCGACGCGGCTGTCGGCGACGCACCGGGTTCATCTGGTCCAGATGGCCGGGTTCGCCGGATCGTCCTGGAGCCATGGCGACGGATCCTTCGTGGCCCCCGAGGTCGAGGACCTGGCCCGCTACATCCGTGAGCAAGGGCTGCAGCGGCCAGCGGTGATCGGCCATTCGATGGGCGGGCTCAGCGGACTGTTGCTGGCCCAGACCCATCCCGAGGCGGTCGGCCGGCTGATGATCGTCGACGCCCTGCCGTTCTACAGCGCCATGTTCGGCCCCTCCGTCACCGCGGAACAGGCCAGGCCTTTCGCCGATCAGGGCGCCGCCTCGATCCTGTCCGCCGATGCCGAGGGCTTCCGCGCCCAGCAGGTCCAGACCGCCGCTTCGCTGGCCCGGGATCCGGCCATGCGTGAGGCGATCGTCGAGTGGTCGATGACCACCGACCGTCACGCCTTCGCCGCCGCCCTGAAGGACGTGATGACCACGGACGCCCGTCCCGGTCTGGCGGCGATGACCACGCCGGTGACGGCGATCTACGCCTCGGACGCCGACGGCGGGGCGCCCGCCACCATGGCCGACGCCCTGTGGTCCAGCCAGTATGCGCCCCTGCCGGGCGTCAGCCTGGTCCGCGTCGACGAATCGCGCCACTTCATCATGGCCGATCAGCCCGCGCGCTTCGGCGAACTGGTCGACGCCTTCCTGAAATAGGGCCTAGTCGGCCGCCGGCCGGGGCAGGGGAGAACCGGCGAATTCGTCGGCATAGGCCGGGGCAAGCAGGCTGCGGAAGGCGGCCTGGGGCACGTCGATCTCATAGGGGCCTTCCGCATAGGGGCCGGCCTGATAGGCGCCGATCAGGAAGGTCAGCCCACCGGCCTTTCCGGGCGTCGAGCCGGGGGTCA
>Ga0247812_10001989_pt1 | contig 11515 bp, 10 predicted proteins | sample UWRJL149409B1_FD_178011 | JGI IMG/M metagenome (GOLD analysis project Ga0247812, IMG submission 178011) | Plant litter microbial communities from Arlington Agricultural Research Station in Wisconsin, United States - UWRJ-L149-409B-1 | ecosystem: Environmental > Terrestrial > Plant litter >...
CCGAACTCGAACTTCGTGTCGGCAAGGATCACGCCACGCTTTTCGGCGATAGCGGATGCCCGGCTGAAGATCTCGAGCGAGAGGTCGCGAAGCGCGGTGGCGACATCCGCCCCCACCAGCTCGACCGTGCGCTCGAAGGTGATGTTCTCGTCGTGCTCACCGAGCGGTGCTTTCCAGGCCGGGGTGTAGATCGGCTCGGGAAGGCGGTCGCCGTCGGTGAGACCAGCGGGCAGCGCGACGCCGCACACGCTTTGCGACTGCTGGTACTCCAACCAGCCGCTTCCGGACAGGTAGCCGCGCACAACGCACTCGACCGGGTACATCTCGAGAGTTTTGGCGAGCATCGAGCGGCCCGCGATTTCGGCGGGAAGCGTCGTCGGGGCGCCGAGGTGGTTGGGCACGCCGGTGAGCTGGTCGAACCACCACAGGCTGAGCTGGGTGAGCAGTTCGCCCTTGCCGGGGATGCCGGGCTCCAGCACGAAGTCGAAGGCGCTGACGCGGTCACTCGCGACCATCAGCACGCGGCCGGGGTGCTCGGGCGACGAGTAGAGGTCGCGAACCTTGCCCGAATAGTCGTGGGTCCAGCCGGCGATGTCGGTCACTTGGCAACTCGCAGGGCGATGTCGGTGCGGTAGTGGCTTCCCTCGAGGGTGATCCGCGAGAGTGCCTCGTAGGCGCGGGCGCGGGCATCCGTGAAGTCTGATCCGACCGCGACGACGCTGAGAACGCGTCCGCCGGTGGCGGTGAACTGGCCGTCCCAGTTGGCGGTGGCAGCGTGGGCGATAGTGACGCCGTCGACCGCGAGCGCGCTGTCGAGCCCGTAGATCGGGCGACCGGTCTTCGGCTCTTCCGGATAGCCCTCGCTCGCGAGTACAACGGTGACGGCGACGTCGTCCGAGAATTTCGGGTACGGGATGCGGCCGAGTCCGCCGGTGGCCGCCGCAAAGAGCAGTCCGCTCAGCGGGGTGACGAGGCGGGGCAGGACGACCTGGGTCTCCGGGTCGCCGAAGCGCGCGTTGAATTCGATGACGCGGATGCCGTCTTTCGTGACGATCAGACCGCAATAGAGCAGCCCGATGAACGGGGTGCCCTCGCTCGCGAGCTGGCGGATCGTCGGAAGCGCGATGGTGTCGATGATGTCGTCGACGAAGCCATCTTCGAGCCACGGCAGCGGGGAGTAGGCACCCATTCCGCCGGTGTTGGGGCCGTCGTCGCCGTCGAAGACGCGCTTGTAGTCCTGGGCTGGCGACAGCGGAACGACGTTCTCGCCGTCACTCAACAGGAAGAGGGAGACCTCCTGGCCGGCGAGGAATTCCTCGACCAGCACCGAGCCGTGGTGCAGCCAGTACTCGGCGTGCTCGAGGGCCGCCGAGCGTTCGCCCGTGACGAGCACGCCCTTGCCGGCAGCGAGACCGTCGGCCTTGACGACGTAGGGAGCGCCGTATTCGTCGATCGCGGCCGTGGCCTCGTCGAGAGTGGTTGCGCGGGCCGCGCGTCCGGTCGGAACCCCCGCGGCATCCATGATCCGCTTTGCGAAAGTCTTGCTTCCCTCGAGCTGTGCCGCTGCCTTGCCCGGTCCGAAGACGGGGATGCCGGCGAGGCGCAGCTTGTCGGCCACACCGGCGACCAAGGGAGCCTCTGGCCCGATGACGACGAGTTCGATGCCGTAGTCGCGGGCGTAGTCACGCACGATCGAGGCGTTGCTCGCGTCGAGGGAGACCGTTTCGACGTCGAGGGCGATGCCCGCGTTGCCGGGGGCCGCGGTGATTTCGTGGCCGGCATCCTCACTCAGGAGGGAGGTGATGATGGCGTGCTCACGCGCGCCGGAGCCAAGAACAAGAATTCGCACTGCATCAGCGTAGCGAACCTGACCGCGCGCTAGCGTTGGAGTATGGCTAGGGCACGCATTGACGACGGAATCGGCAGCACCGCCGTACGCACCGCGATTGCCGGCGACGCCGACCGCAACACAACCGCGACGGCCGTTCGCTACCTCCTTCAGCTGCTCACAGAGCAGGCCGAGGGCAATACCGTCGAGGTGCGGGTTCCCCCGTTTGGTGCGGTTCAGGCCATCGAAGGACCCCGCCACACCCGCGGCACGCCTCCCAATGTGATCGAAACGGATGCCGCAACCTGGATCGCCCTCGCCACCGGTCGAGAGACCTGGGACGACGCTGTCGCGAGCGGACGGGTCTCGGCATCCGGTCAGCGAGCCAACCTTGCGGCGAACCTTCCAGTGTTCACTGCGACAATAGGAACATGAGCGAGACCGACGGCCGCGAGACGACGACCACAAGCAAAGTACGCGTGCGCCGTGCTCCGAAGTACTCCGCCTTCATCATCGTCGGCGGTGCGATCGGTGTGATCGTTTCGATGATCATCACGTCGCTGTTCCCGTTCGACGAACAGACCGGTGCCGCGGCAACGTTCGGCTACTTCGCCCTCTACGGACTCGTCGGCGGCGTTCTGCTCGGATCGCTGCTCGCCCTCATTCTCGACCGCGTCACCATGCGCCGCGCCCGCGACGCCGAAGCCGAGACCACCACGGTCGAGGCTCCTCCGGTCGAAGGCATCATCGAGGACTAGAGCCTCTTCGCCCACTCGGCGATCAACCGGATCCCCTTCGGGAACGCCGGGTCGCGCGGCCGGTGCAGAAACGCATGGCTCGCGCCTTCCATCACGTGGTACTCCACCGGCACGCCCGCGTGGCCCAACTCTTTCGCGAACGCGCTGCCCGACGCCCGCATGATGTCCTTTTCCGCATCGATCAATAGGCTTGGCGGAAACCCTCCAACCTTGTGCCCGCCCGGAAACGCAAACGCCTCGAGCATTGCCGCCCGGCTGCCCGCATAGTTGAGATTCATCAACCCGATGAGCGGCGGAGTGTGCGTGAACCGTCGGCGCCCGGTCAGCCGCGACCGCAACTCGGCAGACGGTGTCGGTAGCGCCGCATGAAACGTTCCGTACGCGAAGAAGACGCCGACGAGCGGTACTTCCCCGCCGATCCGCAGCACGGTAGCCGCCGAGAGGCACGCGCCAGCGCTCGCTCCACCCAGAATCACACCGCCCGGATTTTCGCCATGCACCGCGCGTACGACCGCCACAACATCATCGAGCGGCACCGGATAGCGGATGCGACGCACCTGCGCCCTCGTCGTCAGCCGGTAGTCCACCGTGACGACGCGAAACCCCTCGAGCGCCAACGCCCGCGCCACCTCGTGCGTCTCGCGCTGGTCGAGCCCGCCCGAGACGAACGCACCCCCGTGCACCCACACGATCGGAGCCGTGCTCGCAACGGGAACCCCCGCCGGTGGCGCGTACCGCCGCGTGCGAATCCCGCCGTGCGGCCCGTCGACAGTGACATCCGTCGTCTCGACCACCAGCCCAGTCATCCCGACAGACTAAACGTCCAGTCCGACCGAGAGGATCTGCAGAGCATCGATGCTCCGCTCAGACAATGAAAAAGCCAGGTGGTGCTTCGCGCCGCCTGGCATTTTCATAACTCGCTCGCGCATCGACACTCCGCAGATCCCTGCGAAGAGTGATGCAGCCGTGGTCACTTACGAGAGCTGGTTCGCCTCAACCCAATTGAGGTACTCGTCGGAGACCGTTCCCGTGACGTAGTCGCCCGTGAAGCACGACATCTCGAGTTCGGTGATCGGTGATCCTTCGAGGATGGCCGCCTGCATGTCGGCGATCTCCTGGTAGATCAGGTAGTCCGCGCCGAGTTCGGTTGCGATCTCCGGGATCTTGCGTCCGTGCGCGATGAGCTCGTGACGCGAGGGCATGTTGATGCCGTACACGTGCGGGAAGCGCACGGGCGGAGCGGCCGAGGTGAACGTCACCTTGTTGGCGCCGGCCTCGCGAGCCATCTGCACGATCTCTTTTGAGGTCGTGCCGCGAACGATCGAGTCGTCGACGATAAGGATGTTCTTGCCGCGGAACTCGCTGCCCATGGCGTTGAGCTTCTGCTTGACGCTCTTCTTGCGCTCGGCCTGGCCGGGCATGATGAAGGTGCGTCCGACGTAGCGGTTCTTGTAGAAGCCCTCGCGGTATTCGACGCCGAGCTTCTGCGCGACCTGCATGGCAGCGGGGCGCGACGAGTCGGGGATCGGCATAACGACATCGATGTCACCCATCGGCGTGTAGCGCGCGATCGTGTCGGCGAGGCGGTTGCCGAGGCGCAGGCGCGCGTCGTAGACCGAGATGCCGTTCATGACCGAGTCGGGGCGGGCGAGGTAAACGTACTCGAACGAGCACGGCACGAGGCGCGGGTTCTCGGCGCACTGGCGGGAGTACATTTCGCCGCTGCGCGTGATGAAGACGGCTTCTCCTGGCGCGATGTCGCGAACGATCTCGTAGCCGCCGCTCTCGAGCACGAGAGATTCGGATGCCACGATCCAGTCTTCGCCGACGAGACCGGCGTTGCGCTTGCCGAGCACGAGCGGGCGGATGCCGAACGGGTCGCGGAAGGCGAGCATGCCGTGACCGGCGATGAGCGCGATCGCGGCGTAGGAGCCCTCGACGCGTTCGTGAACGCGGCCGACGGCCGTGAAGACCTGGTCCGGGTCGAGGTCGAGACCGGAAACCTGCTCCTGCAGTTCGTGCGCGAGCACGTTGACGAGCAGCTCGGTGTCGGAGCTCGTGTTGAGGTGACGACGGTCGATGTGGAAGAGCTCTTCGGTCAGCTCACGCGTGTTGGTGAGGTTTCCGTTGTGGATGAGCGTGATGCCGTAGGGCGCGTTGACGTAGAACGGCTGGGCTTCCTGCTCGTTCGACGCGGTGCCTTTTGTCGCGTACCGCACGTGGCCGAGGCCCATGTTTCCGGGAAGGCCGCGCATGTCGCGGGTTCGGTACGCCTCGCGCACCTGGCCCTTGACCTTGTGGGAATGGAAAGTGTTGCCTTCGGCGGTAGCGATACCGGTCGAGTCCTGACCACGGTGCTGAAGCAGTAGAAGTGCGTCATACACCTGTTGGTTGGCTGGCTGGGATGAAACGATGCCAACAATGCCGCACATGCGGAGTCTGCTCCAGACCGTAGAGTGATGGTACGGATAACAGTCTTTCACGTCCCGGAACGGAACATCGCATGAGCAACAAGTACGCCGAGGCTGGCGTGGACACCGCAGCAGGTGACCTCGCGGTCGAACTCATGAAATCTGCCGTCGCCCGAACGCACGGACCCCAGGTAATCGGCGGGGTCGGCGGCTTCGCCGGTCTCTTCGACGTATCTTTCCTCACCTCTTACAAGCGTCCGCTGCTCGCGACATCCACCGACGGAGTCGGCACAAAAGTCGCCATCGCGCAGGCGCTCGACAAGCACGACACGATCGGACAGGACCTCGTTGGCATGGTCGTCGACGACATCGTCGTGGTCGGAGCACGCCCGCTGTTCATGACCGACTACATCGCCTGCGGCAAGGTTGTACCTGCTCGCATCGCGTCGATCGTCGAAGGAATCGCCAAGGCGTGCGCCGAAACCGGCACCGCACTCGTCGGTGGAGAGACCGCCGAGCACCCCGGTCTGCTCGGTCCGGATGACTACGACGTCGCGGGAGCCGCGACCGGTGTCGTCGAGGCCGAAGCCGCTCTTGGCCCGGAGAAGGTCACGGATGGCGACGTGGTTGTCGCGATCGCGTCATCCGGACTCCACAGCAACGGCTTCTCGCTCGTGCGCCACATTCTTGCCAGCCGCGATATCGGGTACACCGACCACTCGAACGAGCTCGGCGGCACCGTCGGCGAGACGCTTCTCGTGCCGACGCGCCTCTACACCGGCCCGCTCGTGAAGATTCTCGACGAACTGCCCGGCCAGATCCACTCGCTCAGCCACGTGACCGGCGGCGGCATTGCCGCGAACCTTTCGCGCGTGCTGCCGGTCGGAGCCTGGGTCGAGCTCGAGCGTTCGCTCTGGTCGCCCGACCCGGTCTTCCGTGTGCTCTCGGAGTGGGGCGGCATGCAGCTGACCGACACCGAAGCCACCTGGAACCTCGGCATCGGCATGTTCGCGATCGTCGATGCGGATGCCGCAGCCGGCATCATCGCGGCCATCGAGTCGGCCGGCATCCCGGCCTGGGTTGCGGGAACGGTCTCGATCTCGGAGCGCGACCTCACCGGTTTCGACGTCGGAGCGAAGGGCGTGAACGGCGGAGCCGTGCGCCTCACCGGCGCCTACGCCTCCTAGCCCGCGCCTCCTAGCCACGCCTCACCAAGCACATCCGCTGCCTGGCACCGACTTCCACGCTGCGCCACCAGCCGACCTTCTTAACCCGTCTCAAGGACTTTTTGCATCCTTGGCGCCGAAATCCGCGCGGAATCCCGATCGCCAACAAAAAGTCCTTGAAACGGGTTAATCACGAGGGAGCTGGCGCGGGGTTTTGGGCGCGAAGAAACCGCCGAGCCAGTGGCTCAGCGGTTTCAGAGGTAACGCGGAAGGGTTACGCAGACTTGTGCTGCGCTACCTCATCGTCGTCGTCGTCATCCTCGTCGAGGTCTTCGGGCACGCCGTATTGCGCGCCGACGTACTCCGGCCACGCCGCCAGATCGTCTTCAAGGCGCGGGTCGTGTGGCACGCCGGTGCCGAGCTCCTTTTCGAGAGCTCCGTAGTTCGTGTCAGGACTGAAGTACTTCAGATCGCGTGCGACCTTGGTGTGCTTCGCCTTTTGACGGCCTCGCCCCATGCGTGACCCCCTCATGAATCAGTCCGTAGAGAACCTTCGAGGTTCCGGAACTAGCGAACAGGGATGGTTTAAAAGTAATGGCCAGTTTAGCACGCAGGGGAAAGGTAACGTTGTGGGGGTGACCCCTGCTACCACCGACACTTCCGTTGTCGTCATCGGCGCCGGGCAGGCTGGGCTGTCGGTTTCGTACTACCTGAAGCGGCTTGGACTTGACCCGGGCAACGAATTTGTCGTGCTCGATCGCGGTCCGGGCACCGGTGGTGCCTGGCAATTCCGCTGGGATGCCCTGCGTTTGGGCTCCGCGCACCGCATCAACGACCTTCCAGGGCTCGATGCTCTCGGCCTCAGCTTTGAGACCGCCGACCGCACCGTTCCGGCAAAAGACGTGGTCGCGGACTACTACCGGCAATACGAAGACTTCTATGGATTTCAGATCGTGCGTCCGGCATCCGTCACTTCCGTCGTTAACAACGGCTCTCACTTGCTCGTGACTTTTAAGGATGACGAGGGCGAGCAGTCGGTGTCGACCGACATCGTCGTGAACGCCACCGGCACGTGGGGTTCGCCGTTCATTCCCTGGTACCCGGGCCTGAATAATTTTGCCGGACGCCACATTCACACCAATGAATACGTCGACGCGAACGAATTCGCCGGAAAAAAGGTCATCGTTGTCGGCGGAGGCACGTCTGCGATCGGCTTCCTGCTCGAGCTCGAAGAGATCGCCGACCAGCTCATGTGGGTCAGCCGTCGCCCGATCGACTTTCTCGAAGACGGCGAGCTGAACCTCGAAGCGCGTCAGGATGCCGTGCAGATGCAGGACGAAGCAGCTCGCGCCGGCAGGGCGCTGCCGAGCATCGTCAGCGGAACCGGTGTTCCGCGCACCCGACGCATCCAGGCCGGGATCGAGCGTGGGCTGTTGACCGCCCGGCCGATGTTCCAGTCGATCGAGCCGAACGGCGTGCGCTGGGAGAACGGTTCGTTCCAGGAAGCCGACGTGATCATCTGGTCGACCGGTTTCCGTCCGGAGCTGCGGCACCTCGCCCCGCTCAAGCTGCGCGAGAAGGAGGGCGGCATCACCGTCGCCGCCGGAACCGCGTGGAAAGACCCGCGCGTGTTCTTCGCCGGCTACGGCCCCCAGGCTTCGACGATCGGCGCCAACCGCGCCGGCCGCACGATCGCCCGCCAGGTCGTGGCATCCCTCTCCCGCTTCAAACGCCAGGAACGCGAGGAGCAGGAAGCCCGCGACCAGGCGGCGCTCGACGCCCAGCAGCAGGACACCACCGGCCGCCCCTGGTGGGAAACCGAGTAGTCCGCTCGCCCCACCCTGCCCTTCCTCGACCGCAACTCAGACAGGCCAGCGGCAGCGCCAAAGACCACCGTCAGGGGACGTGCGGCGTGACCGTCGCTGCACCCTCGGCGTCGATGCACACGTCGACGTCCGCGCCGGCGAACCGCAGCCCGCGCGCCTCGAGAAAGCCGTCGAGGGCACCAGGATGCGCTTCAAGGGTTTCGCCGCTCGGCTCGAGTCCCAGGCTCGACGCGAGCACCGAGACCGCCGCCGCGGCCGACCAGGCTTGCGGTCGACAGGCGGCCGGGTAGGGAACCGGCCGCGAGAAGGCCGAGCGCGGGTCGCCCGAGTGGAGTTCCGGCATCCGGTAGTCGAATCCGGATGCCGCAGCCAACAGTCCACCGATGAGCGATCCGGCCTCGGCCTGGTGTCCCGAGCGAGCGAGGCCCGCGATGGCGATGGCGGTGTCGTGGGTCCAGACGCTGCCGCCGTGGTAGCTCAGTGGCCAGTATCCGGCCGAATCGATCGACATCGTGCGAAGCCCGTAGCCGGAGTCGAGCTCAGCGCTCACGAGTCGGCGCGCGACGAGGCTCGACTGTTCGTCGTCGAGCAACCCGGTTCCGAGCAGGTGTCCGAGATTGCTCGTGACGGTGTCGACCGGTCGTTTGGCGGCATCGAGGGCGATCGCCGGGTACGCGCCCGCGGCATCCTCGATCCAGAAGCTCTCGTGAAAGCGTTCCCTCAGGCGTGCAGCCCAGTCGCGCCAGATGCCCGGGTCGCCTACCCCGAAATGCTCGAGCAGGTCGGCACCGTGCACCGCCGCCTCGTAGGCGTAGGCCTGCACCTCGCACAGTGCGATCGGCCCGTCGGCAAGGCTGCCGTCCCGCCACTGCACGGAGTCGCCGGAGTCTTTCCAACCCTGGTTCGCGAGACCGTGCCCGGTCTCATCGACGTACTCGAGCAGGCCGTCGCCATCGGCATCGCCGAAGTCGCGCATCCACTCGAGCGCGCGCTCGAGGTGCGGAAGCAGCGCTCGAACCTCGTCGTCGGCGAGGCCCCAGCGCCAGGCGTCGTGCAGCAGGCAGATCCACAGCGGTGTCGCATCGACCGTGCCGTAGTACAGCGGCGGCAGTACGACGCCCTCGCCCGGGATGTTGAGCGTTCCGCGCCGCAGTTCGTGCATGATCTTTCCGGGTTGCTCCGCCGTGTCGGCGACGCGGTCCGCGCCCTGCAGACCGGCGAGCACGCGCAGGGTGTCAGCGGCGAGCTTCGTACCGAGCGGGAGCATGAAGCGCGCAGCCCACAGTGAATCCCGCCCGAACAAAGTGAAGAACCAGGGCGCGCCGGCGGCGAGAAACTGCTGGTCAGGGTCGCCGGTCGTGCTGAGGCGCAGCGCATCGAGGTCGTCGAGGGCGGTCGCGACCCAGCGCGACAGTCGTTCGTCGCCCGTTGTCACGAGCGGAACGTTCCATGGTGCGGCCGACGGAACGCCCGTGACGACGGCGAGAGAATCGGATGCCGTCACCACGTACCCGACGACGACCCGCCCTTTCGCCGGCACGGTTGTCATCCAGGTGAGGGTGAGGCCGTCACCGGTGGCAAGCGACGCACCCGGCGCAGACAGCTGCGCCGCGATCGCGTCGTTGCCCCAGCGCGCTGTGTTGCCGTCGACCGTGAAGGTGGCTGCGGCATCCGCTCGTCCGGCCTTGACCGCGTCCATGTCGGCGAGGTCGCTCGCGAGGTGCACGATGATCTCGATCTCGCGCGGTTCGGTGAGCGTCGACTCGAGGGTGAGAGTCTCGCTCACGCCGGTGATGGTGACGCGACGCTCGCGGGTGACCCGCACCCGCGGATCGGCGCTCGTGTCGTCGAGGTGGCGGAGGAGCGCGACGAACGAAACGCGGTCGGCGCCACCGGGAATGGTCGCGATCGCTTCGCCCGCGCCCCCGTCGTAGCTGACCTCGGCCCGCGAGATGATGCGCACGTCGGAGTGATAGAAACCGTCGATTGCGCGGTCGCCGATACTGCCATCGGGCGCCGACCAGGCCTGCGTGGGCGCGCGAAGAATAACGACCTGGTCGTGCAGAAGTGGTTGCAGAGTGGTCATAGCGAAAGAATCTCCTGGTCGTGCGGTGGGTGGTCGGAGGTCACTCCTTGACCGCGCCCTCGCTCGTGTTCATGATCTTCTTCTGGAATATGAAGAAGAGCACCGCGACGGGGATCGTCATGATCGCTGCGGCCGCGAGTTTGAGCGGATATTGCGTACCCTGACTGAGCCCGCCGGAGGCGAGATTGGCGACACCCTTGGTGAGCGTTGTCAGCTCGGGATCCTGCGTCGCGACGATGAAATGGCTCAGTTCGTTCCACGATCCCTGAAACGACAGGATCACGATCGTCACGAGCGCCGGTCGTGCCATGGGCAGCACGACCGACCAGAACACCCGAAACGTGCCGGCGCCGTCGATGCGGGCCTGCTCCTCGACGCTCGGCGGAATCGACTCGAAGAAGTTCTTCATGATGAAGATGCCAGCGGCATCGGTCAGCAGCGGGATGATCATGCCCGCGTAGGAGTCGTACATTCCGAGCTGGTTGATCACGAGGAACTTCGGGATGAGCAGCACGACGTTCGGAACCGACATCACCGCGACCAGCCCGGCGAAAATGATCGTGCGTCCGCGAAAGTGCAATCGGGCGAGCGCGTAGCCGGCGAGCGAGTTGAAGAACACCCGCCCGGCGGTCACGAAGATCGTGACGACGGCCGAGTTGCGGAACCAGACCGGAAAGTCCGAATTGAGAAACAGGCGCTCGTAGGCAGCGGTCGTCCAGTTCGCCCCGATGATGCCGAGCGGGCTGCTTGCGGCGTCCGCATCCGTCTTGAACGAGGTGGCAACCTGGATCAGGAACGGGAAGATGTAGATGATCGCGATCACCACGAGCAGCGCGTACAGGAATGACCTGCCGGCGATGATTCGCCCGCTCGGGTGCTCTGTGCGCACGTAGCGGCGGGTGCTGAGGTCGTTGGACGTCATCGTCAGCCCCTCCGGTTCTGTGCGTCGAGCGCGATGGCGGCGGATGTCACACCCGGCGTGCCCGTTGGTGGGATGTCCGGCGGGATCTCGTAGCCGCGCATGCGGCGCTTGGATACCTTGCGCTCCGCCAGAATCCAGCGCTGGATAAGCGTGAGCACGACGATGATGACGAAGAGGATGAAAGCGATGGCGGCGCCCTGGCCCCAGTCCTGGTCGATGAAGGCGCTCTGGTACGAGAGATAGGCGGGCGTCAGGGTGGTTTTGCCCGGTGCGCCCTTCGTTCCCGTGTAGATCTGGTCGAACACCTGCCAACAGCCGATGAGCCCCAGCGTGAGCACGGTGAAGAGCGTCGGTCGCAGCTGTGGGAGGGTCACCCGCCAGAAGCGCTGCCAGCCGCTCGCACCATCCATCATCGCGGCCTCCTGCACGTCACCGCCGAGGTTCTGCAGCGCCGCGATGAACAGGAGCATGAACGTGCCGCTCGTGGTGAAGACCGCGAGCAGAACAAAGGCGGTCAT
>Ga0247812_10001990_pt1 | contig 11514 bp, 8 predicted proteins | sample UWRJL149409B1_FD_178011 | JGI IMG/M metagenome (GOLD analysis project Ga0247812, IMG submission 178011) | Plant litter microbial communities from Arlington Agricultural Research Station in Wisconsin, United States - UWRJ-L149-409B-1 | ecosystem: Environmental > Terrestrial > Plant litter >...
TGGGGCCCACGCTGTCGTTCAAGGGCATCGACAACGCCAGCTACTACCGCCTGGCCGACGACCGACGGTTCTACATCAACGATACCGGTACCGGCAACACGTTCGATCTGACCAATGCCGGCGCCTTGCGGATGGTGATGGATTCCCTGCGCTACTGGGTCACCGAGATGCGGGTGGATGGCTTCCGCTTCGACCTGGCGACCATCCTCGGCCGGGAAAAGCACGGCTTCGATCCGTCATGCAGTTTCCTCGACGCCGTGCGACAGGACCCCCTGCTCAGCCAGGTGAAACTGATCGCCGAACCTTGGGACATCGGCCCGGGGGGCTACCAGCTGGGGGCGTTCGCGCCCGGCTGGGCTGAGTGGAACGACCGCTTCCGTGATACGGCGCGTGCCCTGTGGCGTGGCGACGGCGGACAGCTGCCCGGCTTCGCCGCGCGCTTCACCGGCTCGGCTGATCTGTTCGACCACCACGGCCGGCGACCGTCGGCCAGCATCAACTTCATCACCGCGCACGACGGGTTCACGCTGCATGACCTGGTCAGCTATGCACACAAGCACAACGATGCCAACGGCGAGCAGGGCCGTGATGGCCACGGCCACAACCTGTCCAGCAACCACGGCGTGGAAGGCGAAACCGACGACCCGGTGATCCGGGGCGTGCGTGCACGGCAGATGCGCAACCTGCTGGCCACCCTGCTGCTTTCGCAGGGCACGCCGATGCTGCTGGCAGGTGATGAATTCGGTCACTCCCAGCGCGGCAACAACAATGTCTATTGCCAGGACAACGAGCTGTCGTGGATCGACTGGGAGCGCGCAGGGCAGCCGCCGGCACAGGCACAGGCAGCGTTCGTGCGTCGCCTGCTTGCCCTGCGTCGTCGCTACGGCCTGCTGCGCAGGAACCGCTTCCTGCGCGAAGGCGACCTTGCGGGTGATATCCACTGGCTGCGTCCCGACGGTGAGCCCATGCAGCCGGCTGACTGGCACGACAGCGAGGGCAGGGGGCTGGTGATCGTGCTCGACGGGCGCAGTCTGGACAACGGTGCGGGCGATACCGGTCGCTCTCTCAGCCTGGCCTTGCTGATCAATGCCGAGGCCGAGCCGCAGCCGTTCCGCGCGACCCTGCACGACAACGAATTCCGCAAGGTGCTGCTGCAGACGCCGGAGGTGGCGCTGCAACCGGACGACGCCGGTATGTGGTTGATGCCCGCCTACAGCCTCTGTCTGCTCGCAGCCAGCAGCAGCTGAGCTCGGGCGGCAGCCGCTCAGCGAGGGCGCGCGGCGCGATGCAGGTGGGCCAGGTGAGCGACCAGCCCCGCATGCATCGTCCCGTAGTCGTCGCCGGTGAGGGCTGCCGCCATCGGTGAACTGGCCCGCTGGCGGGCTTCGTCGGCACGTGCCGCGTCTAGTGCGCTGCTGCGCGAAGCGAGGTCGGCCAGCACGATCACCTGGTCAGGCTGCACCTCCAGGTAGCCATCGGTCACATGGATGTCGACGGGCGTTTCGCCCTGCTCCGGGAACAGGCGGACCAGACCTTCGCGCAACGGCGCCAACAGGGGCAGGTGGCCTGCCATGATTCCCAGCCGTCCCGCTGCACCGGGGACGCTGGCTTCGCGCACCCGCCCTTCCCAGCACGCGCCCGTCAGGCTGATGACCTGCAGGGGGAAACTTGTCGTGGACTGCGCGACGGCGGCGGGCACGAGGGGAGCGGCGGCAGTCATGGATATCGCCTTTCGACAGAGGTGACGTACAGCGTCCTCGTTTCGGGCCCACGGCGCTGTGATCTAACGCAAATCGCGCAATCACCGCTGCCGAACCCATCCCTCACGTTGCGTTGCCCTGCTTCTGCAGCATCATCCACCCCATACCCATGGCAGCACCGCGCAGCGCATTCAACGAGCGCGCGCACAAGCAGGAGGAATACGTGACGGGAACGATGAAGGACGCAGGCGCGCTGGACGGCAAGCGGGTGCTGGTCGCCGAGGATGAGTACAACATCGCCATGTTCCTCGTGGAATACCTGCAGATGCAGGGTGTGGAGGTAGTAGGGCCGGCGGGAAACCTGAAAGCACTGGACAAGCTGGTGGACGAGCAGGCGATCGATGGTGCCCTGCTGGACATCAACCTGGGCGGTGAGTTGGTGTACCCGCTCGCGGATCGGCTTGCTGAACGCAAGATCCCCTTCGTGCTCACGTCCGGCTACGACGACAACGTGCCGGAACGCTTCTCCGACACCCCGCGCTGCGGCAAGCCCTACCGGCTGGAAGCGCTGACGCGCATCCTGCAGACCGCGATGGGTCCGCCGGATGCGCTCCCGGGTGGGTGAGCCCGACATGGCGAGCCAGACGAACCCCTCCCTGTACCGCGCCGATGGTCAGCACCGCGCGCCCGGCACGTTGGTAACGGACAGCAGCGGGATCGGGATGGCCGACCGCATCAGGCAACATGACTGGGCCGCATGCCCATTGGGTCCGCAGGCCGTATGGCCGCCCCACCTGCAGGCCACGGTGGATCTCATGGCGGCCCACGGCTTCCCGATGATCGTGCTGTGGGGAACGGAGCTGCTGCAGATCTACAACGATGGCTACGCCGAGATCATGGCGGAGAAGCATCCGGCCGGCCTGGGGCAGCCTACCGCCGAGTGCTGGCCCGAGGTGTGGCACATCAACGGCCCGATCTACGACCGGGTGTGGCAGGGCGAAACCCTCGTCTTCTCCGACAAATGCTATCCGCTGCACCGGCGTGGCGCGCTGCAGGATGTCTGGTTCACCATCACCTACAGTCCGCTGCGCGACGGCCACGGTGACATCGAGGGCGTGCTGGTCACCATGTTCGACACCACCGCCGAGCATGTCGCGCGCGTGGAGCGCGAACGGTCGGAGGCCGAGCTGCGTCTGAGCAACGAGCGCCTGCGCCTCAATGAAGAACGCTTCCGGCAGTTCGCTGCGGCCTCATCCGATGTGCTGTGGATACGCGACGCCGATACGCTGGCGGCCGAGCTGCAGAGCACCGCCTTCGATGCGGTGTACGGCATCGCCGCGGACGAGGGCGCCTGCGAAGTGCGGGAGTGGGCGGCACGCGTGGTGCCCGACGATCGCGACGCCGCAATCGGCACGCTGCGCGACGTACGGGACGGCAAACGGCGCGTGCATGAGTTCCGGGTGCTGCGGCCGTCGGATGGGCAGTTCCGCTGGATCCGCGATACGGTTTTTCCGCTGTTCGATGCGCAGGGGCGGGTGACCCGCATCGCGGGCATCTCCAGCGACGTGACCGACGAACGCCGTTGGACCGAGCATCAGAATGTGCTGGTGGCCGAACTGCAGCACCGCGTCCGCAACATCATGGCCACCATCGGCTCGATCACGCTGCGCACGCGCGAATCGGCGACCAGCGTGGATGACTATGCGCAGCGGCTGTCAGGCCGGGTGATGTCCCTTGCGCGCACGCAGGCGCTGCTGACGCGTGCAGCGAACGTGGGCATCGATCTGCGCACCTTGCTGACCGACGAACTGGGCTCGCACGCGGCGACCGAGTCGCGGGTGGTGCTGCGTGGGCCATCGACCGTGGTGCCACCGAAGGCCGCCGAAGTGTTGTCGCTGGCGATCCATGAGTTGGCCAGCAATGCGGTACGCCACGGTGCATTGCGCGAGCCGAGCGGGCGGGTCGACGTTACCTGGTCGCTGCGCGAAGGCGGTCCGGAACGGTGGCTGGACGTCCGCTGGCGCGAGACCCATGCCCCACGGGACGATTGGCAGCCGCCACGTCGCCGTGGTTTCGGGACGGCGCTGGTGGAAGAGCGCATCCCGTACGAGCTGGAGGGAAAGGGCCACCTGCGCATGAGCGCCGACGGCACCGAGGCACATATTTCGTTCCCCCTGCGACAGCGCGACAGCATCCTGCAGACCGACGCGCCGAGCAGCGCCTGCGTGCCGGGCGGCTCGGTGGACCTGGGCGATGCAGCCCTGCTGGCCGGCTGCCGGGTGCTGGTAGTCGAGGACGATTTCTATCTGGCGCACGACACCGCAGCGGCCTTGCGCAGCGCCGGTGCCGAGGTCGATGGCCCCCATGCGTCGGCCGCCACCGCGCTGCATGCATTGTCCACGGGCCGCGTGGATGCTGCGGTGGTCGATCTCAACCTCGGACGGGGGGCAGAGGCGTCCCTGGTGAAGGCGCTGCAGGCGGCGGGTCTGCCTTATGTGGTGGTCACCGGCTATGACGACACCGTCGAAAGCGGGATGCAGGCCGCCTGCGTGCGCCTGCAGAAGCCGGCCGCTGCGGCGAGTACCGCCCGCGCCCTGGCCGGGCTGGTCCGGCAGCGGCGCCACTGAGCCGCATGCGCGATTCCTGAAAGCTGCGTGCGTCCGCGCCTGCTTCAATAGCCCTGCGTCGCCGGTACGGGATGCACCCTCACGCAGTCGTTTGCAACGGGGTTATGGCTGTATGAAGCAAAGAGGAGGCGTTGCGGACGCGGGTTCGAGTCCCGCCAGCTCCACCACGTGAGTATTGGGGGGCCAATGCTCAGCTGAAGGGGCTGTATGGGTTTCGACGTGGCGAATAATCAGCGTGGACAGCTCGGGAGGCGACCGACGTTAGCGGCGCAACAACCATAATCGCCAACCAAGACGATTATCATCAGGTCCGCATGGCGGCCTGATCCACGCAAGCGCACGTGGTCATCGAACGCGCAGGCACCCCGTCGGCAACGACGGGGTGTTTTTTTTGTCCAATCAGACGCAGCTGCGTCAGCCCTCGCGGAGCGGTGCAGTGGGCGCGTCCGGCTGCAAGGATGGCAATTGGTCATCCACGGTTACGTTGGCATCGCTGCGCAGCAGCGCGCTGGCCTCCTGGCGGCTGGCCACGGCAGGGGGCGAGCCACGCAGCGGCAGGCCGGCGGTTTCGCGCACGAAGAGCATGGTGAACAGTCCAATCACCGCTGCCCCCATCAGGTAGTACGCGGGAACCATCGGGTCACCGGTATGGTGGACCAGCCAGGCGGTAACCAGCGGCGTGGTACCACCGAACAGCGACACCGATACATTGAACGCGATCGACAAGGCGCTGTAGCGCACGGGCGTATAGAACAAGGCGGGCAGGGTGGACGGCATCGAGCTGGTGAAGCACACCAATGCCACGCCGAGCAGCAGCAGACCGAGGAAGATCAGCCCATCGTGACCGCTGCGTACCAGCAGCAGGCAGGGGATGGCCAGCAGCAGCAGCGCGATGCAGGCCCCGATGATCATCGGGCGCCGGCCGAGCCGGTCGCTGAAGATGCCGCCGACGATGTTCAACGGCATCATCACCAGCATCACGATGATGATCAGCAGCAACCCCTTGCTCTCGGCGTACCCGAGGGTCACGCTGAGATAGCTGGGCATGTAGGTCAACAGCATGTAGTCGGTGACGTTGAACACCAGCACCAGCCCCATGCAGACCAGCAGTTGCCGCCCGTGCACGCGCAGCAGCTCGCCCAGGCCCGGTCGCTCATGGTCACGTTTTTCGGCTTCTTCGGTATAGGCCTTGAACGCCGGCGTCTCTTCCAGCCGCATCCGCAGGTAAAGCCCCAGCAGGCCCAGCGGGCCGGCTACCATGAACGGGATGCGCCATCCCCAGTCGAGCATCTGTGGCGTGCTCAGCAGCAGGTGCAGCGTGGTCACCGTGCCTGCACCGGCGATATAGCCCCCCAGCGTGCCGAACTCGAGCCAGCTTCCCATCAGCCCGCGGTTGCGGTCGGTGGAATACTCGGCGATGAAGGTGGCCGCACCGCCGTATTCGCCACCGGTGGAGAACCCCTGCAGCAAGCGCGCCAACAGCAGCAGCGCGGGCGCCCACAGACCGATTCTGTCGTAGGTCGGGATCAGGCCGATGCTGAACGTACCAAGCGACATCAGCACCATCGTGCAGGCCAGCACTTTCTGTCGTCCATAGCGGTCCCCGAGTGGCCCGAACACCAGGCCGCCGAGCGGCCGCACCAGGAAGGCGACCGTGAAGGTGGCGAATGTCGCGATCAGCTGTGCCGCTGGATTGCTGGCCGGGAAGAAAACCTGGCCCAGGGTGACGGCGAGATAGCCATATACGCCAAAATCGAACCATTCCATGGCATTGCCCAGCGCCGCAGCGCCGACCGCGCGGCGCAGCATCGGCGCGTCGACGACGGTGATTTCGCCAACGCGCATGTGGCGTCGCCGCTTGAACCAGCCGAAATGGGCGTGAGCGTTAGCGTGCTCCTGCATGGAGATCTCCAGGGGAAGGGGGGGAGGGAGCAGCCCGCCGACCGGGTCACGGGACGGGAGCGACAGGACCGCAGCGTCGGCTGTGATCCAGCGCACAGCAGATACGAGCGCGTCCTCGCCCAGCAAGGGGCAAATCTGACAGCGTCGGCGGCATCCCGGTGGTAGGTGCTGCCCTGTTCACCCCGCGCATCGGGGTGCTAGCCTGCAGCTCCCACGAACCACGCTGCAACGCATGAAATACCGCCTGTTCCTGCTCGATCTGGATGACACGCTGCTGGATTTCAGGGCCTCGGAGCGGCTTTCTTTCAAGCGCATGCTCGCCAGCCTGGGTGTGCCCGATACGGCCGAGGCGGTGTTCGCGGACTACCAGGGGATAAACCGGGGTCTGTGGACCGCGCTGGAACAAGGTGAGATCAGCAAGGATGTGCTGAAGGTCGAGCGCTTCCGCCGGCTGTTCGCGCTGCATGGCATCGATGCCGATCCGCGCAGGGCAAGTGATTCCTATCTGGAGTGGCTGCCGCAGACGGTGGTCCTGATCGACGGCGCACGTGCGCTGTGCGAGGCATTGGCCGCGCACGGCGAGATCGGCATCATCACCAACGGCATCGAGTCCGTGCAGTCGCGACGCATCGCCGCATCCGGTCTCGCAGATCGCATCAGCTTCGTGGCCACTTCCGAAGCGTGTGGACACGCCAAGCCGGATGAACGCTTTTTTGCCTTCAGCACCGCGATGGCGCGCCGGTTCGTGAAGTCGCAGACGGTCATCATCGGTGACCGCCTGGAGGCGGATGTGCTGGGCGCAAACCGTTACGGCATCGACAGCTGCTGGTTCAATCCCGCACGGCTGGCGAACGACGGCAGGGCGACCCCCACGCTTGAAGTGCACGCGCTGCGCGACATCCCGTCACGTTTCGCTGCCTGCTGAGGTGGGGAAATGCACGGTACGCACACACCGGGCACGCAGGATGCTTACATCCGTGTCTCTACGGTGGTGACTACTTTCCTGATCCTCAAGCGGAGCACACGCCATGACCGAGCACACCCCCATTCCCGAAGGCACCCTGATCGTCGTGGCCGACGGCGGTTCTGCGCGCGTGTTCACCAACGTCGGCAGCAAGACGGAGTTGAAGCTCAAGCAGCAGGATGAGCTGGTGCTGCGTGACGTCAGTGATGCCGGTGTATCCGGGCAAGGCCCGTCGGGCGCGGTGCCGAAAGACATGACCATCTCACAGCTCAACGAAGCGACTTTTGCCAAGCAGTTGGCCGAGCAGCTCAACGATGACGCGTTGAACAACCGCTATGCGCACCTGGTGCTGATCGCCGACCCACAGACCCTGGGACGTATCCGTCCGCAACTGCACAAAGAAGTGCAGTCCCGACTCGTACGCGACCTGGCGAAGGACTTCACCAACGCACCGCTGGAAGACATCCAGCGCGCGTTGAGCTGACAGCATGCAGACCGCGCCTGACCCCGCGATGGCCAGCGAACCGACCCGCGCGCAGGTCGATGCGCGCAGCGGCTGGCTGCTGCTGGAGTTCGGCGCGACCTGGTGCGGGCACTGCCAGCTGGCCAAGCCGCTGGTCGCCGCGTTTCTACAGCAGCACGGCGTGCCGCATCAGTGGGTGGAAGATGGGAAGGGGCGGCCACTCGGGCGCTCCTTCAGCGTAAAACTGTGGCCGACGTTGATCCTGCTGCGCGATGGGCAGGAGGTAGGTCGGATAGTGCGCCCCGCGCTCGCGGATGATCTCGACGTTCTGGCGACAACGCTGGCGCGTTGAGGTTGGCATGTCGCGCGCAGGCGCGGCACTGCAACATGCTGGCGTGCTTTCCTGATGCTAGGATCGGCTCTCCTGAATCGATCTAAATGCCGACCATGGGAATCAGCGTGACGCGTCACTGGGTGGCCTGGGCTGCGGGCATCTGCCTGGCCACCGGCTCAAGCCTCACCAGCGCAGCCACGATCGGAGAGCGCGCGTTCGCCGCGGTGGACCCGTTCATCGGCACGGCCGGTGAGGGCCACACCTATCCCGGCGCCACGGTGCCGTTCGGCATGGTGCAATTGAGTCCGGATACCCGCATCCAGCCCCGCGAGAAAGCCTATGACTGGGCGGCTGGCTACCGCCATGACGACACCAGCATCGTCGGCTTCTCGCACACGCATTTCTCGGGCTCTGGGCATTCCGATCTGGGCGACGTGCTGTTGATGCCGTACACCGGCGATCCGGGCCTGGAGCGGGGCGATCCGGACAAACCGCGGAGTGGTTATGCGTCCCGCTTCACGCATGACGACGAAAAAGCCGAGCCCGGCTACTACGCCGTTACCCTGGACGACTATCGCGTGCGGGCCGAACTGACCACCAGCGAGCGTGTCGGTGTGCACCGGTATGCGTTCGCCAAAGGCGATGAAGCGAAGGTGCTGTTGGACCTTCGCACCAGCCTGTACGACTACCCCGGCAAGATCCTGTGGTCGCGCCTGCGCGTGCGCGACGACGGCACCGTGACCGGCTTCCGCGAAACGCGGGGCTGGGCGCCGGGTCGGCAGCTGTACTTCGCCCTGCGTTTCTCGCGGCCCCTGCAGGCGCATGCGCTGCACAACACGGAAACGGACATCGCCTACAAGGGGTTTCCGCCGCCGGGCCACGGCTCGCCGTTGCAGCGGGCGCAGATCGAGGGCCGGCAGCTTGTGGCTACCTTCGACTTCGGCGCGCTTCAGGGCCCGCTGGTGGTGAAGGTCGCGATTTCTTCGGTCAGTGAGGCCGGCGCGATCGCGAACCTGGATGCGGAGGTACCGGATTACGATTTCGACCGCGTGCGTGCCGCGGCCAAAACGAAGTGGACCGACGCGCTGGGCGTGCTGGACATCGACGCACCGCGCGCCGACCAGCGCAGTGCCTACACGGCGCTGTACCACTCGCTGCTGGGCCCGACCTTGTCGATGGATGTGGATGGGCAGTACCGCGGCCCCGACAATGCGGTGCATCGCGCCGACGGCTTCCGCCACCATTCGACGTTCTCGTTGTGGGATACCTACCGCGCCCTGCATCCGCTGCTGACCCTGGTGCAGCCGGAGCAGCGCAACAGCGACTTCATCAATTCGCTGCTGGCCCACCAGCAGCACAGCCCCTACAGCATGCTGCCGGTGTGGTCGTTCCATGGCCAGGAAACGTGGTGCATGATCGGCTACCACGCGGTACCGGTGATCGCCGACGCGTACCTCAAGGGCATCCGTGGCTTCGATGCGGACAAGGCCCTGGAGGCGATGGTCGCGACCGCCAACCACGGCCCCTACGATGGCATCGCGCAGTATCGTGAGCTGGGGTGGGTGCCGATCGACGAAGAAGGCGAGGCGGCCAGCAAGACGCTGGAATATGCGTATGACGACTGGACCATCGCCCGCATGGCCGAGGCGATGGGCCGCAAGGACGTGGCCGCGACCTTCAGCAAGCGCGCCGGCAACTGGAAACATGCGTTCGATGCGGAGACGGGTTTCATGCGTGCGCGCAAGCGCGACGGCAGCTTCCGTACGCCGTTTGATCCATCGGCCAGCGGTTACGGCACCGACTACACCGAGGGCAATGCGTGGCAGTACTCGTGGTATGTGCCGCAGGACGTGCAGGGACTGGCCGACGCACACGGCGGGGCCGATGCGCTGCTGGCCCGGCTGGACCAGGTGTTCGAGGCGAAGGTGGATCCGTCGGTGTTCGAGCACATGGAGGACATCACCGGCCTGATCGGCTGGTATGCCCATGGCAATGAGCCCAGCCATCACGTGGCCTACCTGTACGCCCACGCGGGGCAGCCCTGGCGCACGCAGGCACGCCTGAAGCAGATCATGGACACGCAGTACGCCGACCGTCCGGACGGGCTGGCCGGCAACGATGACCTGGGGCAGATGTCGGCGTGGTACCTGTTCACGGCCCTGGGCTTCTATCCGGTGGCACCGGGCAGTGGCGAGTACATCATCGGCCGGCCGTTCCTGCCGAAGGCAGCCTTGCATCTGCCGAATGGCAAGACCTTCCGCATCGTGGCCGATGGATTGAAAGCCGACCACGCCTATGTCGGCTCCGTCACGCTCAACGGAACGCCGCTGCAGCGGACGTTCCTGCGTCACGATGAGATCCTGGCCGGCGGCGAGCTGCGTTTCGTGATGCAGGCCGAGCCCAACACCGCATGGCCAGGGCAGGGCGCCGACGCCCCGTATTCGATGACCCGGGCAGAGTAAGGTCCCGACGAAGGCGCCGCTGCGCTCGCCGAGCGTGGCTCGGCGCTACCGTTTCCACAACGCCCCGCGACCCCGGCAATGCCGGCCACCGGCGGAATCCATCACCGTGCGACACCGGGTAGCGCCGAGCCGTGCTCGGCGGAATGCCGGCCACGTGCGGGAGGACGGACGGCGCCGCTGCGCTCGCCGAGCGTGGCTCGGCGCTACCGGGTCGGTCTCGTGCGCGACGCTGTGGTAGCGCCGAGCCGTGCTCGGCGGAATGCCGGCCACGTGCGGGGTGACGAAAGGCGCCGCAGCGCTCGCCGAGCAGGGCTCGGCGCTGCCGGGTCGGTCTCGCGCGTGATGCTGTGGTAGCGCCGAGCCGTGCTCGGCGGAATGCCGGCCACGTGCGGGATGACGAAAGGCGCCGCTGCGCTCGCCGAGCGTGGCTCGGCGCTACCGGATCGGTCTCGCGCGCGATGCCGGGTACGCCTCAACCTGCGGCGTCGATCAGCCCCTGCTGGCGCGCGGCGCGCAGGTCGTCCGCTGTGTCGATATCCCATTCGAGTTCCGTGCTGGGCACCAGAAACACCGTCTCGCGCGGGAGCGCGCGCAGCCGCTGGCGGAATCCGCCATGCCCCGTGCCCACGGGCACCGCGTCGAACCAGTGTCCCGGCACCACGGCCGGGACGGCCGCCAGCCCGTGCAGCAACGTCGCAGCGCAGCCCGAGGCGGAGCCGCGTGCACCGTCCAGCAATGCCCGCAGGTGCCCACGCGTCAGCGCCGGCTGATCACAGACCATCACCAGCACGTGCGGAAATGCCCGAACACAGTCCGCCGCCCTACGCAGGCTGTCGGCCATTTCCGCATTGGGCACCGTGTTGGCCAATTGCGTGCAGCGGAGGTCCGCCAGCGCCTGCGATGTGGCCTTGCTCGCCTCGGCGACTACGACGAACACCGCCTCCGGCACCGTCTCACCCGCCAGGCGCACCGCGCGGTGCAACAGGGTTTCCCCGTCGCGGCACAGCCACTGCTTGGGCTGGCCCAGGCGCGTGCTTCCGCCAGCGGCAAGCACCACGACCG
>Ga0247812_10001992_pt1 | contig 11509 bp, 15 predicted proteins | sample UWRJL149409B1_FD_178011 | JGI IMG/M metagenome (GOLD analysis project Ga0247812, IMG submission 178011) | Plant litter microbial communities from Arlington Agricultural Research Station in Wisconsin, United States - UWRJ-L149-409B-1 | ecosystem: Environmental > Terrestrial > Plant litter >...
GAGTCGTAGTCGGGGAACACCGTCACGCCGCCGGTGTACCCGGAGACGACGGACGTGACGCCCTTGAGCGTGCGGTAGACGGCGTCGAGGCACCAGAAACAACCGCCGGCGAGGGTGAACGTGTGCATGGATGAACCTGCTTTCGTCAAGAGAGGAGAGGCGTTTGTGACGCCAGTTACCAGAACAGCCGGGTGCGCGAATTAGTTCCCGCGGTGCTGGATAGGCTGTGCGCATGCCTTACATCGCTGATGATGCCCGTTATGAAAATGTCGACTACAAGCGCGTTGGACGGAGCGGCCTGAAACTGCCGTCCGTGTCGCTCGGACTGTGGAACAACTTCGGTTTCGACAAGCCCCTCGAGAACCAGCGCGCGATCCTCCGCCGCGCGTTCGATCTGGGAATCACGCACTTCGATATCGCGAACAACTACGGCCCTCGTGCTGGTTCTGCCGAGACGAACTTCGGCCGCATCTACGCCGACGACTTCCGCCCGTACCGGGACGAGATCATCGTCTCCTCCAAGGCCGGCTACGACATGCCCAACGAGGAGGGCATCTCCGGTCCGTACCAGGAGTGGGGATCGCGCAAGTACATGCTGTCGTCCCTCGACCAGTCCCTCGCCCGTACCGGACTCGACTACTTCGACATCTTCTACTCGCACCGTCCCGACCCCGAGACCCCGATCGAGGAGACGATGGGGGCGCTCGCCTCCGCGGTGCAGTCCGGCAAGGCCCTGTACGTCGGGATCTCGAACTACGATCCCGCGCAGACGCTTGCCGCGGCATCCGCTCTCGCCGAATACAAGGTGCCGCTGCTCATCCACCAGCCGCGCTACTCGATGTTCGATCGTCATATCGAGGACGGCCTGTTCCCCGTACTCGACGAGGTCGGCGCGGGAAGCATCGTCTTCTCCCCGCTCGCCCAGGGACTGCTGACCGACCGCTACATGGAGGGCACCGTTCCGGACGGATCGCGCGCTTCCGAGGGCCGCTGGCTGCAGCCCGGCGCGATCAGCGACACCTACCTGCAGCGCGTACGCGGACTCAACGAGATCGCGAAGAACCGCGGGCAGTCGCTCGCGCAGCTCGCGCTCACCTGGGTTCTCCGCCAGCCGCAGGTCACGTCCGCGCTCATCGGCGCCTCGAGCGTCACGCAGCTCGAGAACAACGTTGCCGCGATGGACGCCGCTCCCCTGACCGCCGACGAGATCACCGCGATCGACGAGTTCGCGATCGACGGTACACAGCTGCGCTAAGCATCCACAGTCGTTCGATCCCGGCCACCCAATGTCGGAGGCCAGCCATACCCTGCTGTTAAATCACCAATCAACAGGCCGGCTGAACCTCGAAAAGACACACAATGACCACTCTCGAACTACGTGGAACGACACCCGCAGGAACCATCCCGGCGACCCGGCCGGGCATCGCACTCGTTCGCGTGCACGACGCCCTGTGGCGCGTCACGCGCAAATCCGGTGAGGTGCTCGGCTATGTCGAGCAGTTCGGCGACCAGGGCGGCGTTCGCTACCGGGCGAAGCGCATGATCGCGAAGCAGCAGCGGTTCGTTCCGCTCGGCGAGTTCTGGACGGCAGAGGAAGCGGTCGACTGCTTCGGCTAGATCTGCGGGCGATTCCCGGGAAAGGGTCAAACCGCGCGGCGCAACGCCTTCTCGCGTCTGTAGCGCGTTATTGTGCGACACATGCAATGGTGGAATGACTTTCTCGACTGGTTCAATTCGGATGACGGCTGGCGCATCGTGTCCACGGCCATCATTCCGTTCATCGCGATCGTGGTCGCTGCGGTTATCGCTGCACTGATCGGACGCGGTTCCACGAAGCGCGTGCTGGACTTCCAGAATCGCGAGCTGCAGTCCGCTGCGGTCGCCGCGATGATCGATGCCGGCCGCACCGCGAGCAAGTGGAGCAACCTCGGCACCGGCCAGCAGGGCCACGCCGACAGCCAGTTCAGCGCAGCTGACATCCGCCTGCGCCTCCTGCCCGTCACGGGCGCGAGTGCCGCAGCCGACTGGGCGACCCACCAGCTCGCCGACATGCGCAAGAACTCCGCGAGCTTCAGCTTCCAGGCCGACCAGACCTTCGTGGAGTTCCGCGATCGCCTGCTCGAATGGCAGCGTCGCCCCAGCCGCGCCCGCAAGCTCTTCGCTCTCGACCTCGAGCGTTTCCGCTACGAGGACTCCGCCGCCGACGCTGAGCTCGTCGAGCAGCAGCGTGCATGGGCGGCAGAGGAAGCCGCGGCAGCGCAGGAGGAGGCCGCACAGGTCGACACCTCCAACGTCTCCGCTGTAGAGCCTGCGCCGTCGAGCACCGTTCCCGCGAGCACCGCGTATGCTCTCGCGTCCGCACCGGCTCCGACCGTCGCGCCCGTCGTGGTAGACGAGCCCGCTGCTTCGGAAGAGCACGTCGAGCCCGTCGCAACGACGTCGGAGACCGCCGATGTGTCGGAGATCTCCGCTGAAGAGACCGACACCCCGGAACCTGTTGCCGCTCCCGACCACGTCAACGCGACACAGGACGAGGCCCCGGCAGACGCCGAGGCCGAGACCATCGAGGACGAGGACAAGCGTCCCGAGCCCGCCGAAACGCAGGCTCTCCCACTCTCCTACTTCGACCCGGTTCCGACCCGTCCAGCGTTCCCCGTCCAGCAGTCGCAGGACACGGACCGCTCCTGACCCCGCGTCGGGGGTCCCGCGTGCCACACTCGTCCTCGTGAGTTCACGAGACGGAATCGGTACCGAGATCCCCGACGGCAAGGGACGGACCGGCCTTGACCGGGTCGGTCGCGACCTTCACGGCAATCCACGGGTTCGCATCACGAACGTGGAGCTCCTGGCATCCGACTGGTTCGTCCTTCGGAAGACGACGTTCGACTATCTCGGCGCCGACGGCGAATGGTCCGTCCAGACCCGGGAGACCTACGATCGCGGCGACGGCGCGACGATCCTGCTCTACGACCGCGGCGCTCGTACGGTCCTGCTCGTCCGGCAATTCCGCTTCCCGGCGTACGTCAACGGACACCCGACCGGTTATCTCGATGAACTCCCCGCGGGACTCCTCGACGAGGACAACGCCGAAGACGCGATCCGTCGCGAAGCGGCCGAGGAGACCGGCCTCCAGATCGGCGAGGTCGAGAACCTCTACGAGCTCTACATGAGCCCCGGTTCGGTCACCGAGCGCATCCACTACTTCGCTGCGCCGTATGTATCGCAGTCCGGAGGCGCGATCGCCGGGCTCGCTCACGAGGGCGAGGAGACCGAACTCGTCGAGTACGACATCGACGAGGCAGTGGCTGCGATCGGGACGACAATCCTCGATGGCAAGACCGCGCTCATGCTCTACTGGGCAAAGCTCAGAGGTCCCTTCGCCAGTGATTAGACTGGGATCCTTGCCTCTGTAGCTCAGTGGATAGAGCAGCGGCCTTCTAATCCGCTTGTCGTTGGTTCGATTCCAACCAGGGGCACCACCACCCGCGATCTCGATACAGTCGATATCGACGGTCTTCGGTCGGGACGTAGCGCTAACGTATCGCCGATGGCCGATCCGTGCAGAAACGCGTAGACGCCGTTCTGAGCCAAGGCCGCGTTATCCGCTTTCTTGCGCTCAGGTCACCGGCCCTGTATGGCTTATCCGCCGAAACCGGGACACACCGCCCACAGGCCCTTGCTGCTGTTTTGCGCCAGAGTTTGATACGCGGCGTAGCCGTCGTCGGATCCACCCGCAGGCACGGTCACGAATCCATCTTGCGCGGCCGCCCCGCTGTACCCCATGAGCGACCCTGTATGTTCGCCGCTTGCGTCGATCCAGTCGACGCCGAGATCATCTTTGAGTGACGTGTCTTTGTAAATCAGGGTCAGGCTTTCATCGGTCTGCTTCGCGAGGAACGACTCGGCGTACTCGATGGACTCGGAATAGCCACACTCCCCTTCCGCTGGCGCAGTCACGCCTTCCGAGTGAATGGTGATCGACTCACCGTTAAGAGCGTTCCCCGTTGTCGATACGGTAGCTCGGAACGTGTCTCCCGTCACGACATCGACGTCCACCACAAAGATTTGCGAGCCTGTGCCTGGCTGCAGCGTCTCCTCCACTGGCGCATCCAAAGGCGCCGTAGAGCTCTGCTCTACCGGAGGTTGGGACTGCTCTACCGGAGGTTGGGACTGCTCGACCGGTGTGCGCGACGGAGCGGACGTTTGCTGCGCGGGTGCACACGCCGATACACCCAGTACCGATATCAGGGCTACTGCCGACCAGGAGGCAGTCTTGACGGTCTTGTGCATTGGTTCCTCTTCCGTCCTTTTCCGCACGCGCGGACTTTATCGCCGACAGGCAAGCCGAGGACCAGTACTCGAGGAAGCAGTGCTGGAGATACAACGATCGGTTTCCCCTGAGCACGTTTATGCCCCTCGACCAGCAAGAATACCGGCACACGTACGCGAGCAATCACCAACAATCGCCGTTACAGGTCTTATGTTCGACGGCTGAGAGCTTCCGCATGCCCGGAAGTGCGGTGCAAGTCCGAACAAAACTCGAACAATTGTCGTTCCGGGATTCGCGATCGATAGGTGACGGATCGACGTGCAGCCCTAGGCAAGTCGCATCCGAACCTCACAATTGACTCAACGAAATGACACTCTCTCGCAAACGGTCGAATGTGACCGCTACGCACTGTCATACTTTCGAGTTCACCGGCGATCTGAAGGGCGGGAAAATGCCGCTACTTGAATTGAGCGCGTCGAACGAGGGCAGGCTCCGCGTTTTCGCCCGAGCCCAGCTTCCGTTCACGATCTTTGCGGCAATCGTCGGCGCAACCGCGGTCGTCGTCATCCCCGACGTCTGGACCCGCCCGCTGTTCATCGTGGGCCTCGTGCTTGTCGCTTTTGCCTCGACGATAGCTACCGCATTCCCCTGGGAGCGGTTCTCCCCGAACTGGATGATCTCCGTCGCTGTGATCGATATCGTCGCGAGCGCCTTCCTGCGCGCCGAGACCTATCCGACTCTCACGGGCGTCGGGCTGCTCGTCATCTTCCCCGCCCTCTGGCTCTCCTACGGATTCCGGCCGCAGATCATCGCGGTCGCTATAGCCGGAGCGGCCTTCGTCACCGCTTTCCCGTTCCTGGTGCAGGCCCAGCCGCCGGAGACCGAGCAGCAGTGGGCAAATGTCGCGATCCTCCCGATTGCCGTCATCCTCATTGCCATCGCCGTGCGCACGGCGGCGGCCCAGCTGAACCACAGTCGACTCCTCGTCATCGAGAATTCCGAGCGGATGACGCAGGCCCTCCGTGACTCGCGAGACCGCGAGGCCATCAACTCGACGATCTTCGAAACCGTCGATGCGGCAATGGCCTACTACGACGCGGACCAGAACCTTGTGGTAGCGAACAAGTCAGCCACCGAGCTCGTCGGCCAGCTGGGCTTCCGGCTCGACGAGCCGCCATACGCCGGAGTCAACGTCTTTGCCGCCGACCGTGTCACCCGGATTCCCCTCGAGGACCAGATCATCCCCCGCGCGCTCCGCGGCGAGGTCGTCGAGGGTCATGTCGAGTGGCTCGGTCCTCCCGGTGACCAGCGCGCCATCGTCGCTACCTCCGGCAGGGCGTACCGGCCCAGCGGCGAGTTCCTCGGCACCGTGATCGCCACATACGACGTGACGGAACTCGCCAATGCCGTGCGAGTGCGGGAGGAGTTCCTGGCGACGGTGTCACACGAGCTCCGCACGCCGCTCACGTCGATCCTCGGCTACCTCGAACTGCTCGAGGAGGAGATCGACATGGACGACGAGACCGCTGCCACATACTTCCGTGTGATCAGCTCCAACGGCTCGATCCTGCTCTCCCGGGTGGACCAGCTGATCTCCCTGAGCGACAGGATGCCGGAGCTGCGACTGCAGCCCACCGACATCACCGAGCTCGTCGCGGCATCCGTCGACTCGATCCGCCCGGTCGCCGCCTCCAGGGGGCTCGACATCCGTGCCGGCCTGGAGCCGGGCCTGATAGCGCGCGCTGATGAACCGAGATTGCGCCAAGCGCTCGAGAACCTGCTGTCGAACGCCATCAAGTACTCGAAGTCGACGGGAGCAATCGCCGTCACGGTCTCGCGTGACCAAGATCACGTGATCGTGTCGATCGCCGACGAGGGCGTCGGGATGACGCCGCAGGACCAGCGCCAGGTCTTCGACAGGTTCTTCCGGTCGGACTCAGCGCGGCTCGGCGCGATCCAGGGCATCGGAATCGGACTCTCCCTGGTCAAGGAGATCGTCGAGGCCCATCACGGCACCATCGACATCGCGAGCGAGGCGGGGTCCGGCACGACCATCACGGTCACGCTGCCGGCTGTCTAGACGGCTTTCGCCAGCGCGACGAGCACCTGGTTCACGGTCGGAACGCCCTCGGCCCGGAAGACCTCGTCGCCGCCGTCATTGGTGACGATGATCGTCGGAGCGACCCGGATGCCGGCCTCTTCCGCGCGCTTCGTCTCGATGGCGACGTCCAGTTCGGCGATCTTCACCGCGGGCAGGAGCATCTGGACCTGCTTCAGCACTCCGCGCGTCTGGATGCACGGATCACAGAATGAGGACGAGAAAAAGAGCAGGTTCACGTCAGAGCCAACGCAAATCGCGCGGGCTTATTCCTCATAAGCCCGCGCGATGCGTAATTGGTCGGTTGGTTCTACTCTTCGGAGACGCGCTCGGCGCCGTCTTCGATCGGCTCGCTGTCGAGCTGGTCCCACGTGTACGTGACCTGCGTCTGGTCGCCGATGAGCTTGGCTACGGGGTGCGCGTATACGAGCTGCGTCTCCTTGCCGTCGAGCGCGACGATGACGGTGATCTCGTCATCCCAGCCGCCCTCGGTGCTGATGCGGGTGTCGTTGCGTCCGTCGTACGGACCGCCCGTGTAGAAAACGATGTACTCATCGCCGTGGTTCAGGGTTACGTCGTTGTTGCTCATGAGACAGTCCTACCAGAGTCCGGCGAGCGAAAGGATCGCGGCGATCAACGACACGAGCCCGATCGCGAGTGCAATCGTCACGAGAACGATGTGCACACGCAGGAATGGGGTCGCCTTTCCCGCCTCGGTTCGCGCCCGCGGATCCCTCATCACCCGCTTGAGAAACTGCGGCCATGTCACGAAGTTGTAGACGGCATTGACGATCAGGAGCACGGCGAGGGCGACATTCATGGTGCTTCGAGGGTAGCCGCGTCATCCGCTCGCCGTTCTCTCACCGCATAACCGAGTTATATAACTTGGTTATATACTGGCAGAATGCCTACAAATCGAAACGACATCATCGAGTCACTGCTCGTATCGAACCATCGGTTGACCCGCATGGCTGCACAAGCGACCGGGAGCACCGTGTCATCCGCTGTCTGGTCCGCCCTCTCCGTTCTCGTCAGCGAGGGTCCACGCCGTATCGGCGACCTCGCGAAAGACGCGCGCATCAGCCAGCCCGGCATGACGAAGGTCGTGCAGAATCTCGTCACCGACGAATGGGTGCTCCGCATCGCCGATGTCGAGGACTCTCGCGCCTGGCTCATCGCCATCACCGACAAGGGTCGCGACGCACTCGCAAGCTGGCGGGTAGAGCTAGCGGATGCCATGGGTTCCACCTTCGCGGACCTCAACGAACCGGACTGGAAGACCCTCGAGCGTGCCGCTCAGATTCTCTCGGCACGCACAGCGATCCTCTCGGCCAGCACAACCAAGAAAGAAGCAATCGCGTGAACGCGCCAGCAGCAAAGCAGAGCATTCTCAAGCAGCCATCGCAGGTGTGGGCTGTCGCCTTCGCGAGTGTGATCGCGTTCATGGGCATCGGGCTCGTCGACCCGATCCTTCCGATCATCGCGAGCGACCTCGACGCGACGGCCGCGCAGACCGAGCTCCTCTTCACGAGCTACCTCGCCATCACCGGTATCGCGATGTTCTTCACGAGCTACATCTCGAGCCGCATCGGCGCGAAGAAGACGCTCATGATCGGCCTTGTGCTGATTGTCGTCTTCGCGACACTCGCCGCCCTGAGCAGCAACGTCGAGGCCGTCATCGGCTTCCGGGCCGGCTGGGGGCTCGGAAACGCGCTCTTCATCTCGACCGCTCTCGCGACGATCGTCGGAGCAGCGAGCGGCGGGATGTCGTCGGCCATCGTCCTCTACGAGGCCGCACTCGGCCTCGGTATCGCCATCGGACCTCTTCTCGGCGGCCTGCTCGGCAATGTGAGCTGGAAGGCGCCGTTCTTCGGCACGGCGGCGCTCATGGCCATCGGCTTCATCGCGATCACCGCGATGCTCAAGAAGAACCCGAACGAGGTGCGTACGCCTGTGAAACTGTCCGCTCCGTTCCGCGCGCTCGGCAATCCGCCGCTGCTCGCGCTCGCGATCACAGCCCTGTTCTACAACATCGGGTTCTTCACCCTCCTGGCCTGGTCACCGTTCCCACTCGGCTTCGGCGCGATCGGTATCGGACTCACGTTCTTCGGCTGGGGGCTGGCAGTTGCCGTGACATCCGTCTGGCTTGCTCCCTTCCTCACCGCGCGGCTCAAGCGGACGACGGTGCTCTCGATCATGCTGCCGCTGCTCGCGGCCGACCTCGTCGTGGCGGGACTCGTCGCCCACTCCCCCGGGGCTCTCGTGGCGTGCATCATCGTCGGTGGCCTCATCCTCGGTGTAAACAACACCGTGCTGACCGAGTGTGTGATGGAGGCGACGGACCTTCCGCGTTCCGTCGCATCGTCGGCGTACTCGGCAGTCCGCTTCCTCGGTGGAGCCGTTGCTCCGCCACTGGCAGCGCTCCTCGCCGGCGCAGACCTCCAGTCGCCGCTCCCCTACATCGTCGGCGCCATCTCCGTCCTCATCGGAGCGGTCGTGGTCATGAGCAGCCGCTCGGTGCTCGCCCGGGTCAACTCGGCTCACGAGGCACCTGTCGTCGAAGCGCAGAACGTCGCGCTGGGTGGCGAAGCGCTCGCCTGAGCGCCGCGTCGTCGTCGGTACTCACGGATAGACTCACCCCATGGCTTCTTCAGCAGATCGTTTGGTCTGGATCGATTGTGAAATGACCGGACTCGACCTCGCTGTCGACGAACTCGTCGAGGTCGCGGTGGTCATCACCGATTACGACCTCATCCCGCTCGACCCCGGGTTCACCATTGTGATCAAGCCCGACCAGGCCGCGCTCGACAACATGAACGACTTCGTCACGGCGATGCACGTCAAGAGCGGACTGATCGACGAGATCCCCAACGGCGTAAGCCTCGCGGATGCCGAATACGCTGTTCTCGAGTACATCCTGCGATTCGTTCCCAACGGCCAGCAGGCTCCGCTCGCGGGAAACACGATCGGCACGGACCGCGGTTTCATCGCCAAGTACATGCCCCGCGTCGACAATCACCTGCACTACCGCAGCGTCGACGTGTCGTCGATCAAAGAGTTGTCGCGTCGCTGGTTCCCGCGCGTGTACTTCAACGCACCGTCGAAAGACGGCGGACACCGCGCTCTCGCAGACATTCTCGAATCAATTCGTGAGCTCGATTACTACCGCAAGGCCGTATTTATCGCGGAACCCGGACCCACAACCGAAGAAGTTCAGGCCATCTCGGCCGCAGTAGTGGAACAGTTCGCTCCACATCTGTAATAAGATCTTCTAGTTGCCACAGCCGAGTGTTGTAGCAACCGCCTGGTGGTCGTAGCTCAGTTGGCAGAGCGCTGGCTTGTGGAGCCGGATGTCGCGGGTTCGAGCCCCGTCGATCACCCCACCAGAACGGCCGGACCTTAGGGTCCGGCCGTTTCTCGTTTCCCGCGCCACTTCCCGCTACCTCCGTCGGCCCTTCTCGTTGCCGGTCTCTTGCGTGTGGTCGGTTCTCATTTCCCGCCCACCTGCGTGTGGGAGGCTGGAAGAGTGTCACAGACTCTCGAGGAAATCGACCTCAACCTCGCTCCGGTATCCGATTCCCCGTGGATCACCCTCGTTTGGAACGACCCCGTCAACCTCATGAGCTACGTCTCCTACGTGTTCCGCACGTACTTCGGGTTCTCCGAGCAGGAAGCCGAACGACGGATGCTCCAGGTGCACAACGACGGCCGCGCCGTCGTCGCAACGGGAGGTCGCGAAGAGATGGAACGACACGTCGAAGCCATGCACGAATACGGACTGTGGGCGACCCTCCAGAAGGCAGACGCATGATCCCGTTCTCGAAGACCGCGGACGGCACCTTTGTGGCACGCCTCGAAGGCGCCGAGTCGTTCCTCCTGTCGACGCTCGCGTCCCAGGTGGTGGATCTGCTCGCCGATCTCGGCACCCCCGACGAGAATGACCCGCTTCCGGGCCTCGTCATCGGCGGATCGTCGTCACTCGCTACCGATCCCGCTGTTGCGCGACTTCTCCCCAACGCATATCTCGACGACGAGCAGTCGAAAGAGTTCCGCGAACTGACCGAGCGTGGTCTCGCTGGTCGGAAGATCGCCAACGCACAGGTTGTCATGGAGACCGTCGGCGACGATATCGAACTCGACCTCGCTGGGGCTCTTGCCTGGATGCGTGCTGTCGGCGACATCCGTCTGGTTCTTGCCGCCCGCCTTGGAATCGAAACCGACGACAGCGTCGTCGAGGAGACGGACGAGAACGCGGCGCTTCATGATGTCTACGACTGGCTGGCCGGCCTGCAGGACTCGATCGTCACCGCTCTCGAATCATGAGACTCGATGCGTTCGACGAGGACGGGTTCGAGAAGCTCGTCGTCGATGAGCTCGACCTGCTTCCGGATGACATGGTCGATGGGCTCGAGAACGTCGCCTTTGTGACGGAGGCGCGGCCGGAGAACGGAACGCTCGACACGCTGGGGCTCTATGACGGCGTCGCGATCACCGAGCGGGACCGGTATGGCTTCGGCGAACTGCCGGATCGGATCATCCTGTACCGCGAGCCATTGCTGGAAATCTCCGCGGACCTGCAGGAGCTCAAGGACCAGATCCACGTGACGCTCGTGCACGAGATCGCGCACTATTACGGCATCGACGATGATGAGCTGCATCGACTGGGGTGGGAATAGGTTCGAATCTTTCCACAGATCTTTCTGAACACTTGCGAAACCGTGTTCGATCGAGGAGAGTCTATGGTATGGAATCCGTTGGCATCGGGCTACTCGAAGAGACCGAACTGGTCTCGGCTCATGCATCGGCGATGAGTACCGATATCGCACGGTTCCACGCCCTCTCCAACGACGAGCTCCAGACTCTAGCCAGACGCAACGCCGACGTGGCGCGGTTGGTGGAGATCCGGGGAAACCTGCTCGCTGCGGAAATCGCACAGCGATCCGCACCCGAGCTCGGCAGTGCCGGGCTCGCGCAGAAGCTCGGGCACCGCACGCCGGCGAAGATGATCGAACGCACCACCGGTGTCAGCGGGTACACGGCGAAGAACGCGATCGATGCCGGGCAGACTCTGAACGACGCCGCCGGGTTGCCGGATCCGGTGACCGGCGCCATCGAGCCACCGAAGGAACCCTGGATGCACC
>Ga0247812_10001995_pt1 | contig 11504 bp, 9 predicted proteins | sample UWRJL149409B1_FD_178011 | JGI IMG/M metagenome (GOLD analysis project Ga0247812, IMG submission 178011) | Plant litter microbial communities from Arlington Agricultural Research Station in Wisconsin, United States - UWRJ-L149-409B-1 | ecosystem: Environmental > Terrestrial > Plant litter >...
CCGTTGGATACCGTGAGCTGCGCGAGAGCGCCGGAGATACCTCCGGTGGCGCGCAATTCCGCCGGGTTCTGAAAGAGAAGCAGATAGTTCCGTTCACCTTCCGCTCCCATCATGGGTGGGAGCAGAGTTGCGGCGCGATCGACTGAATCGACGACGACCGCGGCCTCGGCTGCTGTGCTTTGCAGCGTTCCGACGGCGTCGGCAACCACGCCGATAAGAGACGCTGTGTTAATGTCCTTCGCTTGCGAGCTGGCAGTCTTGAGAGCTTGGGCGGCGGACGCGATGTCCGGTTGAGCGTCTATTAGGGGCTGCAGTTGGACCGCGCCATTCACCGGGGCGAATTCCTCGATTCCCACAGACGCCGTGATCTCGACGAGGGGCGCTACCGCCTCCCGCGAAATTACATCGATGATACCGGCGGCTTTCCTCACAGCCGCGAGGTTCGCGCCGAGGTAGGGAATGTACTCGGCGGCGCGCCACACCGGGTCGCTCGTAAGCGCCGCTGCCTCGGACGCATTCGTGCTGAGGGTGTCGAAACTCGCGCTGGCACCTTCGCGGTCACCGCCGGCGATTTGTCCCGCGAGCGCGGTAGCCGCGGGCACTGCCTCATCTAGAGCGTTCTTGGCGAGAATTCCCCGTACGCCCACCCAAAACGCTGCGAGAATCACGACGAAGGTCACCGCAAGCGCGATGCGCAGGATGATCCGTGAGCGTCGCTTGCGATCACGCTTGGCGCGCCGCTGTACTCGAGTATCGGTCATCGGGCTATTCACTCACAATTGGCCGGGAGTGATGCTTGCCGCCAGTTCGAATCGCTCGAGGATCGTACGGACTGCAGGAACCAACTGCGCGGCCGACGTCTCGTACACATCATCGCTGCGGCGATAAGGATCGATAACGTCGTCGTCGATTTCTTCATCCGGTGGAGCGACAAATCCGCGCAGGGAGGCTGCGATACGGATGAGTTCGTCAAGACGCCCGGCTGTGTCTTCGAGGCGCATCCCAGCAACAGTCTCCAGATCCGCGGCCTGAACAGCTTCGAGCAAGCGTGCCAGCTCTCGAAGGGTGAAGGTATGCCGTGATCCGCGCGGCAGCATGCCCACGATCTCGCTGCGATGCGAACGGGTCAGAGCGATTACGAGTTTGGCGTCACGTAGGTGCTCGATATCGAGCATTCGAGCACGATGTTCCTCGGGCGCAGCAACCCCGAGTCTGTGAGCGATGGCGAGTGTCTGATCTGTCATCGGGCGATTTACGAGCGCACCAGTTCCCGCACTCGCGACCTCGACAAGCGACCAGCGCTGGAGCCCCTCACGCAGGAGATATTCGGCGAGAGGTGACCGGCAGATATTGCCGGTGCAGACGGTGAGGATGCCGAAACGACCCGGTGCTGACGCCGCATCACTCATGGACGGGTTCGAACCTTCGGCGTCTTACCTTCTACGACACTCGCCTTCGCTTCTGAGTCGCTGCCATATTCGTAGCCGTACCCGTAGCGTCCGTAACCGTACGCGTCCGGTCCCTTCGTCGGCAGCATGGTGAGCACGATTCCAGACACCTTCGAACCGACGTTCTCGAGCGCGGATACCGCGCCGTGCACATGGTGGCGATTAGCGTGACCAGCGGCTACCACGAGGATCACTCCACCGACGAACCGGGAGAGGATGGCCGCATCAGTTACAGGCAAGAGCGGGGGCGTGTCGAACAGAACGACGTCGTACTTCGAACGCAGTTCGGTGATGAGACGGCCCATCGCGGCCGAACCGAGCAACTCGCTGGGGTTAGGCGGCACGGTTCCGGCAGGAAGCACTGAAAGCCGTCCGCGACCCCATTCCTGGACTACGTCGGTGAGCGCTACACGGCCGATCAACACGTCAGTGAGCCCCACAGCTCCTTCAAGCCCCATGTAACTCGCCACCTTCGGACGGCGCAGGTCCGCGTCCACCAGCAACACGCGAACGCCCGAATCCGCGAGTGCGATCGCGAGATTAGCGGTCGTTGTGCTCTTGCCCTCGCTCTGGATGGACGAAGTGACTATGAAACTGCGTCCGCCCTGACCAACATCGAGGAACTGGAGATTCGTACGAAGAGTGCGGAATGATTCCGCACGCGGGCTCCGAGGGTCGTCCTGAACGATCAGCGGCCGGCTGGCAGCCTTTGCGTCGAAGACAATGCCGCCGATTATCGCGACGTCGGTGACCTGCTCGACGTCGCGTTCATTTCGAATTCGAGTGTCGAGAACCTGTCGCAAGACCGCCAGCCCCATACCGAGAACTATGCCGATGAGCAGCCCGAAAGCGATGTTCCGGAGAACGTTTGGGCTGACCGGCGTTCCGGGCACGATGGCTTGTTGAACCAGGGTCAGCTTTACAGCTGACGTGGCGTCCTCGTCAGCCGGCGTCTCTATGCGATCCACCACCTTGGTGAGGCTTTCGGCTGTCGCGTTGGCGATGTCGGCTGCCAGCACCGGATCAGCATTGGACACCGTAATCTCGATGATCGACGTGTTCACAGGAGCCGCGACGCTTATGGCTCTTGCCAGGGAGCCCTCGTTCGTATCGAGCTCGAGATCCGCGATTACTGGAAGCAACACGATCGGCGTGGTGGCGAGGTCCGAATACGTCGTCACGCGCTGTGTTGTGAATGTGTTGCCCTGAGCGAGTTCGGATACTGTGCCGCCTGATTGCGTAGAAACGAATACCTTAGACGCGGCGTTGTACTGAGGTGTCTGCAAGAGGGACAGAGTCGCGGCGCCAGCCACGCCGACCAGAGCCAGCACGACAATCAGGATCCAGCTCTTCCGAAGAATGCGGATGTAGTCACTCAGCTCCACGCGGGGCACACTCCTTATATGGTTCAACCGGACACGCCGAGCGCCCCCGCCGCATATTCTGCCATAGGGCGGTGAGGGTCCTTCTCTAGTGCAGAGGATGCTCAAGGTCTGAGCGTTTGATTTGTGGGAAATGAGCCCTCGGGCGGCGCCACAGTCCCGGCCGGAATCCCCCCCTATATTGATAGCTCAACACAGACGCTGGCCTTCGGGAGCGCAGCCTCACCCGGGTATCGAGCCGACGCCATCTAGGGCGCTACGCTGTCATGAAACGCGGCGAGAAGAGTGCCTGCAGCGTTTATTCACGTGGCGGTCGGCGATCTTCCTGCTGATCGTGGCGGATGACGCCGCGATCTGGTCACAACGCTAGCAACTGTCGTTATAAGCTCGTGGGGTCGGTTCACATACACGGTCATCGTAGGCCGGGCTTAGGCGGCCGCTGCGTTACCTAGGAACCAACAATGCCGAAAAGCGTGGACGGATCAATGCCAGTAACGGAGTCGCCGTTCGGAGTTGCAGATTGGCGCTCTATCTACGCCCGTCGACTCGCCATCTCGGACACGCTGGCGATCATCTGGGTTGTGTTCGCTATCCAACTGCTTCGTTTCGGCCTCGATCCGGCCGGGATGGCAGGACAAGACGATGCTTCGATAAATTTCAGCTACTCGCTTATTTCAGTCGCAATCATCGTGGCCTGGAGCTTGGTGCTCGGAGCCTACAAAACCCGTGACTACCGCGTTGTCGGGTCCGGTTCGCAAGAGTACAAGCTCGTTGTCAACGCGAGCGTGCGGCTTTTCGGGCTGGTGGCCATTACAGCGTTCCTTCTCAAGCTGGAACTTGCTCGCGGCTACGTATTGTTGGCCTTCCCCGCAGGTATCGCCGTCTTGGTTTTCACACGCTGGCTGTGGCGACAGTGGCTGTCGGTGCAGCGTGCTCGCGGGCACTTCACCTCTCGACTGATTCTTGTCGGAACAAACTCGAGCAACCAGGTGATTCGAGCGGAATTGCAGCGAGTGCGCGAAGCTGGTTACGACGTCGTTGCCATGTGGATACCTCGTGCTGAGATGGGCGGGGTTGATACGGGAGCAATTCGCGTCTTCGATAGCAGTACCCCTGTGCTCGCTGCGATGGAGGAATCGGGCGCGGACACAGTCGCCGTGACCAACCCTGATGTCCTGGGAATCGACGGAGTGCGGTCTCTGAGTTGGTCGCTCGAGCCTGGCCGGCAACATCTCATACTTGCGCCCAGCCTCACTGATGTGAGCGGACCCCGCGTACATACGCGGCCGCTCGCGGGACTTCCTCTCATCCACGTGGAGACACCGCGTTACGAAGGCGCGAAACAGTTCACGAAGCGATGCTTCGATGTCGTCGCTTCCGGCTTGGCGATCCTGATCTTCGGCGCGGCCATGCTTGTAATCGCGCTAGTCGTTCGCCTCTCAAGTGAGGGTCCGGCTCTCTTTCGCCAACAGCGCGTTGGCCGGAATGGCGAGACCTTCACGATGCTGAAATTCCGATCGATGGTGACCGATGCAGAGGACCGCCTGCAGGCGCTCATCGACCACGAACGGACTGTTGGAAACGACGTGCTGTTCAAGATGCGCGAAGACCCCCGCGTGACGCCTATCGGTAAGTTCATGCGCCGATTCAGCATCGACGAACTCCCTCAACTGTTCAATATATTCGCCGGCCACATGTCGATAGTTGGCCCGCGGCCGCCCCTTCCCAAAGAGGTTGAGAAGTACGAAGAGCACGTCCATCGCCGCTTTCTGGTGAAACCAGGGTTGACGGGACTCTGGCAGGTGAGCGGCCGTTCGAACCTGTCCTGGGAGGAATCCGTACGTCTCGACCTCTATTACGTCGAGAACTGGTCGCTCACCGATGATTTCGTATTGATCTGGCGAACAGCCAAAGCCGTGATGCGCCGCGACGGAGCGTACTAGGCGAGAAGCACGCAGATTTCGCCATAGTCTTTTCTGAGCCGTATGGAAGTGGATTCCGAATTCCCTCGCGTGGGACTATTTTGGGCAAACCGCTACCCGAGCGGTGCAGGAGGCTACATCAATGTCGATAAGTTTGCCCTTACCCCGTCTTGTCACCTGGTGGCATCATCGCCCCCATCGCTGCTTGCAGTGCAAGCAATCTCTAGAAGATGGACTGCCCGGCCGCTGGTGCTCTGCCGAATGCCAGGACTATTGGGTCCAGGACTCAGTGTGACCCGATAGCAGGTCCCGCGTGAGACTGAGCTGGGCAACCACAATGCCTTCAACTCAGATGCGACTGGTTGTTATGTTGTGATTGAGCGTCTCGGCTAGAATTTTCTCCAGAGAGTCACACTTCGGGACTCGATGGGGGAATTGCGTGACCAACGATCTGCAGACGCAAAGCGATATGGGTCAAACCTCGTCCCCGACAGGCGCAGGAAGGTCTGTCGCAATCATCGGTACCCGCGGTTATCCCTCCTACTACGGAGGCTTCGAGACCGCGGTGCGCAAGTTGGCGCCGTTCTTGGCGGACCGCGGATGGGACGTCACTGTGTACGGCAGGACTGGTTCGACGCTGGACGATGATCCCCAGCGTGACCCACGTGTGGTCACTCGAGTCACTCGTGGTCTAGAAACCAAGTCGCTCAGCACACTCTCATACGGATTGACCGCCTCCATGGATGCGGTCCGCCGCAAGCCCGATGTCGCGCTCGTGATGAATGTCGCCAACGGCTACTTTCTTCCGATGCTCAAGGCCCGCGGAATTCCAAGCTTGGTGAACGTCGACGGCATCGAGTGGGACCGCGCGAAGTGGGGGCGATTGGCGAAGACCGTCTTCCACACGGGAGCGAAGTGGACGGCACGTCACGGAGACCGATTGGTGTACGACTCCAAGGAGATCGGACGACGTTGGAAATCGGAGTTCGGGCGCGAAGGCGATTTCATCCCGTATGGCGGTGACGAGCCCGCTGAGCTTGCGGTCGAGCCAGGCCTCACCCACCGCGGATACATTCTGCTCGTCGCGCGGTTCGTGCCGGAGAATACGGTCCCCGAGTTCGTCGAGGCAGCTGAATCCCTCAGCAAGACCTATCCCGTGGTCATTGTCGGCTCGTCCGGCTACGGCGGCGAGATAGACACACGAGTCGCCGCGTTGGCAGAACGAAATCCGAACGTCCGATGGTTGGGTCACGTGAGCGACGACGACCGATTGCTCAGCCTGTGGCAGCACGCTGGCGTCTATTTCCACGGACACAGCGTGGGAGGCACGAATCCCGCGCTGGTTCAAGCGATGGCTGCCGGTGCCCCCGTGGTCGCACGTGACACCGTTTACAACCGGGAGGTGCTTGGAGATAACGCGATACTCACCCCTCCCATCGCCAGTGACATTTCGCGAGTGGTGACCGCTGCAATGGAGAATTCGGAGTTGCGTCTGGCATCGAGTGTGGAGAATGTCGTGCGCGCACGAACGCACTACTCCTGGCACGGTGTGAACTCGCGCTACGAGCAAGCACTCCTGGATCTCATTCCAGCTCCGAGCCGCAAGTCTTCGAGATAGCACGTTGGTGAGAGACAGTCCGCCACGGAGCATAAGAGTTCTTCCAGAACTGCGGGCGACTCAGGTGGAACAGTCGTTTCTGATGTCGCCCGCACAGACGTTGTACTTCCGGACGAATTTCGACCTCGACGGAACTCCTGTGCCGACCTCCTTCATGCGAGTCGGACTTGGCTCAGCCGTCAGATTCCTTGCACGTTCGAAGAGCGAAGTTCTCGAGCTGCCCGAGCCGCTCTGGATAAGGTTCCTGCCCATCAACGTCGTCCTGGCAGCCACCTGGCGAATCTCAGGGTTTGCGAGGTTGCGAAACAGACGTGCGAGAACTTATGCGATCGAGAACAACGACCCCACAGTGGTGATTTTCGGCAACTCAAAACCTCCATCCATTGTCGGGTCATTGGGTCGACTCGCAGTTGGAATCGCCTTTCGACTCCTGTACGAACGGGTCGCCTTTGGAACTCAAGGCGCAGCGGATGCCTACGCTCGCCTACCCCTCGCCCGTGGGATCAAATCGACGGTGATTCCTGCGCTACCCTCTCCCGGCGCAGCGACAGCGACACCTGTCCATGAATCAGTGGTCTTTGTAGGACGCCTTGATGAGCGCAAGGGCGTGCGGCGACTTATCGAATGCTGGCACGAGATAGAGTCTCGCTCGCCCGATGCGGTTCTCACTATCATCGGCGACGGGCCACTCCGACCTGAGGTCCAGGAATGGGCAAGCGAAACACCTGCGAGTCGGAAGTACCTCGGCAGCCTGCCCCACGCGGACGCGCTGATCGTCGTTTCCAGAAGCAGTGTTCTGGTTGCGCCTTCGATGCGCGACGGTCGCTGGCGTGAGCAAGTCGGGCTCCCCATAGTCGAGGGTCTGTCGCGCGGGCTGACGATAGTCACCTCTGACGACACCGGTCTCGCGGATTGGTTGACCGCTCACAATCACTACGTGTACGACAACGTCGCCGGCGCAGATGCGCTCCCGCACGCGTTGTCGCGCGCAATCCAGTGTCCGATAGAAGTCCAGGTCGTACTCGACTCGCTGCCCTCCGCCCACGGACGGCTGAGAGCAGATGCTTGGATCCACAATGAATGAGACTGGGGCCGCTATGACGAATCTCGACACCACCGTTGCGGTCGTCGTACATCATCGAAGTTACGACACCGTTGCGAACACGGTCGAGCAGCTGATCGGGCAGGGTATCGACCGCGGGAATATCCTCGTTGTCGACAATAGTGAACAACCTCAATTCCGCTCAAAATTACAGTCCTCAATGCCAGACGGCGTCCGGCTCGACTTCGTGCCGAACAACGGTTATGCCGCCGCCGTCAACTTCGCGATGGACCATTATCACCATGCTCGAAAGCCTGCTCCGGAATTCTTCATAGTGGCAACGCACGAGACAGAGATGCGTCCGATGGCGGTTCGCCTCCTTGTCGAGGCGCTCCTCAATGATGCCCAGGCCGCTGTGGCAGGCCCGACCCTCATCTCGGGCGCACCCGGCGCCGAAATCATCTGGTCGCAGGGTGGGTACCTCTCCAGAGTCACGCATTTTCCGAATCATTTCGGGCATCGAGAACCGTACGATCCGCGGGACAACGGCATCGAACCGCCTCAAGTCAGATCGTGGCTGGACGGTGCATTTCTCGTGTATCGATGGCGCGATGTCATCGACGAACGTCTCAGTGAGGACTTCTTCCTGTATATGGAAGAAACCGATCTGCACCTTCGGCTGGGCAGACAGGGTAAGCGCGTCCTATGGGTGCCGGACTCGACGGTCTGGCAGAGTTCGGGAGGTATTCCTCCGTACTACCTCGCGAGGAACCTGCGCCTGCTGTTCCTGCGCAACGAACCGCGATGGCGACGGGCGTTCGTCCCACTCGGAATCGCGAAGCGCCTGGCTGCCGATCTTGTTAAGCGGCACAGTCTTCGCGCTATGGTGCCGAGCATGAGAGGACTCTTCGCCCGCGTGAACAAGACTCCTACGAGTGTTCAGACGCCATTCGTTGCGATCGTGAATCCGCTAGGAGGCGCGCTCGCCCACTACCAACACGAACTCACTGACAATCTGCGAGCTGCAGGCATCGGATTCGAACTTCACACCACCCTCGAGCCCTCGGTAGGTGAGAAGTCTCGCTTACGCTGGCTTCTGGACTACCGCTCGATAGTCGCGGAAGCTGCTCGCGGTGCTCGCAGTTCGGAAAATGGGCGCCTCCTGGTCCTCTGGCCAGTGCTCGGCTATCTCGATGTGGCGCTCTTAGCTCTCTTCGGCGTTCGAACGTCACTCATCATGCACGATCCTCGCCCCCTCGTGCGTGCAATTGGCTATGGCAAGCCGGCCAGGGGGCTGGCTCGCGTCGTCTCGCGACGCATTGAGCTCGTTGTGCATAGCGAACAAGCTGCCGTCGTTGTGCGCGAGGATGCCCCCGCCATACGGCTGACCACTCTGGCGCACCCGATACTGGCGCCGGAGAAGAAGCAAACCGACACCGGCGGACTTCCGATCGTCCAGGTGTTCGGTCAGTTCAAACCTGACAGGGATTTGGGTGCGCTCGAAGCTATCGCCAAGGAGTTGCGCGGCAAGGCGCATTTCAGGATCGACGGCCGGAGATGGCCAGAAGTCGCCGGCTGGGAGGTCAGCGACCGATTCGTCCCGGAGTCAGAGGTCGATGGACTCATAAGTCGAAGCGCGGTTGTGGTGATTCCCTATCGCCTGTTCTTCCAGAGCAATGTCGCTATTCGTTCGCTCGAACTGGGCGTTCCTTTCGTGGGGCCTCGAAAGAGCAGCCTCGCCGACTTGATCGGCTCGGATTCCTCATGGCTTGCTGCGTCTGACGTCGAACAATCCTGGTCACGCGCCGTCGAATCCGCGATTGAATCAACAGGTGACGAGTCCGCTGCCGCGGGCATTGCCTGGCGCAATCACGCGGTCGAAAGCTGGAGATCATGGTCCAACGTGTGAATGACGTCGTCTTGCGACCAATGATCTTCGTGAGTCTCGGCCGAGGCGTGCCGGAGAATGACGAGTTGTGGCGAAGCTCTCGCTTCATTCGAGAAGTGGTGCGCTTTCAAAGCGCGGCCCCGTCTGGCCGCCGTGCTGGCTCGCGGGCTCTTGGTCTGGGACTGGACTCGGCGCTCGTAGCCCTCAAAGTCGTAGCAGGTCGGCACCGAGGTCCATTCCTAGCCGTGAACCCCTGGGTGGCGGTCGCTTTGCGAATGGTGGGCAAGAGCGATGTCCGCGTCACCGGCGTTTATGCACAAAAAGGCTCGCGAAGTTTCCGGGCGTTGCGTCGGCTGCTCGGAAATAGCCATGTCGTCACCACGGTCAAGGTCGAGGCGGAGGCGTGGAACAGTGCAGGAGGGAACGCCCTCGAGGTTCTCTACGGCAATACATTCCGCTATCCGAAATACGCACCATCCGGTTCCGACGCACTTCGAATCTTCGTCGGAGGGTCGTCTGATCGTGATCATCGTGCGATTGCACGGCTGGAAGCGGAGGTGCGGTCATCCCCATTCCCGGTTTCGTTGGTCATCGCGTCGGGCGAAGCCCCATCGACTTGGACGAGCGGATCCGTCTCGATCGAGCGCAGCGGCCGGGTCTCCGCCGCGAGATTCGGAGAGATGGTGGCTGATTCCGACGTCGTCTACCTGCCGTTGATCAATTCTGGACGTGCCGCCGGCCACATGGTCACTGTCGGAGCCCTGGAGTCCGGAGTCTGCGTCGTGACGTCCTCGTCAGGCGGAATGGACGGGTACATCGATGGCGAATTCGTCACCGCGCTAGAGGAAGAAGAGGCCGTGTTGCCGCAGCTGAAGCGGGCGGCCGAAGTCACGCGACTACGTCATGAAGAAATCGCCGAGGTATGGAAGACCAGGTTCAGCCTGTCTGCCTATATCGAACGCGTTGGCGAGGCTCTCACCGAGCTTGAACTTCGCGACCGAACCCGCTCTTAGGGACGCGAAGACGAATCTGGGCCGCTGCTAATGTTGCGGATATGACGAATCTCACGACGGTCGGTGGCATCGTCACTTTCAATCCCGACATAGATCGGCTGCGGGAGAATCTCGAGCAAGCGCTGAATCAGGTCGACCACCTCGTTGTCGTCGACAATGCCTCGAGCAACTTCGAGCTCATAGCCTCACTGCTGAATGAATTCGCGGATGTAAGCGTCGTGCGCAATCGCGTAAACGGTGGAATCGCAATCGCGCTCAACCAGCTCATGGGCTGGGCTCTCGAACGTGGCGCCTCTTGGGCATTGTTGCTGGACCAGGACTCCGTCATCGCTCCCGGCATGGTGGGCACGTTGCTCGGGAGCGCCGAGCCGTCTATCGGGATCGTCTGCCCAACAATCATCGATCGTTCGTCTAAGTCTGCGATACCCTCAAATTCTCGAGCAGATGTCAATTACTGCATCACCTCAGGTTCGCTTTGCAACGTTCAGGTCTGGGAGTCTCTCGGCGGCTACGATGAAGCGATTTTCATAGATTTCGTCGACTTCGACTATTGCCTCCGCTTGAGAGAAGCAGGCTTTCGTATCGTGAGGGAGCCCCAGGCCACCCTCCTGCACGAAATCGGAAAAATCAGTCGTCACGGACGGTTGACCGCGTATCACCACTCCGCTTTTCGCAGTTACCACATGGCCCGCGACATGCTCTACTACGCCCACAAACACCGACACGCGCTTCGAGAGTTGAAGGTCCAGCGGCGGGGTGTGCTCGGCACGTACGCTGTGCTCCTTCGCAAGATGATCATCATCAGTCTTTTCGAAGAGGACCGCTTGCATCGTGTTGCGTCCGTGGTCCGCGGAACCATCTCGGGGACTCTCGCCTTATTGCCCCGAGCGCATACCGTTCTCTGATCAACGAGAGAGAGGGCCACGGCGATTGATGATGCCGTGTCCGAGTCCACGGATCACAGCCAATCGTTGAGCGACGGTGCGCCCTCGCCCGAATATTTTCCTGATAGAACTCTCCGTCAGGAGTCTCAGTAGGTCAGCGTACTTCGGGGCGGGCAGGGGCAGATCACGCATCAGGAGGATGGCATTTCTGGTTAGGTAATAGTCGCGGGCAGGGCTCACATGCCGATATCGTATGCTTCCGTTCCGGCTTGTCGTGGGGTCGTCTCCGAGTTGATGGGTCATTGTC
>Ga0247812_10001996_pt1 | contig 11503 bp, 14 predicted proteins | sample UWRJL149409B1_FD_178011 | JGI IMG/M metagenome (GOLD analysis project Ga0247812, IMG submission 178011) | Plant litter microbial communities from Arlington Agricultural Research Station in Wisconsin, United States - UWRJ-L149-409B-1 | ecosystem: Environmental > Terrestrial > Plant litter >...
TTCGATCAATAATCTTAAACCCTTGTCGATAGTGTCAAATACTGATTAATAATCATGCACTTTTCTATTGATGTATTGACAAGCAAGCATAAGTGCCACTACAGTGAACTTAAACAACTAAAAAGTCAGAACCGCCTTAAATTAGTTAGTTCGATAATAATTATCTGGCTTAGAATTACTGTAAAGATTAAAGGGAAACTTTCCCCAAGATAGACCGGTAAAAGGCAGCTAATTTATTGCGGGTAAAGCCAGTGGTAAAAGCAAAAGACTACGGCATAATGGCTTTGTTCGCACACTCACAAACCCACCCTTCGGGACTTATTCCGTTTCCTTTTGTTTTCCCGCTTTACCCGCATTGTTTATCTGCTTTCTTTTTCCGGTTTTCTTTTGGGAAAAAGTTATGCGGAGCGCAAGCGAGGCAGGACTGAACAGATTAAAGGACGGGCAAAAGATACAAAACGAATGTATCATTTAATAAGGACGATTATGACAATTATCGGAAGAGTGACAAGGGACGCCGAGGTGCGCAGCCTGTCAAACAACAAAAGTGTAGTGAGTTTTTCCGTAGCCGTGAACCACGACTACAAAGACAAAAACGGGACAAAAGTGACCCAAACCGAATTTTTCGACTGTGCCTACTGGTTTTCTACAGGAATAGCACAGTACCTGACCAGAGGCAGCCTTGTAGAGCTTGCAGGGCGTGTCTCTGCCCGTGCGTGGATGGGCAACGACGGAGTGCCTAAAGCGGGGCTGAACTTTAACACGACGGATATTACCCTGCACGGGGGAAATAAAAACGGGGCGCAGGAACAGCAGCCACAGGGAGAAACGCAACAGCCGCAACAGCAAGCCCAACAACCTGAGCAGGCAGCAGCCAATGCGGCAACTGCAAACGCAGCAGCAGTACCCGTGTATGATGCCGAAATAATCCCCAACGGCACAGCCGCTGACGACGACCTCCCATTTTAATACTGTATAACCTTAAAATAGTAAACATCATGGCACATAATATAAATTTCAACGAACAAACAGGGCAGCATGCCTTTATGAGTGTTAAGCAGCCCGCATGGCACGGATTAGGACAAATTGTAGAAGACTACCCTACAAGCCGCGAGGCAATCGCCTTTGCAGGCTTGGATTACGAAGTGGTAAAAGCCCCGATTTTCGCACGCGGCACAAGGCTTTTCGAGAGTTTTCCCATTCCTGACCAGTTCGCCACCCTGCGCACCGACACCAAAGCCGTGTTCGGTGTGGTGGGCAAAGATTACCAAATCGTGCAGAATGCCGATGCGTTCGCCTTTTTCGATGCTATTGTAGGCGGTGGCGAGGGCATACAGTATGAAACCGCAGGGGCTTTAGGTAACGGGGAACGTATTTTCATTACCGCCAAACTGCCTGGCTTTATCCGTGTGGGTAGCGGGGACGATGTAACCGAAAAGTACATTTTCCTGACCACCTCCCACGATGGCAGCGGAAGCATTACCGCAGCCTTTACGCCCGTGCGTATCGTCTGCCAAAATACCCTGAACGCCGCATTGCGTTCTGCCACCAATGTGGTGCGCATACGCCACACCGCAGGGGCAAAAGAACGCTTGGAGCAGGCGCACAAAGTGATGGGTGTAGCCGATACGCTTTCCCTGCAATTGGAGGGCATCTTTAACGAGTGGGCTACCGTGCGCATTGCGGATAAACAGGTAAAGGAACTAATACAGTTAGCCCTTTGCCCGAATAAGGAAACCTACAACCTACTAAAAAAAGGAGCTACCGAGGAACTTTCGAGCATGTTCAAAAATGCCTGTGATGCTGCCTTTGAATATGCTATGGCAGACGATACGCAAAGCATGGAAACTACTAAAGGCACATTATTCGGGGCATACAATGCCGTAACAGGCTACTACCAAAATGTGCGCAACTTTAAAACAGGAGAGGACAAACTGAAATCCATCTTTTTAGGCGGTACAGCGCAGGCACGGGGACAAAAAGCCTTTGACCTGTGCGGGGACTTTGCCAAAAACGGGGCAGCAGCCCTGATACTGAACTAATAGTTAACCGCAGCCCTGCTTTGCAGGGCTGCATAAAACAAATAATTATGAGCCGATTAGCACAACAGACCGAGCGTAAGGCAATTACAGTACTTACGAAAGTGCTGCCGTATTTTGACAGGCTTGACCATGTGGAAATGAGCGCAGCAGATGCACACGATACGACCACCGCCCTGAACCTTATAAGGCGGGTTATAGAAAGCAACCCCTCACGACAACGCAGAACCTTAAAATAACAGCCATGCCAGTTACTAATTTTTTCGCACACGCAGCCGCCATCCCTTTTGAGGGCTGCCTGAACATCACGATAAAAAAGGATGCCGAACAGCTTACCGTTTCGGTTTTGCTGCAAAACGAGGGCTGCGGGGATGCCGCAAAGAGCCATATACCACCCCTGATACTAAAAGGGAGTGCAAAGGAACTGTGTGAGGGCTTTTTTGATGCCGTTACTGCGCCACTTGCCGAAACCTCTAAACTGCTCATCAATATGGAGCAGTACCTTAAAGGGCAGGAAGCTGCAAAGAAAAATGCAGCTATGGAAAAGAAGAAAACCGAAAAAGCGGACAAGATAGAAAAGCCTGCGACCCCTGCCACATCCGAGGAAATTAAGGAAATGAAATACAGCGGCATTATGGCAAAAGTCGATGCACTCGAAGCCGAGGGCAAGTACAGGGATGCGTGGCTCAAAGTGCCGCAGGCTTCCGAGTTCCCCGATAAAGCCGAAGAAATGCAAAAGCGCAGGGCAAGCCTGTCGGCTAAGTTCAGCCCCGACCTTTTCGGGGCAGGGCAGCCTGCCACCGATGTAACCGATGTTGAACCTAAAACCTTGCAAGATGCTACAGACGACACTGATGCCGAGGGTATTCCTGATGAAAGACAAGGGGAATGAATTTGCCCTGACCGACCCTGACCCGAAATGGAGCATAGAGGCCGTGATGAATTTCTATGCCAACAGCTACCCGACACTGACCACCGCCAAAGCGGTCGGCCCTGAAATTACCAATGATACCGTACAGTACCGTTTTGAAACCACGATGGGAACAAAAGGATAATTGTAAAACCTAACGTTATGAATTATGCAAAAGTTAATAGCGGGGCAGTTACGGCTGCCCCAAAACAAAAGGCAAAAGCTACTGCACAAAAACGCAGGCGGGTTCCTCCTGAATTTGCAGCGCAGGAAAGACAGCGCAGCCGTACTTGCCGACCGCCTGCAATCTGCCCCGCAGGGGCTGCTGCCTATGGTTTTCTGAAAACCCGTTTCCTGCCCCATTACACGGGGCAGCCGATAATGGGCAGCGAAAAGGAGAAAGGGGATTTTTACCGCAGTCTCGGGCTGTTGTGTAGCCACTATGGTATAAACCCCGTTGATACTACAGGCTATGCCTATCCGTATGGCAGGGAGGTCGCCCTGTACAACTCTGCACGGCTGCTAAAGGATAAGCACCCCCAACACATTGACATGGAATTGCAGCAGGATGACGGCATTTTTTCCCTCCATGCTACCGAATACTATTACACAGGCAATACGCTGTTTTATATACCCGTGCTGCCAGTACATTATATGATGCAGGATAAAAAACACCGAAAAGTGGCGCGGCTGCTGTTGTGCATTTTCAGTTACCTGTACCACACCGCAGGCGTTCCCTATTACACCGAGGACAGTTACCTGTACTGGCATTATGAAATGGTTAGCGAGTGGCTTACCAACGACCCTGACGACTGGGAACAGGAAACCTATTACAATTACATGAGCCAGTCAAGGGCAGCCCTGCATTACGGGGAGACGATGAGGCGCAGGATAAAAAATACCGTACACTTTGACCACTTTAGGGAATGGGTTGACGCTTTTACGCCTGATGACACATTTGGTAGGGAGTGCCTTAACCTTGCCCAAAGGTTTTACGCCCTGTGGCAGGAATATCCTCAAAGTTCCATATACACCCATGCCGATGAAAGCTGCCTGCCCGACCTTGAAATCGAGGATTTTGATGATGGCGAGTGCATCACGATGGAAAAATATATTGGCTTTGTGGCATCCACCGATGGGTGGCTGTATGAAAATGTAGAACAATCGGTAAACGGGTACTTTAACGAGAGCCTGTCTAAACAGGAACCTGTACTGAAACGCTATTTTGACGGACGGGCGCAGGACACCGATACCCTCGGATTTGAGTGCCGCCTGTTTCCCCTTATCAATGAATTGTGTTACCTGCTAAACAATTACGATTATGACACCAAACGTGCAACTGTATGAACCAAAAGCCGCCCTTGTGGTATTTGCCGCAGGCGGAATGTCAAGCCCATACATCGAATATTACGACATGGACGAGAGCGGCTGCCCTGTAAACCCGCACCCGCTGACGGTCAGGGAAGCCCAAAGCCTTGCCAAAACCCTTGATACCCGTGAGCAGGCAGGAAAGGCATTCCTGCGACCCGACGGGATTTTGCCGCCCAATGTTTTGCACCTTGAACCCTCCGGGAACGGCAGCGTGGTTTGGTATACCAAGCCCCAACGCCAAAAACTGTACTTTGCTGATAGCCTGGGATTGAACAACGGCATAGTTGCGCTGCCTGCGCTCGTTTGGAAAGCCAGTAAAAAGGAACTGCAAATCTTTGCCCTGACAGGCAAAAGCAAGCCAAAAGCTGAAACCCCACTATTTCACGCGCCATTTTTCAACCTCTACCAAAAAGGCTATGTGTGCATGGGTAATGTCAATGTAGCCATTAAAGCGGCATCATCTTTAGAGGAATTTATTACGGCATGGCAGGGCTATTTTTTCAATAGTTATTTCTCCCACCATATCAACGAACACAATCCCGTAGGCGTGAACCTGTTTAACCTCTACAAAGAATTGATGGCTGACCGCAAAATGCCATTCCCTACCGACACACTAAGACCGACACCGCTAACCCTTAAAAATTTATTATAATGAAAACGATACCACCCAAAGCACATTTTACCGCCCCCGAACTGCTGAACCCTACCAACCCCGTAAGCGTGTGCCTTATCGGGGCAGGCGGTACTGGCTCACAGGTACTGACAGGATTGGCACGGATGTCCCACAGCCTGCAACAATTAGGTCATGCAGGCTTTCAGGTCAGCCTGTGGGATGATGATATAATTACAGAAGCCAACCGTGGCAGGCAATTGTTTGCAGATTGCGAAGTCGGATTATCCAAGGCAGCCGCTCTCATTACCCGTACCAACCGCTTTTTTGGCACGGCATGGAAAGCCGTAGAAAAGCCGTTTACCGCTGATACTGCCACAGGCAGGAATGCCATCTATATATCATGCGTGGACACCGCTGCCGCACGGTTTGAAATTGGCGAAGCATTATCGGAACTGGATTTGCGTGAAAGCCATTCCGATACGCCCCGCTATTGGATGGACTTCGGCAACAGCAAAGACACAGGGCAGGTAATCCTGTCTAGCATTGGCAGTATCAAACAGCCCGATTCCGAAAAGTTTATACCTGTGGACAGCCTGCCACAAGTTACATCGGAATTTGCGGAACTGCTCTTGCAGGGCGATACCGAAGACCTGCCAAGCTGCTCCCTTGCAGAAGCACTTGAAAAGCAGGATTTGTTCATAAACTCTGTACTGGCACAGATGGGATGCAGCCTTTTATGGCAGCTGCTTAGGCAGGGGTTGACTACGGAAAAGGGGCTTTTTCCTGAACCTGAATAATTTTCGCAGCCAACCGTTAGCGGTTGGCTGATTGTGCCGCAGTCTGCGGCGCAAAAAGGCAATCCCTTCCTCTGGTCGGGAACGCCTTTTTGCGTTTTATAGCGGTGCGCCTGTACGGCAACAGCATTGGGGAAACCCCTGCTGCATTTGCCTTGCGGGCGCGGGTTGTTTTGCCGGTGCTGCAACACCGGATTACAGGTTGGCTGTTTAATAGTCATAGCTTTCAGATATATAAGATGTAGCATTAAGTGGCTGCATTTTGCATTATATTGTACGGTTTCTGCTGACAGGCTTACCATTGCAGCTTTGTACTTTTGGAAGTATAACATTTAAAAATTTCATTATGGCAAAGAAGTTTCCGCTAACGCCAGATGGCGTAAAAGCATTTCAGGCAGAATGGTACAAATCCGATGACCGGCAATTACAGGATGATGCAGTAGTAGCATCATCGGATGTAATCAAGTGGTTTGCAACGCATTTTGAATTGAACGAAGAACAATCCGATTATTTTAAAGGGCTTCCTAAAGGTTACCTTCTGTCCTTAGGTTGGGGTGTGGCATCAGGTGTAATAGGCCGTGTACCACTTGATTTAAAAGACGAGCAGCAAACCACTGCTAAAGGAATTTGTAAGAAAGCTAAAGTATCGGTAAGTGTTAGTGTGTCAAATGAATATAACTGGCAGACTGGAGGAGTTACCACTAAAGGTATCGTTACCGGAACCCTAACTTTTTAGTATATTTGTGGTGCATCTTATCCCAGGGTGCACCATAAATTAATGCATCATGAATAAAATAAACCTGATTTTATTATTCCTTTGTACCATAGTAAAGGTGTCAGGACAAACCCCTGATGATAAAACAAAAATTGCAGACCGGGATAAATACCTGTTTGCTGCTAAAACCGAAAGTAAAAAATTTGCAGAGACAGTCCCTTTTACGGTATCAAATAACCTCATGTTTGTCGCGGTACAAATTGATGGAAAAAAATACAACTTTTTATTTGATACCGGTGCAGTTACCATGGTTTCTAAAGAACTGCTTGAAAAGTTCGCATTTAAAGAAGTGATGCAAAATAAACTGGTTGACGGTTCCGGGGAGACGAAAGTGGAAAAATTTTACATGATTAAACAACTGCGGTTAGGTAATGTTACATTTGAAAATATTGGAGCAGCTTCAATGGACCTGAAAAAAATGAGCGCGCAGTTTTGTATGCCTATAGATGGTATTATTGGTGCCAACCTGATGAGGAATTTCTATTGGAAATTTGACTACAGAAACAAATCAATTGTCTTTTCAGACAGGAAAATTAAACCGGCTGAAAAATCATACGATTTGGAATTTCAGGAAGATTTTTCCGGCACTCCCCTGATAAAATTATTCTTCAAACAATATAATTTCCTGGCGATTTTTGATACCGGTAACAACAAGGGATTCAATTTGCCGGACAGCCTGTATTTTAAAAGCGGCTATTCAAAAGATATAGTATTGCGCAGAGGAAGCGGCAATACAGAGTTTACACTGTTCGGGAATAAGGCGGTTGTAAATCATGCATCAATACTTGATTCGATAACACTAGGAACCAGGCTGTTTAAAAACCAGCCTGTCAGAATCGGCCCAAGTCCCCTTCCCATATTAGGGAATAAGTTTTTAATGAATTTTGATGAGGTTGTAATCGACTGGCAAAGTAGTGTAATACATCTTCCTGAACAATACCGCAGTGAAGAGCCCCTTAAAACGTTGGGATTTGACCCGTTATTTACAGATGGCAAAATAGTTGTTTCCTATATATGGGATGGAAGCGATGCGCAAAAGCAAGGGTTGGAATTGGGTGATGCAATCATAGCTATTGATGGTAGATCAGTAGATGCAGTGACCCAGGAACAATGGTGCACATTGCGGGAAGCGGTTAAAGATCAATCAACACTAAAATTCAAAGTGCGAAAAAAAGATGGCAGTGAAAAATTTTATGAACTAAACAGGTATATCCTGTTGGACTAATTATTAATAATAGGAGAACAATAATGTATAAGTTCATTAAAAAAAGCCATTGTATCACAGTGGCTTTTTCTTTGTATTCAGGTAGGCTTCGCAAATATCCATAATCTATTTGAGCAGTGAAAATCTACATTTACTATGCTGTTAAATATAAGTCGTCAGACAACGATACAATTTATTTTCCTGACTTTGGTTTGGGCGGTTTTAACGAAGGTGTATTTCCGGGAGTGTCTTTATTATCACGCTGACGCTTGTCTGGTTTTCCAGTTGAGTCCGCTGTCCTTTTTGGTCCGGGTTTTAATGCCATAATTAAATGATTTTGATGGTTATATATCTCAAATTTATGAAAATATTTATAACGATATCCGATAATGGCACTAAAGTTTCAAAGCTAGCCAAAGTTTGTTCAGATTGATTATTTGCTAAAATAATCCTGGAGCTGCTCAAACTCAATAAATGCCATCAGCTCTTTCATGCACTTTATCTTAAAACCCCTGAAACAGGTAAATTTTGATAGTGGGATTTGTGCCAATTGCTCCACCGTATGAATTTCCGCGCTTTCAAAAAAATGCTGCATCCGTTTGCTAAAAGGAAATTTGCTTTCCAAAAGTTGCATCTCAAGTTTTGTGGAAGTGTTTACCATGGCTATATAATTCTTGTGAATTTATAATTTATGGTAAGTGTTGATTTGGCGGCGGCGGCAAGGCTGGAGATTTCCCTTTGCCTAAAAAATAGGCGCAGACCACTACACTTACCGACACTGAGGCACTGGTATACCCGACTTCGAATAAGCGAGCGCCCACGCCGTAGCATGAGCGTCTCCACTTAGTCTCGAAGTCGTTAAAAATTACCAGTTTTCAGTGACGAGACTTAAAGCAAAAACACTTTAAGATTTTCAATATTTCACACAAAGATAGCGAGGTTTATGGGATTATCCAATCGCTATTTTGGAGCTTGTCAGAATTTGATACGGAGATTGCTGATGGGCTGCGCCCTTATCAGGTCAGAATCCTTAACTTTCAGTACCTGCCCACGCCCGCCACTCTTTTCCACCACTTCAATAAGCAACACCTGGCCTTTGGTCAGCGTAAATACGTCCAGCAAAAAAATGTTCTTCTCGCTGGCATTTCCGCCTACAGGAAGCAGTGGCCTGTAGGTACGTAATGGTATTAGGGTACGTTCCTGAACGACTGTGCGCTTGGCTACTTTACGGTCGACCACCTTGAAGGTTAAAAAATCTACCGCGAAAGGGACATACGTTTGATTTTCAATGTTGGTATGGAAATAATATTTGCCCTCATGCACATAGATTCCCATCAGGCTGAAAGTGATTCCATAACTGTCGGATTTGATACTTCTTATAGCGCGTTTGTCTTTTTCAAAGAGCCTTTCCATCAGCAGCCCAGTAACCGAAGCAGGCGTTTTACCCAATTCTTCAAATTGTATACCGGCAGCATTCGTGCGTTCGGCGAATCGTTGTGCTTTTATCAGGTTATGACTTAGTATGCCTGGGGCATCACTATAACAGGCGTTAAAGCCATAAAAATTGCCATCCTCCGTAATTACCGAAAAATTGGTTTCCTGTTCAAAGCCTTTTGAAGCGGCCTTTACCCGTAGCACATTATCAGCATCCTCTGCCTTGCCTGCTATTATGTAATTACTCCCTAAATCCACATAGCGGATTCCCGAAGGAAAAATAATATGGGTAGTTTTGTCATAAGTTACCTCAATAGCGTAAGGAGTTACCGCACCAAGGGCTAATACTGCAGGTTCCTGCACCTGCGCCTTTATTGTTAATGGCAGAAGCCCTATCATTACAAGGAGCCCATTCTTAATATTCTGTATTTTCATAATCAACGTTTTTTAAATTTATTTATTTTTTGAAACCAGGAACAGCTGGTAGCCTTGCTTTAAAGTAGCTTTCTGCGCTGTTACTTTTTTTGAAAAATATCCCGACACACCCTGGATTAACCCCCTGGTCATATCAGAGGTGATTTGCTGCCCCGCAGAACGGTTCAGGGTAAAGCTGCTTCCGCTCGTGCTGCCCATATTAGCCAGCGTACCATTCACAGCCGTTACCTCCGGTGCATAAGGCAGGTTCAGTCCTTTTTGCCCGTCGAGGTCGTACACCGTAAGGTTCACGGGTACGATACTGCTATCAATTTCTATGGAAACTACCCGCATTTGCAGCCGGTTACCCTGAAAGGTTGTAGTGGCGGTCAGTATATAGCCACTGGGTAACATCGCTTTCCCTATACGCACATCCTGCAAAAGGCGCAATTGAACGCTGCCTTCACCAACCAACTTATGGGTTTGGTGGATACAGGCACGGATGCTGTTGGGCGGCAGTGAAACATCCGGTTGACCGTCTGTCGTTGTAAATAACTGCTGCTCCCCGTTGGCCAAACGTGCCAGTAAAAGAGAATCAGGAACCTTTCGATACAATTGCGATACGACGGATTTTCTGTTTGGTAAAACAGTTACAAAATCGTCCTCCTGCTTTTCTGTTTTAGGACTGGTATTTACAGTATCCTTTGCCGGTGTGCTGCCTGGAAAATACTTGGCGGCCATCTGGTAGGATTTCTCCATCAGTGCCAGGCGGTCATCCGGTTTTTGTCCCTGCGAAGCCTGACTTGCCTCCAGCTGTGCTTTCAAGCGTTCATTCTCCGTTTTCAACGCTTCCCTGTCAGGGTCCTTCTTGTAGAAGTTACCCAGCGAGTGCTGCATCGTTTTGTAACTGTTCAGGGCAGGGTTGGCCTCCCTGGCAGGCTTTGTCTCCTGATTCTTTTCGGGTAAGCCTGCTACAGCATCTTTCTTCTGTTGCGTGCTGTCCGATTGCCAGTAGACAGACAAGGTCATCAGCGTTTCGCGTTTTTGCCTTTCTTTTTCCTGTAGCATTTCCTGTTCATAGGCTTTTCCTTTATCTGTAGGCAACCCGTCACCGGATGCCTGTGGCACAGCAGCATTGATACCAATCTCTAACGCCTCTTTTGTCTTACTTTCGCCTTTTCTTCCAAAAATCAGGTAGAGGCACCCTATAAATATCAATCCCATAATACCAAAGATCAGGGGCTTCTTAAGGCGCTCTTTAGTAACGACTTCTCCGCTTTCAGGCATTCCGGGGACAGGTGTACCTTCGGTAACCTGCACGGCTGCTTTCTTTTTCTCATTCTCTTTCATCTCCTGTGGTTTTAATTTCATTATTGTTGTTTTTATCACTGATCACTTTAGCAACCGTGTTGCTGATGTGTTCGATCTCCATAGCGCTTTTTGAGGTGTTCACCTGGTATATGACCTGTGCAAGTACAGCAAGGGTAATTACCATGTAACCTGCAAAGCTGTACAGAATGACGCGTCGTGAATCCCGGGTGGGCAACTGCTTCCAGCGCCTGTCCATGCCGTGCATGAGGGAACTGAGGGATGTTGTTAGCTCTTTCATAACATCATTATTTACGGTCGATTACCTCAACGTCCTTGTTCTCCAATACCCTGAATTGTTCGATATTGAACCCCTGCGGGTTGTCATCCGAACGTACAGAGTTGACCAACAGGCAGGATGTGACCAGGCTCCTGCGGGTCACGTTACTCGCCCGTATGATATATTCCCTGGCATAGGTGCGCACGGCATAGGGATACTTCTCAAAATTGCACTGCACACTGTCTACTTCAAGGCGCTGCTGTACATTAGCGGATATAATACGGTTGTAGTACCCCTTCTCAGATAGGTCTTTGTAGTAATCAAAGGCGCTTTTATCAGCAAGGCTGAATGCCCGTTTCAT
>Ga0247812_10001999_pt1 | contig 11494 bp, 9 predicted proteins | sample UWRJL149409B1_FD_178011 | JGI IMG/M metagenome (GOLD analysis project Ga0247812, IMG submission 178011) | Plant litter microbial communities from Arlington Agricultural Research Station in Wisconsin, United States - UWRJ-L149-409B-1 | ecosystem: Environmental > Terrestrial > Plant litter >...
TGCTGAAATACTGTCGTCGTATGCTGAGGAAATGGCTACTTACGGCTTTCATTATGCAGCTTTTTCCTCAGATCAGCTAACTGATACCGATACGATTGAGTTTTTTAGGACCTCATGGGATGCAAAGGAATACTGCTATGAAATGTCAACTGATATGGATTATTTTAAGAGTCAGCCGATTGAATCGCTGATAAGTGATCTAAAAATATTGATGAATAGCGGAGTTTCTACGGCCACTAATAAGACGCTTAATCTTAGTGCATTTGCCAGTTTGGAAAGGAACAAGAAGGAAATTTTAGAAAACAACTTAAATACAAATATTATGAATCAGAAAAATTTAGAGTTCTTAAAAGACCAGTTGAAATACACAGGCTTTGGAGAAACATTCGAACAGGAGTTGAAGGAGAAAATGCTTAAAGGTGAGACAGAATTTAAGCTGACAAAGGAAGGTGTCTACGGGACAGATTCCATGACTGCAGTGCTGAATTTTAAAAAATCAGACCAGACCGATATGTACTTTTTTAATTCCTATCATGTGAACCTTAAAAAAGAAGATTCCAAAGAGGCGCTGGAGCAGACTTTTTATATTAACAACAACAGCAGCAGCATTACACTAAAAGAAGCTTACAATTTAATGGAAGGCCGCTCTGTGAACAAAGACCTGAAAACCAAAGAAGGTGAGGTTTATAACGCCTGGTTGAATTTGGACTTCAAAAATTCCGATGATAAGGGAAATTTTAAGCTGGAGCAATACCATCAAAATTACGGCTATGATTTGGAAGGTGTTCTTAGTAAATATCCAATTAAAGAACTTGAACATGCTGATTATAAAGAAAATCTCTTAGGTTCGCTGAAAAAGGGAAATTTACAATCGGTTACTTTCAATATCGACGGAGCTGAAAAGAAACATTTTATACAAGCTGAACCTCATTTTAAAACGATAAAAATTTATGATGAGAATATGCAGCGCCTAAACAGCCGTGAAATTAAGGAGAAAAAGCAATCCGAGTCAGAAGGAAAATCAGTAGTTAAAGAATCTAAACAAAATCAGGATACGGAGGGTGAAAACATTTCATCGGAGAAGAATAAGTCTAAAGGTAAAAGGAAGGCGAATTCATTATGAGTAAAATGAGAACGTAAATTTTAAAGATGAGTCCACAGGTTCGAGTCAACAGAGTTGAGGCAGATTTACGGGAATGGAAAGCAAGGGAAGAACATTTGGCTAAATTATTTTCTGCTAGTCCAACTATCAACAGCACCCTTCTGAAAGAAAGACTCAAGTATTATGACTATCTGTTTTTAAAGTTTAAGGACAGGACTAGTATTGAGGAAAGATTAATTCTGCAGATACTTAAAAAAGAAAAAAAAAGTATGCTAGTGACCCTTTACCCAAATGTTGTCCTAAGGCTTTTAAAAGTCGCTTTTCATTTAGCTGTAAGAAGTCCTATTGAAAAAAGCAATTATGCAAGACAGGTCTTAAATAATAATAAATTTTTAGAAAATCAGTTACAGCAAATTGGTTTTAAAGAAGTTTTCAAAAAAGTACAGGACCAGATACAGAAAGGCGAGGCAAAATTTTCAATTCCGCTTTCTAAGTATATAAATGAAAAAGACAGGATGGATTACAACCTTGATTTTAATTACATAGATAACGGCCAATACAAATTTGAAGGTTACCAGGCAGTGTTGAAAAATAATCACAAAGCTAATGAAGAGCGCAGTTTTTATTTTAAAAGTAATGAGGAAAATAACTTTAGTTTGAATGAGGTTTATAATTTGCTGTCAGGACGATCTGTTAAGAGAGAAGAAACATGGCTTCAGTTTGATTTTAATGATAAAGGTGCTGATGGAAAATATCGATTAAAAGAATTCCATGAGAGCTACGGCTATAATATTGAAAAGGCTTTATCTCAATTACCATTAAAAATCTCGGATCCATCAGATCTTGCCGCCATGATTAATTCGCTAAAAAGGGGCGGCAGGCAAGAGGCAGTATTATTAAAGGACAAAACAGAGCAAAAGATCTTTATTGAAGCTGATCCACATCACAAATGTATTATTCTTTATAATGAAAGCCTAAAAAAGGTATCACTGGCAAACAGAATAGAGAAAGGTACTGGAAGCGAAAAACCACATAAAAATGGTATTGAAGCGCAGAAAAGTATTAAAAATAAAAGACAAGCGAGAAGCAATAGTATATAAGATTAAATGCTATGGAAAATTTAAAACCTCTATCATATTTCTTTGAAGCCATTGAAAAAGATTTTCGGATCAGTACGACGCATATTGCCATATACGCAGCGCTATTACAGTATCGCGTTTGTAGCGGCTTTATAAATCCTATAGAAGTTTATCGGTACGATATTTCTCCAATTGCAAAGGTGTTGTCTCCTTATACGTATCATAAATGTATTCGAGAACTGGATGAATATGGTTACTTGAAATATGTAGCCTCGTCAAAAAAGACGCAAGGTAGCAAGATATTCTTTTTCGACACCTAAGTCACGTTAATAAATAGAAATATGAGACAATTTACATTTGAAGAGCTTCCCAATGTCATTGGGGAGCTATTTGCAAAAATTGACAATATTGAAAAGCTTCTGCAGGAAAATAAAGTTAAAGCAATTACATTAGAGGAAGAGCTTCTTACAATTTCTGAGGCAGCAATATTGCTGAAATTGTCTGTTGCCACTATTTACACTAAAGTTTGTAAAAACGAGATTCCAGTTAATAAACAGGGAAAACGTCTTTATTTTTATCGTTCCGATTTACTAAATTGGATACGAGCCGGTCGTATTAAAACTATTTCTGAAATTCAGCAGGAAGTCGAGATAAGATTTACTTCAAAGCATTCTAAATAGACAAAAAAGACATCACTTTTGTGATGTCTTTTTTAATTATAATAAGTTTATTTTAAACTTATTCTACTTGATGCTTCTCTTTTTTTCTCATCAATTATTTTCGTGTAAATTTGGGTAGTTTTCACACTTTTATGACCAAGCATTTTTGAAATGGTAAAAATGTCTGTTCCGGAGAAAATTTGCAATGTAGCATAAGTGTGCCGAAAACAATGAAAAGTTATGTGTTTTGTAATTCCGGCTTGGGCAACCCAGACTGGCAAAACTCTATCCACATCCCATTTTTTCAGACCCACGAAGACATGGTCATTATCATTTGTTCTTTTACCAAGTACTTCATATGCCTCGTCTGAAATTGGCATAGTCTGCAAGCCTTCAGTTTTCTTTTGTTTAAACCTGATATAATGTCCATCATCCTCTCTATATTGAACTTCTGACCACGTTAATTTAGCTATATCTGAATATCTAATTCCTGTAAGGGTCGAAAACATTGAAATTTTATAGACAATAGCTTTAGAACAAGGTGTTGCAAATAATTTTTTAGCTTCATTTAAAGTTAGAAAATTTCGCTGCGATTCCTGTTCTTTAATAGAATCTATTCCAGCATTAATATCAGTTCGAAGTTTCCCTTCTTTATATGCTCTTTTGAGTGTAGTTTTTAGTTTATTGTGATAGGAGAGGGCTGTATTTCGTGCCAGGGTATTCCCGGTTTCCCTTCTGTTTTTGGCCTTTAATAAATATTCTTTGTAATCTTCCATCAAAGTCACTGTTATATCTTTAAAACATACATCTCTTCCTGAAAGAAAGTTTTCAAAATGAATTATAGCACTACACCAAATTTGGTTATTCTTCCCCACTTTTTTATCTGCTAAATTTTTAAAATAATCTACAAATGAACCACGTCCAATTCTGTGAATTTCAAGTTGTTCTTTTTCAAACTCGCTATATACATCGTGCTTGCGCATTTCGTTTTGTCTTCGAATTTGAATAAGCTCAGCTGTGTGCAGGTTTTCAATATTAGAAATTTTTTGAATTTTATTTTTTGGACGTTCATATAAATAGAGCTTTAAGAATTCACGTCTGGTGTACTTATTGGTTTCTGTATTTAGTATTGGCGGATAAAAATCCAAGTAAAGTGATATCATTCCATTTGCCAAAAGTTTTTTTCTCAATCTTACATTTCCCCTTTTCATTTTTCCCTTACATTAAATATAATATCAATATCTTTCTTCGCAACATAATTAAACTTTCCTACGGAATATTTGGCTATTCCTTGCCGCTGAATAAGCATATACAGAGCTCCTGACGATATGCCGAATTTCTGCTGTATCTGGGTAATAGTGTAACAGTTCTCTAATCCAGGGAATTCCTGTACCGGTCGAAGCAAAGATTGCTCTAGCGGCATGGAAAAGAAAGTATCCATATCACATTTGCGAATAACTGTTCTGGCTCCAAATTTGGCTATATCAAGCTCTCCCCTGGAAATGATTCGATAAATTGTCCTTCTGCTAATTCCAAATAAAAGACTGGCCTGATTAACACTCAGAAAATCTTTTGTTTTTACAGCTTCAAGAAGTGGATGCCGGGCAATTTCAGTCTGTCTGTTGCTTTCTTCAATTTTTGACTTTCTTGTCCTTGCTTTGTAGGCTCTGCTGCTGCATTTCAGCGAGCAATACTGTGTTTTTGTTGTCTTGGCTATGAACTCATTTTGGCAGAATTCACAGATGCGGGTAATCTTAATGTTTGTACTCATAGAAATGTGACTTTAAGTGTCCCACTGTGACTATGTGTGTCTACGCGTGCCATAATTTGGCCAAAAAAAAATAATATTTGTACCTCACATTCTCGAGGTACAAATACGGTACAAATTTAATCAAAACATCACATAACATCCAAAAGAAAAAGGAATTAAAAAAAGAGTTAAAATATTGTTTATCAATACTTTAACTCGTTCGTTTGTTGTTGTTTTGCTTTATTTTGTCCTGCTATTTTCCGATACAGAAATTAGCAAAAATATTCCCAAGCAATTCGTCGTTTGAAACCTGGCCCGTAATAAGACCAAATTGATATAAAGCTTCACGAATATCAAGAGCAATTAAGTCACTAGAAAGATTCGTTTCCAATCCAAATTTTACTTTTTGTATTTCATCTAACGCTTTTAGTAAAGAATCGTAATGTCTTGTGTTTGTTACTATTGTTTCGTTGTTTCTTAAAGCTCCGGTATTAACAAAAGAAAGTAATTGATTCTTTAATTCATCAACTCCAATGTTTTCTTTTGCGGAAATTTTTAAAAGTTTCAGGTTTAAAGTTTCAAGTTTTTGGTTGATGTTTTCGATTTCATTTGCGTTTAATAAATCAACTTTATTTATAACTACTAAAATGGGTTTAAGTGGATATTTATTTTTTACTTTTTCAATTTCGACAATATAGTCAGAACCTGAAACCTGAAACCTGAAACCATCAAACAAAAAGATCACAACTTGCGCTTGCTCTATTTTTTCGAAAGTTTTTTTAATTCCAATGCTCTCTACAACATCTTTAGTTTCACGGATTCCTGCTGTATCAATAAATCTGAAACCGATTCCGCCAATAACTAATTCATCTTCGATTGTATCACGTGTTGTTCCGGCAATGTCAGAAACAATAGCGCGTTCTTCGTTTAATAAAGCATTTAACAAAGTCGATTTACCTACGTTTGGTTCTCCAACAATCGCAACCGGAATACCGTTTTTAATTACATTTCCGACAGCAAAGGAATCAATTAAACGTTTTAAGACAAATTCAATTCTATTTAATAATTCATGAAATTGTGTTCTGTCTGCGAATTCTACATCTTCTTCTGCAAAATCTAATTCCAGTTCAATTAGTGAGGCAAAATTTAAAAGCTCTTCGCGTAGTTTTGCAATTTCATTACTAAAACCACCGCGCATCTGCTGCATTGCAATTTGGTGCGAAGCTTCATTGTCTGATGAAATCAAATCTGCAACAGCTTCTGCTTGTGATAAATCTAGTTTTCCGTTTAAGAAAGCTCTTAAGGTAAACTCTCCGGCATCAGCCATTCTACAGCCTTTTCTCAATAATAACTGAATAATTTGCTGCTGAATATAAGTTGATCCGTGACAGGAAATTTCAATAGTGTCTTCTCCCGTATAAGAGTTTGGTCCTTTAAAAACAGAAACCAGTACTTCATCCAGTGTTTTTGAATCATCTATAATGTGACCTAAATGCAAAGTGTGCGTTTTCTGTTTAGTAAGATCTTTGTTTTTGATGGATTTAAAAACCGAATTTCCGATAGTGATAGCCTCGGAACCTGAAATACGAATGATAGCAATAGCACCTGCTCCTGATGGAGTAGCCAATGCAACTATAGAATCTTGATTTATCATGGTACAAAGGTATAAAAAAAGGCACAAAGTTCCGAAGTGGAAGTCGGGGAGTGTATCTTGTTTTTAGTTTTTTTACTTGATTTTTTAAGAAATCATTAAATGTTAAATTACTGATAATTATCAGGGTGTTTTGATTTTAGAATGATTAAATTTGAGAAAACAATACTCTAATCTTAAGCAAAATGAAAAAGATATTATTTCCCACAGATTTTTCTGAAGCAGCTACTAATGCATTTGTTCATGCCTTAGAATTTGCAAAAATTGTCAATGCCGAACTGGTTTTATTGCACACGTTTGAGATTCCGGTTTATGATAGTCAGTTTTTTCCGGAAAATTATGCTGCGATTTACAGTTCAATAGAATTGGCTAAATTTGAGATGTTTAAGGATGAAATTCCTAAACTTAGAACTATTGCTATGGAACGAAACTTAGAGGAAATAGTGATAAAACATCGTTTGATGGATGGCGATTTAATTTATAATTTAAAAAACGCCGTTGAAGAGGATAAAATCGACTTCGTTATTATGGGAACTTCAGGCGCCTCAGACTGGACTAAATTTTTTACAGGATCAAATACTAACTCCGTAATTTCAGAAGTTAAAGTTCCTGTTTTATGCATCCCTGTTACTGCAAAATTTCATAAGATAAAAGTTATCGGTTTTACTACCCGTTACCGTGAAAAAGACAAAACAGAACTTCGTAAAGTGATTGAAATTGCTAAGAAAACGAATGCTAAAATAAAATGTTTATATGTTAAGACTTCTAATTCAGATGTTTCAGCTGCTACAATTAAGGAATGGGAACAGGATTTTAGCGGTAATAACGTGGAGTTTTTAGTATTACCGAGCGATGAAGTTAAGGAAACGATTCTTGATTTTATTCTTTACAAAGACATTGATATTCTAACCACAATAACTCACAAAAGATCTTTCTTTGAAGGTATTTTTGATTCTGGTTTTACTAAAAAAATTGCAAAAGAAGTTTCGGTTCCGGTTTTAGTAATGCATGAAAATTAAAATTCGGTCTTTTTTAATATTGATTTAATGATTCAAAAACTATATTTGTAGTTCATCAAATCAATAAAATGGATTCATATCAAAATAAGGTCACGCATTTTTCAGAACTTTTTAATAAAATCAACAAAAAGTACAATAGCATAAGTTTACTGCGATTATTAAGTGTTTTTCTTTGTTTGTTTATGATGTATAATTACATCAAAACTAATGAAATTCTTTACGTAGGACTTGCTTTTCTGTTTTTTGTTGGTTTTCTTTTTTTGATGCGTGTTCACTCCAAATTGTCTTTTCAAAGACAACTAACAGCAGCCCTTTTACAGATAAATAAAAATGAAATTGCTTTTCTTAAAAGAGAAAAACTTCCATTTGAAAATGGAATAGAGTTTAATGATTTTCATCATCCTTATGCTTACGATCTAGATATTTTTGGTGATCATTCCTTGTTCCAAAACCTGAACAGAACAGCCACTTATATTGGAAAAAAGACATTGGCAACTCAATTATTATCCCAACTTTCGAATGAAGTAATTTTTGAAAATCAGCAAGCAATAAAGGAACTGAAATCTAAAATGGATTGGAGACACGATTTTCAGGCCTTGGCAACAATTAGTAATGATTCAAAAGCTTCTTACGATTCTATATTGTATTGGAATTCATTTAAAAATAATACTTTACCTAAAGTTTTAATTGTGCTTTCATTTGCCCTTCCAGCCTTATTTTTTGGGGTTTTAACTACCTATTTCATTACTTCAAAACCTATTTTATTATCCTATCTAAGTTATATTTTTATTGCTAATTTGATGGTAGTGGGAAGGTCATTGAAACGAATTCAGTCCGAAATTGCAAAGGCAGATAATGTTGATAAAATTATAAAGCAATATAGTTTATTGGTTCAGAAAATTGAAAGCGAAACTTTTCAATCAAAAAAATTAAAAGATTTACAGAAGCAACTTTTTTTTAAAAATGCTACGGCCAGTGTACATTTGAAACAATTGTCTGAGCTCTTTTCCAGAATGGATACGATTAGTAATTTAGTGACTGCGACTTTATTCAACGGAACATTTTTATTTAACCTTCATGTTTTAAAAGCACTTTTAAAATGGAAAGAAAATTATTCTGAAGAATTGGAGCAGTGGATTGCTATTATTGGCGAATTTGAAGCATTAAACAGTTTGGCTAATTTGGCTTATAATAATCCAGACTTTGTTTTTCCTGAAATCAATTCAGAATATAAAATCGGATTTAAAAACTTAAGTCACCCGCTATTGAATCCAGCTACCAGAGTAGGTAATGATACTTATTTTTATCCTGAATCTTTTGTGATTCTAACAGGCTCAAATATGTCTGGAAAAAGTACTTTTTTAAGAAGCTTAGGAGTAAATATGGTTTTAGGTGGAATTGGTTCAGTAGTTTGTGCGTCAGAAGCTAACATTCATCCACTTCCAGTTTTAGTTTCAATGCGATTATCCGATTCTTTAGCGGATAGCGAATCGTATTTCTTCGCTGAAATCAAGCGTTTAAAACAAATTATGGATGCTTTAGAAGAGAAGCCGGCTTTTGTTTTATTAGATGAAATTTTAAGAGGAACAAACTCAGATGATAAACGAAACGGAACTATTGAAGTAGTAAAAAAGATAATTGCTAAAAAAGCAATTGGAGCGATAGCAACACATGATATTGAAGTTTGCCTAACAACAAATGAGTATCCTGACATACTAACAAATCAATGTTTTGAAGTCGAAATCAAAAACAACGAACTTCATTTCGATTACAAACTTCGTAATGGAATTTGTAAAAACAAAAGTGCTACATTTTTGATGCAGAAAATGGGAGTTATTTAGGATTTTAGAATTCAGATTTTAGATTGCTGAAATTAACCGCAAAGAACGCAAAGGTTTTACGCAGAGTTCGCAAAGATTTACATAAAGCTTTGCGAACTTTTTTTATCTAAAACGGTTACTAATATCTTTGCATTCTTTGCGGTAAAATCTCAAAGTTCACTAATCTAAAATCTGAACTCTAAAATCTAAAATTATTTCTGTACTTCTTTAATCGTATTCACAAAAGCCTCAACCGGCTGAGCGCCAGAAATAGCATATTTTCGATCAAAAACAAAAAATGGAACACCTTGCACACCAATTTCCTGAGCTTCTCTAATATCGCCTTTTACATCAATTAAATAAAGGTTTTCATTCTCTACGACTTCCTTTACTTCATTTGAATCCAATCCAGCCTTTATTCCCAGCTCAATTAAAGTTTGAGCATCATTTAGATCTTTTCCATCAGTGAAATAAGCTTTAAAGAATATCTCTTCCATTTCATCTCCAAGCTTTTTACTTTTTGCCAAATGAATAATACGATGTGCTGTCAGTGAATTCGAAATAATAGCTTTGTCAAAATGATAATCCAAACCAACGCTTTTTGCGCGTTCTACCACACCTTTATGCATTTCTATAGATTGTTCAACTGAAATGCCTTTTCGTTCGGCTAAAAAAGTATAAACGTCTTTTCCGGATTGCGGTTCAATAGTTGGATCAAGTTGAAAGCTTTTCCACTCAATTTCAAAATCATTTCCAGGAAACTCCTGTAAAGCGGTTTCCAATTGTCTTTTTCCGATATAACAAAACGGACACATGATGTCCGACCAAATTTCTATTTTCATAACTACAAAGTTAAAAAAAAATGTTCCAGGTTTTTATTTGTTTGCTTCGCCAATTCGGCTTTCAGCCTCGGGTCAGGTTTCAGGTTCTTTCTTTGCGCATATTTAACCGCAAAGTTCGCAAAGATTTTTATGCATAGGTTGATTTTAAATACACAAAGTACGCAAAGCTTTATAGTAATGCTTTGCGTACTTTGCGTAAAACCTTTGCGAACTTTGCGGTTAAATATACACAAGCCTTAATCGCATTTCAACCTGAAACTTGAAACCTGAAACCTGAAACCTGAAACTAAGCTAAAATAAAAAACCGCAAATCTTTTAAAAAGAATTGCGGTTTCCAGGTATAAAAAATGGTTGGTTAATAGCGATATTTTTTTTTACAATGATATGTCTTTAATTCGAAACTAAAAAAAATCCCTGTAACAAAAAGAAGTTTTGATGTTAACTATTTAACATTACAGGCATTACCAACATTGTAACAGTTTCTCCTTCTTCTAAACCATCAACTGGCGTAAGAATCCCGGCTCTGTTTGGTAATGACATCTCTAACATAATCATGTCAGATTGTAAGTTGGTCAACATTTCAGTTAAAAAACGTGAATTAAAACCAATTTGAAGATCATCTCCCTGATAATCACAAGTCAATCTTTCTTCTGCTTTGTTTGAGTAATCAATATCTTCTGCAGAAACATTTAATTCAGCTCCAGCGATTTTTAAACGAATTTGGTGTGTAGTTTTGTTTGAGAAAATCGCAACACGCTTAACTGAACTTAAAAATAAAGAACGGTCAATCATTAATTTGTTTGGATTTTCTTTTGGAATTACCGCTTCGTAATTTGGGTATTTTCCATCAATCAAACGACACATCAGGATATAATTGTCAAATGAGAAAGTCGCATTTGAATCGTTGTATTCAATTTTTACTTCAGCGTCAGAACTTCCTAAAATACTTTTTAAGATATTCAAAGGTTTCTTTGGCATAATAAAATCAGCTACCTGAGATGCTTTTACATCTGTACGGGCATATTTTACTAATTTATGAGCATCAGTAGCAACAAAAGTTAAACCTTCTGGTGAAAACTGGAAGAAAACGCCAGACATTACCGGACGTAAATCATCGTTTCCGGCAGCAAAAATAGTTTTGCTTACTGCAGTTGCCAAAACATCAGCAGGAACTAAAGTTACAGATGGATCTTCAAGATTAACTGATTTTGGAAATTCTTCTCCAGCTGCATATGCCAATGCATATTTTCCTGAATTAGAACTAATTTCAACTGTATTGTTGTCTTCAACTGTAAAAGTTAAAGGTTGTTCTGGAAATGTTTTTAAAATTTCAAGTAAAAGTTTTGCAGGAACAGCTACGCTTCCTTTACTTTTAGAATCGATTGATAATGTAGCCGACATTGTAGTTTCAAGATCTGAAGCCGAAACTGTCAACGCATCATTGTCTAGTTCAAATAAAAAGTTGTCTAAAATAGGCAACGTGTTGTTACTGTTAATTACACTACCTAAAACTTGTAATTGTTTTAATAAGTACGAACTCGATACTATAAATTTCATCTGTTTTGTTTTATT
>Ga0247812_10002003_pt1 | contig 11486 bp, 9 predicted proteins | sample UWRJL149409B1_FD_178011 | JGI IMG/M metagenome (GOLD analysis project Ga0247812, IMG submission 178011) | Plant litter microbial communities from Arlington Agricultural Research Station in Wisconsin, United States - UWRJ-L149-409B-1 | ecosystem: Environmental > Terrestrial > Plant litter >...
GTCATGTTTCCCGGTACGTCAACCCGCATCGCCTGCCACCCTGCGCTTCGGCGCGGGTGGCGCTTCCGTGCTGCGAGAGCCTGCCATGTCACGTCACTATCCGCCCGCCCACCGCCTGCATGCGCTGATCGGCGACGCCGTACTCGACCTGCCTGCGCGTGCCGTCGAGAAACTTGAGGCGCTGCTTGCCGATCACCCGGTGCTGGCGTGTCTGTGCGATCCGGTGGCGCGCGCTGCGTGGCTGCTTGCCGCATCAAACCGGCGTGGCAACCCGACAGTGGAACAGCGCCGTCTGCATGGACTGGCGGCCATTCTCGAAATACTCCACGCCAAACACCTGAGTCTGCACGACGGCGGCAGTGAGCCGATTCTTGGGCAGGAGCTGGTGGAGGGGCTGCTGGTGGCGAGTCGTGAGCTGGTCAAGCCGGTCGATGGGCGGGCGGGTGCTTGAAGGCTGACGCCGGTTGTGGGTGGCGTCATGCAGAAACTGACGGCCAGCGGCCGTCACTACCCGATGCAGTTGTGCGGGCTCGTTCGGCGTTACGGCGGGTTGTCGTCAGTGGGCGTGCGCGGTGGCAACTGACTCACCGGCGAGCGCTTGTGCGAGATGCGCACGATGAACCAGACAATCAGCGCGATACCGACCGGGATCGCAAGCAGGATCAACAGGATCAGGATGTGCCAGACGCTGAAACTTCCCATGGTGAGCGTCCTTGAGGATGAGCGCCCGATGCTAGCATCCGGTGGTGAACGTACTTGATGACGGACCGGATGTGGCAATGCGCAAACGACGTGCGCGAAGAAGCAGCGTGATCGCCTGGTCTGCCGCCTTGGTAATCGTGATTCTGCTGATCATGGGGAGGCAGGAGCGGACAGTCATGGACGTGGTCGGCTCGCCGGAGACAAGTCGGCCGGACAGAACACCAATCCCTGCATCTGTGCCATCTGTGGACCCGGCCGTGCATCAGGTGCCGATGCCGGAAGCCCAGGCACAGGTGCACACGGTCAGCGCCCTGAAGCGCTCAGCGCAAGCCGGTGACGCTGCGGCCATGCGGCAGCTGGCGGGGATCGGTGTGCGCTGCGTGGGAATGGGCTACGCACGGTCGAGGTTCGACAGCACGGTGGATTCGGTGTCGGCGAACCTTGCACGTGGTGATCAGGTCACCGCAGCGCAGTACCGGGCCGCCGCCGGGCGTCTGAAGCTGCAGTGCGACGCGTTGCGGCTCGCCCCGGATCAGATGCAGGCCACCGCGCATCAGTGGCGTAGGCAGGCAGCAGAGGCCGGCGATCTTTCTGCACGCATCATCGAGCGGACTGCCACAGGGCGCGGTGAGGCGGTGACCGGGCTACTCGACGAGGCGCTGGCGGGTGGGAACGGTGAAGCCCTGAAGGAGATGGGTGTGCTGTTGTCCAGTCTGCTTGTGAAAGAGATTGATCCCGATGTGGGCATGAAACTGTCCGCGCAGGACGCTTATGCGGTCAGCTTGCTCGCCTGCGAGCGTGGGCTGGAGTGCGGGCCGGAATCTGCCATGGCGGACGAGATGTGTCTTTCCGGGCTGGTGTGCAACGGCAGGGGCTACGATGAAGAGGTGCGCGAGACCCTGCGGATGCGTGGCGAGATGCAGCGCACCGAGGCGCGCATGGATATGTTTCGAGGGCTGTGAGAAGAGCGCCGCCGAGCATGGCTCGGCGCTACCGCAGGCGCATGCCTTCGATTCCCGGAATGCTCTCGCGGATGGCATCCAGGAACAGCTGCAGGCGCGCCGGACGATGGCGACCTGCGGGAAACACCAGATGCACCGGTAGCGGCGCGGCTTCCCAGCCGGGCAGTAACTGCTGCAGGCGGCCGCTGCGCAGGTCATCGGCCATCAGCCAGGCCGAGCCGATGCCCACGCCCAGCCCTTCGCGAACGGCCTGGTGCAGGACGAACAGGTTGTCGGTCAGCAGGCGGGGCTGGATGGCGATGCGTTCGCTGGTCTTGCCGGTGCCTGCGCCCTGGCAGCGCTGCAGCTGCACGCTCTCGCGATAGAAACTGGTGAGTGATACCCACGGCAGGGCGGCAAGGGCAGCGGGGTGCGTTGGCAGCGGGTCCGGCATCTGCGATGCAGCGCAGACCACGATGCGCGGTACATCGGCTACATGGACGGCCACCACGTCCTGCTGCTCCAGGGGGCCCACGCGGATGGCGCAGTCCATGCCTTCGGCAACGAGGTCGGACGGACCATCGTGCAGCCGCCATTCCAGGCTGATCTGCGGGTACCGGCGAAGGAAGGCCAGCATCGGCGGCATCAACTGGGCCTGGCCGAACGCATGCGGGACCATCACCCGCAGGCGTCCGCTGGGCTGCTGGGCCGCGCCACGCAGGTCCTGCTCGATGCCCTCCCAGCTGTCCAGCAACTGGCGCGCGTGCTGCAGGCAACGTTCGCCGTCATGGGTCAGCTGCATGCCATGGGTGGAACGCTGCAGCAGGCGCAGGCCGAAATGCCGCTCCAGTGCCTGCAGGCGGCGGCTGATGGTCGGCTGGGTGGTGCCGAGTTGGGCGGCCGCGGCGGAAAGGCTGCCGGCATCGACGATGCGCACGAAGGTGCGCAGCAGGTCGATGCGGTCGGCATTGAGGGCGATTACCGGCTTGGTCATGCGCGTGGCGTATGGGGCTGATGCGGCCAAGCCTACTACACGCCGCATCGAGGCAGGAGGAGACTGCGCGGCATCCCCTCCAAGGCATCTTCCCATGTCCACTGCGCATGACATCCCTGCTCCCACCCTGGGCTCCGTTGCACCGGCTGCCTTGCCTGCCATGCTGGTCCCGGTGATGGCCGCCGGCGCCGGGTTCAGCGTGGCGTCGCTGTACTACGCGCAGCCGATGCTGGGCGCGATGGGGGCCTCCCTGGGCGCAGGGGATGCGGCCATCGGCCTGGTGCCGACGGTGACCCAGCTCGGCTACGCCGCAGGCATTGCGTTGCTGGCGCCGCTGGGTGATCGCTTCGAACGGCGGCGGATCATCCTGGTGAAGTCGCTGCTGCTGGGTGCCGCGCTGTTGGCGGCGGGCCTGTCCGGCCACCTGCCGGGTGTGTTGATCGCCAGTCTGCTGGTCGGCTTGATGGCCACGGTGGCGCAGGATGTGGTGCCGGCCGCCGCTACGCTGGCCGCGCCGGAACATCGCGGCGCGCTGGTGGGCAAGGTGATGACCGGCCTGCTGCTGGGCATCCTGCTGTCGCGCGTGGTCAGCGGCGTGGTCGCCGAACAATGGGGCTGGCGGGTGATGTTCCTCGCTGCCGCCGGGTCGGTGGTGCTGATGGGGCTGCTGTTGCGCATCACCCTGCCCCGTTTCGCGCCGACCACTACCTTGGGCTACGGCGCGCTGCTGCGATCGATGGGGGCACTGTGGATGCAGCTGCCGCCGCTGCGCCGTGCTGTCCTGGCGCAGGCGCTGCTGGCGATGGGCTTCAGTGCGTTCTGGTCCACCTTGGCGCTGATGCTGCATGCCCGGTTTGGTATCGGCAGTGCGGGGGCAGGGGCGTTCGGTATCGCCGGTGCGGCCGGTGCACTGGCGGCGCCGTTTGCAGGTCGCTTTGCTGATCGCTTGGGCACCCAGCGCGTGGCACGCCTGGCCATTGGCATCGCGTTGATCGGCTTTGCCAGCCTGCTGCTGGATGGCGTGCTGCCCACGTCGCTGCGCCTGGTGCTGCTTGCAGTGAGCGCGGTGATCTTCGACTTCGGCTTCCAGGCAGCGCTGGTTTCGCACCAGACACTGGTTTACGGCCTGCAGCCGGAAGCGCGCAGCCGCTTGAACGCCCTGTTGTTCACCGGCGTGTTCGTGGGCATGGCGGCGGGGGGCGGCCTGGGCGCGGTGGCGTTGGCGCAGGGCGGATGGCATGCGGTGGTGTTGCTGGCCTGCGGTACCAGCGCGCTGGCATTGTGGGTGCGGCGGTAAGCGGTCTCCGGCTGCATCAGGTTGCCGCGTGGGGATGCTTCATCAGCGGGCGAATTCGCCGCGTTGCAGCTGCTCTGCACTGTTGCCGGCGGCATCCTTGAGATCCAGGTCGGCGCCGTGGGCAGCCAGCTGCTGCAGGATGTCGCGGCGCTGGAACAGGGCCGCATACATGGCGGCGGTCTGGCCGGCATGGTTGCGCTGATCGGGTGAGCAGGCGGCACGCATCAGGCGCTGTGCGATGCGCAGCTCCCCTTTGAAGATGGCCCCCATCAACGCGGTGTTGCCACGCTTGTCCTGGGCGCAGGGATCCGCACCGGCGGCCAGCAGTTGATCCACCGCTTCGGCATGACCGTGGTAGGCGGCGAGGATCAAGGCGGTATAGCCCTTTTCATCGCGGGTCTGCAGGTCGTAGCCGGCGCGGATGAACTCGGCCAGCATCGCCTGCTGCCCGCTGCGTGCGGCATCGAAGTAATAGGTGCGCAGTTGCGCCTGCGCGTCGGCGGCCGACGGGGTGGCCGGGGGCGGGGTCGCCCCGGCGGGCACAGCCAGCAGCAAGGCCAGAAAGCCGATCAGGTAGGTGCGCATGGTGGTGTTCCGTAGGGTGGGGTGGGGTCAGCGTCTTCGACGCTCGAGGCCTGGAAGGGCGCTGACCCCGGCGTGGATGTCAGTCCTGCAGCTGGCTGGCCAGCTGCTTCACGCGGGCCAGGTCACCCCCTGCCACGCGGGTCACCCCGGTGCCGTATTCCGGATCGGCCTTGTACAGGAACGACAGCATGATGTGCTTGCTCTCATCGTCGGTCGTCGCCAGGGACTGGCCGAAGCTGTTCACCAGATCGCTGCGTTCCTTCTTGCTGTACGTGCGATACAGGTCGCCTGCCTGCTTGAAGTTCTGTTCACGCACGATGCCTTTCTGCTGGGTAGTGCCGGACAGCGGCAGGTTGCTGTACAGCGCATGCGCGCTCTGCGGACGCGGCTGCAGGCGGCTGGGCTCGTAGTTGACGCCGCTGTTGCTGTGGCCGGCATTCAGGGCGCCGTCCTGGTTGCCGTTGTTGATGGCCACACGGGGCCGATTTACCGGCAACTGCAGGGCATTGGCGCCGATGCGGTACATCTGCGTATCGGCATAGGAAAACACGCGGCCCTGCAGCAGACGGTCTTCAGACGGTTCGATGCCCGGCACCAGGTTCGACGGCGCCATGGCCACCTGTTCGGTTTCCTGGAAGACGTTGTCGACGTTCTGGTTCAGCACCATCTGGCCGATCTTCTGTTCCGGCACGTCAGGCCAGATCTTGGTGGCATCCAGCGGATCGAAATCGAAGCTGGCCAGCTGTTCCGGCGCCAGCACCTGGATGTACAGGTCCCAGCGCGGGTAGTCGCCCCGCTTGATGGCATCCACCAGGTCATGGGTCATGTGGCTGTAGTCCTTGCCCTGCACCGCCTCTACCTGTTTCGGATCGAGGTTGCGGATGCCCTGCAGGCTTTTCCAGTTGAACTTGACGTAGTGCACTTCACCGGCGGCATTGACCAGCTTGTACGCATGCACGCCGTTGCCGTCCATGAAGCGGTAGCCCGCCGGTGTGCCCTCGTTGGAATACAACTGGGTCAGCGTGCGGGTGGCTTCGGGCACGTGCGAGAAGAAATCGAAACGACGGGCGTCGTCATCCAGGTTGGTACGCGGATCAGGTTTGAAGGAATGCACCATGTCCGGGAACTTGATGGCGTCGCGGATGAAGAAGGTCGGGAAGTTGTTGCCGACCAGGTCCCAGTTGCCTTCGCGGGTATAGAACTTGGTAGCGAAGCCGCGCGGGTCGCGCAGGGTTTCCGGCGAGTGGTTGCCGTGCACCACCGAGGAAAAACGGACGAACACCGGGGTGGTTTCGCCCGGGGTGAACAGCAGGGCGCGGGTCAATGCGGAAACATCGGCACTGGCGATGAACTCGCCGCGCACGCCCGTGCCGCGTGCATGCACCACGCGCTCCGGAATGCGCTCACGATCAAAGCGCTGCAACTTCTGGATCAGCTGCACGTCCTGCAGCAATGCCGGGCCGGTGGCACCGGCGGTCTGGGAGTTCTGGTTGTCGCCCACCGGGGCGCCGTTGTCGCGGGTCAGCGTGGTCTGTGCGAGTAACGGGGCAGCGGGAATGAGCAGGGCAGCTACCAGCAGGCAGGCATGGCGCATAGGGAAAGACTCCGGGAAACGAGTCAGGATCATCCCTGCTGGAATACGCCGATGAACAATTGTTTTTTATAATTCAATCAATAGCTTGCTTTGATAATCTGACGCAGGCGTCGCGATTCATGTCGTAAGCGACAGCGGTTGTCAGGCTGAACAATCGGGCTGTCGCTTTTCTGAAAGCGAGGGTGTACAAATGTACACCATGGACCCCAACGACCTCCCTCCCCAACGTGCCGCCGTGCTGGCCTGGCTGCGACAGGCGCTGGCTTCCGGCCAGTCGCCGTCATTGGCCGATATCGCCCATGCCTTCGGTTTTGCCTCGCGCAATGCCGCGCAGAAACACGTGCAGGCACTGGTCGAGGCCGGGTTGCTGGCGCAGGCGGCGGGCCGCAAGCGTGGCCTGGCCTTGCCCGGCGAGTCGGCCGAGCTGCTGCCGCTGGCGGTGCTGGGGCGGGTGGCCGCAGGCCAACCCCTCGGCGCGGATATCGGCCTGGACCAGCAGCTCTGGCTGGACCGGCGGATGTTCTCGCCGCGTCCGGATTACCTGCTGAAAGTGCAGGGCGATTCGATGATCGATGACGGCATCCTGGATGGCGACCTGGTCGGTGTGCACCGCACGCCGAGCGCCCGCGATGGGCAGACGGTGGTCGCGCGCATCGATGGCGAGCTCACCATCAAGCGTCTGCAACAGGATGCAGATGGCGTGCGCCTGCTGCCGCGCAATCCCGCGCATGCCCCGATCGTGATCGAAGCCGGGCAGGATTTCGCCGTGGAAGGCGTTTACTGCGGCCTGGTCCGGCAGGGCTGAGATGAACACCGCGCCCGACCTGCAGCAGATGCTGTCCAGCCAGACCCTGTGGCATGCAGGGCGAGGCAGTGCAAAGGAGGGCGTGGAAGGCGAGTCCACCGGGCATGCGGCACTGGATGCGCTGCTGCCGCAGCGCGGCTGGCCACGCCGCGCGCTGACTGAACTGCTGTTGCCGGCCGATGGGGTGGGGGAGCTGCAGCTGTTGCTGCCGACCTTGGCGCGGCTGAGCCAGACCGGCGCGGCGGTGGCGGTGATTGCACCGCCCTACCTGCCGTATGCCCCGGCGTGGCAGGCTGCAGGCGTTTCATTGCAGCACCTGCAGTTGATCGAGGCTTCGCCACGCGATGCCCTGTGGGCGTTCGAACAATGCCTGCGCAGCGGTGCCTGCGGCGCGGTGCTGGGCTGGCCGAAGCAGGCCGATGCGCAGGCACTGCGCCGCCTGCAGGTGGCCGCCGATACGGGCCAGTGCCTGGGCTTCGCGCTGCGCGACCGCAAGCACGCAGCCAATCCGTCGCCGGCGGCCTTGCGGCTGGAAGCGGTGCGCGAAGGCCACGCCACGCAGTGGCAGGTGCGCAAATGCCGGGGTGGCCCTGCGCCATCGCAGGCCTTTGCCTTGAGGGCCGGGTGAGGTACGCCGATGCTCTGGGCCTGTATCGTGCTGCCGCAGCTGGCGCTGGATGCCGTCCTTCGCCGTCACCCTGATCCGGACACGCCGCTGGCGTTGATTGGTGGATCGGCGCAGCTACGCACCCTGCACGCGGTCAATGTCGCCGCCGTCCAGGCCGGGCTGCAGGTCGGCATGCGGCTGACCGCCGCGCTGGCGTTGCTGCCGGATTTCCAGATGGTGGAACACGATGCGCAGGCGGATGCGCGCTGGCAGCGTTTCCTCGCCGGCTGGGCCTATCGGCACAGTTCCCTGGTGAGTGCCCAGTGGCCGGGCTGCATCGTGCTGGAAGTGCGCGCCAGCTTCCAGCTGCTGGGGCCGTGGCCGGTATTGCAGGCACGCCTGCGCGAGGAGCTGCAGGCGCTGGGCTTCCAGCACCGCATCGCGATGGCCCCCACCGCACGGGCGGCGATGGTATTGGCTGGTATCCGCGATGGCATGGCCGTGGAAGACACCGCGGCCATGCATGCCCTGCTGGATCGCGTGCCGGTGCGCCGCGCGCGGCTGCCCGATGACCACGGTGCACGGCTGCAGCATATGGGCGTGACCACGTTGCGCGCCCTGCGTGCGCTGCCCCGCGATGGCCTGCGCCGGCGCTTCGGCCTGCCGCTGCTGGACCATCTGGACCGGCTGTACGGGCAGGCCGATGAAGCCCTGGCCTGGTATGCGCCACCGGACCATTTCGACTCGCGCGTGGAGCTCGGCTATGAGGTGGAAAACCACATGGCGTTGCTGTTCCCGTTGCGGCGCTTGATCGGCGATCTATGCACCAGCCTGTCCATCCGCGATGGGGGCGTGCAGCGCTTCGTGCTGCGGCTGGAGCATGAGGAAGGCCATACCGACGTGGAGGTTGGCCTGTTGGCTGCCGAGCGCGATGCGACCTTGTTGTTCGAGCTCACCCGCAACCGGCTGGAACGCGCCACCATCGACCGGCCGGTGGTCGCGGTGCGCCTGTTGGCGCGTGAACTGCCGACCTTCGTACCGGCCAGCCGTGATCTGTTCGATACCCGCAACCAGCAGCAGCTGCCCTGGCCGCAGCTGCGCGAGCGCCTGCGTGCCCGGTTGGGCGATGCATCGGTCTATCGCGTGGGCCCGGCCGGTGACCCGCGGCCGGAACGGGCCTGGCAGCGCGTGGAAGGGGATGGCATGGCCATTGCCCAGGCGCCTGCGCGGCCACCGCGCCCGTGCTGGCTGCTGCCCACACCGGTGCCGCTGCGTGATGCGCGCGCGCGCATCGTGTCGGGCCCGGAGCGATTGGAAAGCGGCTGGTGGGACGGGCAGGAAGCACGCCGCGACTATTACGTGCTGGAGACCTCGCACGGCCAGCAGGCCTGGGCGTTCGCCTTGCCGGGCCAGCAGGGTGACTGGATGCTGCACGGCTGGTTCGCATGAGCCGCATCGAACAACACGACGATGCGCCGTGCAAACGCATGCCGCGTGCGTGGGAAACCCGAGAGCGTCTGGCAGCGGCCAATGATGACCTGCCGCGCGAGCAGGACCTGCCGGCCTATGCCGAGCTGCACTGCCTGTCCGATTTTTCATTCCTGCGCGGCGCGGCCAGTGCCGAAGCCCTGTTCGTGCGCGCGAAGCAGTGTGGTTATGAAGCACTGGCCATCACTGATGAGTGCTCGCTGGCCGGCATCGTGCGCGGGCTGGAAGCCTCACGTGCCACCGGCGTGGCGTTGATCGTCGGTAGCGAGTTCGTGCTGGAGTGCGGGCTGAAGCTGGTGCTGCTGGTGGAAAATCAGCATGGTTATGTGCACCTGTGCGAGCTGATCACCGCCGGACGGCGTGCGGCAGGGAAGGGCAGCTATCGGTTGGCGCGGCAGGATGTGGAGCGGGTACTGGGCGGTGCAGCCGATGCCGAACTGGGGCTGTTCGCGCTGTGGGTGCCGGGCGCGCAGCCGGATGCCGGGCAGGCACGGTGGATGCAGCAGGTGTTCGTGCAGCGCACATGGTTGGCCGTGCACCTGCACCGCGAACGCGACGATGCAGCGCGGCTTGCGCAGCTGCTGGCGCTTTCCGCGCAGCTCGGGATGGAGGCGCTGGCCTGCGGTGATGTGCACATGGACGTGCGCCGCCGCCGCGTATTGCAGGACACCATGACGGCGATCCGCCATGTGCTGCCGTTGTCCGAGTGCGGCGGCTTCCTGTTCCGCAATGGCGAGCATCACCTGCGCACGCGGCGCGCGCTGGGCAACATCCATCCCCCTGCGCTGCTGCACAACGCCGTCGTGCTGGCACGACGCTGCCAGTTCCGCCTGGACGAGGTGAGCTACCAGTATCCGGCCGAGCTGATACCGGAGGGGCATACGCCCAGCAGTTGGCTGCGCGCGCTGACCCTGCGCGGCATGCAGGAGCGCTGGCCGGATGGCGTGCCCGCAGCGGTGGCCACGCAGATCGACAGCGAACTGCTGCTGATCGCCGACATGAAGTACGAGGCCTTCTTCCTCACCGTGGAAGACATCGTGCGTTTCGCCCGCTCACGCGACATCCTGTGCCAGGGGCGCGGCTCGTCGGCGAACTCGGCGGTGTGTTTCGCGCTGGGCATCACGGTGGTGAACCCGGCGGAGAGTCGCCTGCTGATGGCGCGTTTCCTGTCGCGCGAACGCGATGAGCCGCCCGATATCGACGTGGATTTCGAGCATGAGCGGCGCGAAGAAGTGCTGCAGTATGTGTACGGGAAATACGGGCGTGAGCGCGCGGCACTCGCCGCCACGGTCATTCGTTACCGGGGCAAGAGTGCGGTGCGCGATGTGGCCAAGGCCTTTGGCCTGCCGCCGGACCAGGTGGCCCTGCTGGCGGAATGCTTCGGCTGGGGCAACGGCGAGACACCGATGGAGCAGCGGCTGGCCGAGGCCGGTTTCGATGCGGCCAATCCGCTGCTGCAGCAGGTGATGGCGGTGACCGAGCAGTTGCGCGACCACCCGCGGCATCTGTCGCAGCATGTGGGCGGGTTCGTCATCAGCGATGCGCCGTTGAGCACGGTGGTGCCTGTGGAAAATGCGGCGATGGCCGACCGCACCATCATCCAGTGGGACAAGGACGATCTGGAAACGATGAGGATGCTGAAGGTGGACTGCCTGGCGCTGGGCATGCTGACCTGCATCCGCAAGGCAGTGCAGCTGGTGGAACAGCACCGGGGCCATCGCATCGACCTGGCCCGCCTGCCGGTGGATGACCCGCCCACGTTCGCGATGATCCAGGCCGCCGATACCGTCGGCGTGTTCCAGATCGAGTCGCGCGCGCAGATGAGCATGCTGCCGCGGCTCAAACCTCGGTGTTTCTACGACCTGGTGATCCAGGTGGCGATCGTGCGCCCGGGGCCGATCCAGGGCGGCATGGTGCATCCCTTCCTGCGCCGTCGGCAGGGCCACGAGGCGGTGACCTACCCGTCCGAAGGCATCGAGGAGATCCTTGGCATGACGCTGGGAATTCCGCTGTTCCAGGAACAGGTGATGGAGCTGGTGATCCATGCCGGCTACAAGCCGCATGAGGCCGACCAGCTGCGCCGTTCCATGGCGGCATGGCGGAGTGGGGGCGACATGGATTCCCACCGGGAACGCATCCGCGGCCTGATGGAAAAGAAGAATTACAGCTCGGAATTCATCGACCAGATCTTCGAGCAGATCAAGGGCTTTGGTGCCTACGGATTCCCGCAAAGCCACGCCGCTTCGTTTGCCAAGCTGGTGTACATCAGCTGTTTCCTGAAACGGCACGAGCCGGCCGCGTTCGCCTGCGCCCTGCTCAATGCACAGCCGATGGGCTTTTATTCGGCCAGCCAGATCGTGCAGGACGCCCGCCGTGGCAGTGCTGAGCGGGCGGGCGTGCAGGTGCTGCCGGTGGACGTCTGCATCAGCGACTGGGACAACGCCTTGGAGGGGGGGGATGCCTGCACGCAGCC
>Ga0247812_10002005_pt1 | contig 11482 bp, 5 predicted proteins | sample UWRJL149409B1_FD_178011 | JGI IMG/M metagenome (GOLD analysis project Ga0247812, IMG submission 178011) | Plant litter microbial communities from Arlington Agricultural Research Station in Wisconsin, United States - UWRJ-L149-409B-1 | ecosystem: Environmental > Terrestrial > Plant litter >...
GCTAATTAAGATGTTTGGCTTGCGCATCACATCTTCGCGTACTTCTGGAATACTTAAACAGCCTTCGTTAAAAGCCCAAGGTTCACCCGTTTCTTCTAAAATTTGAGCATTGATGAAAACTTTAACATAAGCTTCTTCGTCTTCATCACCTTTGGTGTCTACAATAAACAAACGAATTGGCAACCCAATTTGAGGAGCAGCTAACCCAACACCACTGGCATTATACATGGTATCGAACATGTTTTTAATCAGTTGCTGTAAATCAGGGTATGTATCATCAATATCTGTACAAACCTTTTTTAAAACTGGATCGCCGTAAGCTACTATGGGTAATTTCATCAGAATCTATTTCTTATTAGCTGCAAAAGTACGAATTATTGATTTAAATGGGAAACTGAGGCATCACAATGATTTTACTACCCCGAACTATTAGCTGCGGAAAACGAAACCATATAAGAAACATAAGTTTATTGAAGAACATTTAAGAATTTAGCTTTAATGCTAAACTTAAATTTTCTTAAATGTCCTTATATGGTAAACAATGCCTCTAATCCCCTGTTGGATAAAAAGTTAATGAGCTCAACTTGCTTTCATCCAAAATCTCGCTAGCAATATTTGCCATATCAGTCGTGCTAACCGCTCTAATTTTATTGAAAACGGTTTCTAAATCATCAATTCTATTGTAATCGATTAAGCTTTTAGCCATAGATATAATCAATCCAATTCTGTTTTCTTCGCCTAAAGCAATTTGTCCAATAAACTTGTTTTTAGCTTTCTGTAACTGAATTTCCGTAAGTGGATTGTCTTTTATTTTTTTAAACTCTTTGCTAATTAGACTAAATGCCTTATCTAGTTTCTCTTGATCAGTGCCAAAATAAAGTGCAAAAATTCCAGTATCACTTAACGGACTGTAATTAGATTCGATAGTATAAGCAATGCCATATTTTTCTCTAATCTGCAAGTTCAAAATGGAACTCATTCCTGTTCCGCCGAGCATGTTATTTAACAACAATAAGCCAGCTTTGTATGGGTGATGTAATGAATAAGCTTGCGTGCCCATCATTACGTGTGCCTGTGAAATCTGTTTATTAACCACAACTTTTTGAGCTGCATTAACAATTGGAGCAACTCTAGTTTTTACAGTTAAATTAGCAGGAACCGACTCGAAATGTTTAGCACCAATCTTTACGAATTTATTCAACGAATAATTACCAATAACAGCAACTACAATTTCATCAGTTTTATAGTTGGCTTTTATAAAGTTCAAAATATCAGCTCTGCTTAAAGCATTTACGGTTTCTGGTGTGCCTAAAATATTTCTTCCAAAGGGATGCCCTGCGAAAAGTTGATCTTCAAAATCATCGTTTATGGCTTCTTCTGGTTGATCTAAATAAGAAGTAATCTCATCTAAAATCACTCCCTTTTCCTTTTCCATTTCATCTTCTGGGAAAACAGAATGAAAAACAATATCATTAAAAAGTTCTAATGTTCTATCTAAATATGGATTTAAAAAAGAAGCATGAATGCAAGTATATTCTTTAGTTGTATAAGCATTTAAATCTGCACCAATGCTTTCTAATCTTGTTAAAATCTGATTGGTATTTCGTTTTTCTGTACGTTTAAAAATCAAATGCTCAATAAAGTGAGCTAAGCCCATTTGCTTTTCATCTTCATCTCTAGAACCGCTATTGATGATAATGCAAGCATGTGATATTGCTGAAGCTGAAGGTACGTGCAAAAGCCTGATGCCGTTGCTTAAAGTATGAACGTTATATTCCATTAATTAGCAAAGGTAAGCAAAACAACATATTAAAGCTGAGGCACTGTTTTTAATGACAAATGCTTTACTTGCTTATTCCTTCTAAAGAAAATAAAAATGCCCATCTTAAAGCGTAATCTTTCAGATAATCAAACCTGCCAGATGCACCTCCATGACCAAATTCCATGTTTGTTTTTAACAATAGCACATTTTTATCTGTCTTAGTCGCTCTTAGCTTAGCCACCCATTTTGCAGGCTCAAAATATTGTACTTGGCTATCATGCAGACCTGTGGTAACCAACATATTTGGATAAGCTTTCTTTTCTACATTTTCGTAAGGAGAATAGCTTTTCATATAATCGTAAGCCGCTTTTTGCTTTGGATTTCCCCATTCGTCGAACTCGTTGGTGGTTAGTGGAATGCTTTCATCTAACATGGTATTTACAACATCCACAAAAGGAACATCGGCAATAATACCATTCCATAAATCTGGAGCTAAGTTTACAATTGCGCCCATTAATAAACCTCCTGCGCTACCGCCATGTGCATATAAATGACCTTTTGAAGTATATTTTTGGTCAATTAAGTATTCGCCAGCTGCGATGAAATCAGTAAATGTATTCTGCTTTTTCATCAATTTTCCATCTTCATACCATTGTCTTCCCATTTCTTGTCCACCACGAATATTGGCGATAGCGAAAACAAAACCACGATCTAACAAACTCAACCTTAACGAAGAAAATGTAGCGTTTGATGAGGAGCCATATGAGCCATATCCGTAAAGTAGAAGTGGAGCACTTCCATCTTTCTCCAATCCTTTTTTATACACTACTGCAACAGGAATTTTGGTGCCGTCTTTTGCAGTTGCAAATACACGTTCGGTAACATAATCTTTAGGATCGTAACCACCAACAACTTCTGTTTGCTTTAATAGTTTTTGATCTTTTGTTGCCAAATCATAATCGTAAGTAGAGTTTGGCGTAGTTAATGAAGTATAGTTGTAACGTAGTTTTTTAGTGTTATATTCTGGGTTGGCACCAACTGATGCGGTATACACGGGTTCATCAAACTTCATGTAATAATCACTACTATCTTTTTTAAGAACACGAAGTTCATTCAATCCGTTTTTACGTTCTGATAGCACCACATAATCTTTAAATTCTTCAATATTTTCTAACAAAACGTCAGAACGGTGTGGAATAACCTCTTTCCAGTTTTCTTTGCCAGTTTTGTCTAATGGGCATTCCATCATCCTAAAGTTTTTCGCATTCCAATTTGTTCTGATCAAAAATTTACCATCAACAGGATAAACATCATATAAAACATCTTTAGAGCGAGGCGCAAAAACTACAAATGGCGTTTCGGGTTTGTTGGCATCGATCATTCTATATTCTGATGTTAAAGTGCCTTGTGAACCTATAAAAATGTAATTATCATTTTTAGATTTAATAACGCCGATATAGTTAGTATTATCCTTCTCATCATAAACTACAGCATCGCTTTTTGCATCGCTGCCAAGGATATGTTTTTTAATTTTTTCACTTAATAAAGTAACCGCATTTTTAGAGGTATAGAATATCGTTTTGTTATCATTAGCCCAAACCGGATCGCCTTCTGTATTGCTAATTGCATCTTTATAAACTTCGCCAGTTTCTAGGTTTTTAATGTTAATGGTGTATTGCCTACGAGAAATTTTATCAACCCCAAAAGCTAAAAGTTTATTATCAGGGCTAACGCTAAAACCCGTAGCGCTATAATAAGAATGACCTTTTGCTAAAGCATCAACATCTAAAAGGATTTCTTCCTTTGCAGTTAAACTACCCTTTTTGCGGCAATATTTGTAATATTCCTTGCCCTCATCGGTTCTTGTATAATAGAAATAACCATTCCTAAAAACAGGGACAGATTCGTCTTTTTCTTTAATCCTACCTTTCATTTCTTTGAACAAATCTTCTTGAAACTGCTTGGTAGATTTCATCATGGTATCTAAATAAGCATTTTCAGCTTTTAAATAGTCTACAACTTTTGTACTATCTGGTCCCTTTTTAAAATAGTCGATCATCCAATAATAATTATCTACTACAGTATCGCCATGTATAACTCTGTTGTGAGGAACAATTGCAGCTATTGGAACTTTAGCATCTGGCCATTGTATAGGAGTTCTTTTTTCTTGAGGATTTTTACAGGCCATGATTACGCTTGATAGTAAAATGAAAGTATAGAAACGTTTCATAATGATTGAGTTAGGTTTTAATGCAAATTAAGCAACCCAAATGGCAAATGCAATTAAATTTTCTGTAACGCTGTCATTTTGACCTATTAAAACTTTTGGAACAGGCATTGATAAGCATAGGTATAATCAAAAAATTATAAATTAATTATGACAACAGAAAAAGGAAGTATTTCCATACACACTGAAAACATTTTCCCAATCATCAAGAAATTCCTGTATTCGGATAATGAAATCTTTTTAAGGGAACTAGTTTCTAACGCAGTTGATGCGGTTCAAAAAATAAAACGTTTAGCAGCACTTGGTCAATATAACGGCGAACTTGGTGAGCCATTGGTTGAAGTAAGCCTAGACGCAGCAGCAAAAACCATTACCATTAGCGATAACGGTTTAGGTATGACTGCCGAAGAAATCAAAAAATACATCAATCAAGTAGCTTTCTCTGGTGCTAGTGAGTTTGTAGAGAAATTTAAGGATGCAAAAGATGCTAATGAAATCATCGGTAAATTCGGTTTAGGTTTCTATTCTGCGTTTATGGTTGCAGATTTAGTAGAAATTCAAACCTTATCTTATCAGGATGGCGCTGAGCCAGCTAAATGGACTTGCGATGGTAGTACATCTTTCGAAATCTCTGAAGGAAGCAGAACTACTCGTGGTACTAGCATTATTTTACATGTTAATGCAGAATCTGAAGAGTTTTTAAGCGAAGGTAAATTGCAAGAAATCTTAGATAAATATGCAAAATTCTTACCTGTTCCAATTAAGTTTGGTACTAAAACCGAACAAGAAGAAGACGGTGTTGATGAAGAAGAAAAACCTAAATATAAATCAGTTGAGGTTGATAATATCGTTAACACAACTAACCCAATCTGGACTAAAGCACCTGCAGATTTGTCAGATGCTGATTATTTAGATTTCTACAAACAATTATATCCATTTTCAGAAGATCCTTTATTCTGGATTCACTTAAATGTTGATTATCCTTTCAACTTAACAGGCGTTTTATACTTTCCGAAAGTGAAAGATGATTTTGATATGCAGCGCAACAAAATCAAATTGTTCTCTCGCCAGGTATTTATTACCGATGAGGTAAAAGACATCGTTCCAGAATTTTTGATGTTGTTACACGGTGTAATCGATTCACCAGATATTCCTTTGAACGTGTCTAGAAGTTTTTTACAGGCTGATAGCAATGTTAAAAAAATCAACAGTTACATTACTAAAAAAGTAGCTGATAAGTTAAGTGAGTTATTTAACAAAGACCGTAAAGCCTACGAAGAAAAATGGAGCAATATTGGTTTATTCGTTAAATACGGAATGATTAGCGAAGAGAAATTTTACGATAAAGGAAAAGATTTCGCTTTGTTAACCAACACCAAAGGCGAAAATTTCACTTTCGAAGAGTATAAAGAAAAAGTAGCTCCAGTTCAAACTGATAAAAACGGAACGGTAGTTTATTTATATACAACTGATCCTGATAAGCAAGATGGTTTTATCCAATCTGCTGAGAAAAAAGGTTATGATATATTGGTTATGAACACGCCAATCGACAATCACTTTGTGAGCAGTTTAGAGCAAAAATTAGAGAAAACACAATTAAAACGTGTTGATGCAAGTGTTGCAAACCAGTTGATTGAAAAAGATGAAGTTTTAGAATCTGTTTTAAGCGAAGAGCAATCAACCAGCGTTAAAGCGATTTTCGAAAAAGCAATTGCTAAACCTAACTTCAGTGTAGAGGTTGTTGGTTTAAATCCTGCTGATTCTCCCGTAACTGTTACCATGGATGAATTTATGCGCCGTATGAAAGACATGGCTAAAATGGGTGGCGGAATGAGTTTTTACGGAAACATGCCAGATAGTTATAAAGTTGCCATCAACGGAAACCATAAGTTAGTAAGCAAAATTTTAGCATCAGCTGATGAAGCAGAACAAAGCAAATTTGCTAAACAAGCAGTTGATTTAGCTTTACTTTCTCAAGGTATGTTAACAGGAGCAGAATTAACTGCTTTTGTAAGCAGAAGTGTAGAGTTGATATAATCCCTTAAAGTAAGAGCGTCATTTCGAAATGAGCGAAGCGATTGAGAAATCTCTTTGGTTCATTTTGAACATTATCTATCGGTTGGTGTTTCACGACCGAAAATTCAAACCTCGTAGGTTTTAAAAACCTACGAGGTTTTTTCAATCTTAACACAAAATGAAAAGATTACAATTATTACCAATAGCACTTTTTAGCCTCTTCTTTTTCTTAATGAATTGGTACATTTTGGGTGGTTTGCAAGTTGTTGCCCCACAAAATTATGTGCCAGCTATATTTTGGTTCGTGGTTATTGCAACTACATTTTCGCTACTGTATGCAATACAAGGGATCCAAAGCAGAGGAATGGGCATGTTTTTTAAAATTGCAACCCATGCATTTTTAACCCTATTTGTGAGCGAGGTAGTTTTTGCAATTAATTTGTTGTTAGAAGATATTTACAGGGTAATTTCTGGCGTTTTTCATTTAATTTTTGAGGGTAGTTTTATCATTCCAAACCGTAATCCTTTTTTAATTGAGTTTGGTATTGGTTTGTTTTTTGCATGTGTGTTGCTATTTGTTTATGGCATTTTAAAAGGCAAATACGCTTACAGGGTGATTAAACACAAATTGTATTTTAAGGATTTGCCGGAGGCATTCGATGGATTTACAATCACCCAAATTTCTGATGTACATGCTGGCAGTTTCACCAATCCTAAAGCCGTACAAAAAGGTATCGATTTAATAAATAAGCAAGAGTCTGATTTATTCGTTTTCACTGGTGATTTGGTGAATAATAAAGCAGAAGAAATTAAACCTTGGATTGCACATTTTTCTCAAATCAAAGCCAAGTATGGTCAATTTTCTGTTTTAGGTAATCATGATTATGGCGATTATGTGAAATGGGACAACGATTTAATTAAGCAAGGCAACTTACAACAACTTAAAAAATATCATGCAGAATTAGGTTTCCGTTTATTGCTCGATGAGCATGTAGAGCTTAACAAAAACGGAGAAAAAATAATTTTAGCTGGGATAGAAAATTGGGGTTTAGGTTTTGGAGAACGAGGTGATTTGCAAAAAGCCTTAAATGGAACAACTACAGGCGAATTTAAAATTCTACTTTCTCATGATCCCTCACATTGGGAAGCACAGGTTAAAAATAATCCATCTAAAATCCATTTAAGCTTAGCTGGCCATACGCACGGCATGCAGTTCGGTATAGAAGCTTTCGGTATCAAATGGAGTCCGGTAAAACTGAGATACAAACATTGGGCAGGCATTAAAAGAGAAAACGATAGGGTTTTAAATGTAAATCGTGGTTTTGGTTTTATTGGTTTTTCAGGTAGAATTGGTATTTGGCCTGAGATAACAGTAATAGAATTGAAGAAAGGATAGTTTTTCGGACCACAGATATAAAGGATGACCACAGATTTTTTCATATCATCGGTTGATGTCTTCACGTGCAGAGAATAAATTGAAAAATTATTTCATTAAAACAATAGTATCAGCTTTTGCTTAATGTTTCGTCATTGCCAGCTTGACTGGCAATCGTAATGCTATAGTAGGCTGAAATATATGCCCGTCGCTTTAAGATTCCCATGCAAAAGGGAATGACGACAGTGGTTCTAGACAGCTTGCAGACCTAAATAGTTGCAAAAACCTGCGTTATCTAAACGGGATTGTTGCGATATCCTTTTTTGATGTCATCCTGAGCGAAGTCGAAGGACAATCAAAAAAGATAAAGCATAAAAGCCCGATTAACCTTAATAGAGCTGCTGCATTTGCTTTTCAAAAAATAAAAATCTTTATGGAAAAGCATAACATACCTAATCATTAATTAAAGTTTTAGTTAAATTTTGCTAAAAGTATAAATAGCTGAAAACTAAAAATTAAGTTTGTAATAGGTATTCTTTTGTAAATGAAAAAACGCTACTCATTTTTTCTTCTTGTTTTATTGTTGTGCGCATCAAACGTGTTTGCACAAAACAATAGAAAGGTTGGTGGCTTAGTAACTGATACGAGCAAAGTTGCAATTAGCGATGCTAATGTAATGCTAGTTTTAGGCAAAGATACATTACGCACCACTACAAATAGTGATGGCATATTCAAATTCTCGAACATTAAAGCCGAGCAATTTTCGTTAAAAGTAACTATAACAGGTTACAGAGAATTTAATAACGCCTATACTTTTGGCAAAGATAAAAGCCTAGATCTTAAAGGGATAGAATTGCAGTTTTCGAGCAACATGCTTAAGGAAGTGGTTATTAAAACTAAACCAAATCCGATAAGGATAATGCAAGATACGGTTGAGTATAATGCTGCGGCTTACCAAGTTTTAGATGGCGATAATGTGGCCGATCTGATGAAGCAGTTTCCGGGTTTGGAGATTGATGATGAATACAATGTAAAAACCATGGGCGAGGATATGGTTAAACTTCGCATAAATGGGAAGGATTTTTTTACCAATAACGTAAAAGATTTTATTGGCAGGTTGCCTGCGGGAATTGTTTCTAAAGTTCAAATTATTGATGATTTTGGCGACGAAGCCAATTTTACCGGAATAAAAATTGGCAAGCCTACAAAAATGTTGAACATTGTAACCAAACCAGGCATGAACAAAGGCAAGTTTGGCAATATTGGTTTAAACGGTGGTACCAATGATCAAATTGGGAGTAATGCAAACATGAATTTTTGGAATGATACGCAACAAAGTAGTGGCAATTTAAATTATAGCACTTCAAATAATGGTGCGGGTAAAGCACAAAATTTAGGAATTGGCGCTACTCATTCAGATCGTATTGGTAAAAACATGGGCTATAGTTTTAATTATAATTATGGTTTAAATGATGCTGCTTACAGCAACGAGCAAGCGGTAGAAACCCTAAATCCTTTAGGAACATTTTATAATAAAAGTTTTAGCAATGGCGATAGCAGAGGCGATAATCATAATCTACGGTCAACCTTTAATTTTAATGATAAAAAAATGTACTTAAATGGTTCAGTTGGCGCTTCTTATAATGATAGGAGTAACATCAGTTCTTCATTAAGCAATCAATCGGGCATTATAAGGCAAGATTTAAGAAATGCTAATGAATCTAAAAGCCAAACGCCGAGAATAAATGCGAACATCAATATTTCTAAGATGCTGAAGAATAAAAAGAATAGTTTTTCTGCAAATTTCGGGCTATCTACATCAAATAACAAATCGAACCAAAACGTTATAACCAATACACTCTATTACGATAAGCTAACACAAATATTAGAGAAAGATTCATTGCTGAATAGGAACATCATCTCAGACAATAATAGCCAAAATTTTAACCTCGGTGTTAACTATAGTTTAGGTTTAAAAAAACTAAAAGATACTTTAGCTCGCCAAAGTTTAAACCTTAGTTACAGCCTTTCTGTAGGCAATAGCAAAAGCCAAGTATCAACAATTGTTTTCGACAACCTAAATAACACGCCTAGCTTTGTAGATTCACTTAGTACACATTACACATCAGTTACCGTAAACCAATCTTTGGGGCTTAATTATAATTACAATAGCAAAAAAATGAGGTATAATTTTGGCATTAATGCTAGACCAAATTTATTGAGCAGTAACTATATTAACCTTAACCAAAAGATTAAAAACAATACCTTTAATTATTCGCCAAATATTAATTTAAGTAGAACTATAAAAACAGGAAAAACGCTTTCTATAAACTATAGCGGCAATAACAACAATCCATCTCTACAACAACTGCAACCCATTCGTAACAACCAAAATCTGCAGAATGTGGTTATTGGTAATCCAGATTTAAAGCCTTCATTTAGCCACAATCTTTCATCAAGCTATAATTATGTAAATGCTAAAACAGGCATATCTGCACAAACTGGTTTAACATTTACTGCGGTGCAAAACGAAATTATAAACAATGTAATTTTATTGCCCGATACATTAAACAGTCTTAAGCAAGAAACGCGGTTCGAAAATACAAATGGTAATTACAACGTAACTGGAAATTACAGCCTCAATATTCCAATCGAAAAGAATAAATATTCTATTTCTTATTCTGGTAATGTTGGGTTATCTAATAGGGCAATTTTTATAAATAATATTAAAAGTTTTAATAAAGGGGTAAATGTTTCGCAGCGCTTAAACATGGTAATGATGTTAAAGAAATTTAATGTAAATGCTAGTGCAGGTTACACATTTAGCTCTAATAACAACGCAAATAATTTTACCATCACCGATGTAGCTATTTTAAGTTTAGGGCAAATTAGCGGAGCCACTTTTTATAGAACCCATAACTATAGAGCTGATATAAACGGATCGTACAGGTTAAAAAACTTCTCGGTTTCATCTAATGTAAATTACAGTCTTTCGGTTAGCGATGGCGAGTTTGGCAATAACAACCTCAATAATGTACAAACCCTAAACGTATCCTTATCTACCCGGGTTAACATTAAAAAGAGTTATAGGATAGATGTAAACACTTCGAAACAAATTAATACTGGTTATGCTTTACAAAACACAGATCCATTAATTATAAATGCGAATTTGAGCAAAAGCTTTTTCAAAAGTCAGGCTTTAAGTGTAAATGTAAGAGCAAGTGATCTATTAAATCAGGGTAATAACCTATCTCGGTATGTTTCTGGAAATTCTATTATAGATAGCAGAATGAACCAAGTGACCAGGGTTTTTACTTTCGGGTTAAGTTATAACCTATCGAGTTTTGGAGGCAAAAACTTTAGAGTAGATGCTGATTAGATTTTTTTGAAAAGCAAAGGTAGTATTTCATTTTAAAGCTCGTCCCGCTGTCCGTTTTACTCTCCCGATGAAGGATCGGGAACGTGTTCACTACCATCGGGTTTAATTACACAGTTTTATACGACTATTTAGGGTTTTGCCTGCATCAGCCTTAGTTTATAGCCCTTATCCACGGTTTTTTATTAAGGCATTTTTCACTTATCGGCAAGGAGATTGCTTCGCAAAGCTCGCAATGACGAAATATTGCAAAAAAAGAGTGCAAAGAAGGACTTACATTAATAATTGCACAACAATTGTGCTTCTAATTATTTATAAATCAAACGTTTCAAGCTAAATAACGACTATTCTATAAAAAAACTTCACCTTACTGTAGCGTTTAAAGAAGTTATCTCGTTTTAAAAGCAACAACAAGTTAATGGCCGTTAACAAATTTTTACATTTAAAATCAAATCATGAAAATTTCTCTAAAAACGAAAACCTTATTAGCTGCTCTCACAATTACACTTGGACTTGCTTCATGTTCAAAAAACGACATAGATAATACACCTATTTATATTTCAGGTGTAAGTTTGGTTCATGCATCGCCAACTACAGAAAAATTAGATGTTTATATAGACAATACCAGAGCTAGTATTGATGACTTTACCTTTGGTGCCAAAATGGATTACCTTAGAGCTTACTCTGGCGATAGAACAATAACAGTTACTAAAAAAGGTTCTACTG
>Ga0247812_10002007_pt1 | contig 11470 bp, 11 predicted proteins | sample UWRJL149409B1_FD_178011 | JGI IMG/M metagenome (GOLD analysis project Ga0247812, IMG submission 178011) | Plant litter microbial communities from Arlington Agricultural Research Station in Wisconsin, United States - UWRJ-L149-409B-1 | ecosystem: Environmental > Terrestrial > Plant litter >...
ATGCATTATAATACAGAGGCAGGCGATGGTATTGATTTACTTACGTACCTCAAGGACCAGAGCGTCTTTGACATAGCTGAAGGTTATGTTAAAGCACCCACGGGTGTGGGACTAGGGATCGAGATAGATGAGGATTTGGTCAGGAAGATAAGTAAGGATACAAAGCCATGGCAATGTAAAGAGTTCTTCGGTCCAGATGGTAGCATAAGGGAATGGTAGTTAGGAAAGAGAACTCGGGACCTTGCCAATAAATCTTCAAGAAGACAATTGTTTTAGACAGAGGAACTAGAATATATAGAAGGCAAGCAAAATATAATATTACATACTAGTAACCAAAGTTCATACGCAATAATTATCAAATGTTTGATACTTGCGACATGAGTTAGCAAACTGAACCATAAGCAGTAAACAGTAAACGCAAAATTTTCTTAACACGATCTTTCTCAAAGGTGGAAAATGTATGATTTTAGTTAGGTAAAGCACTGATTTGATTCTTAATACAAACTTCATCAAATTGACTTTGAACTTGTATGGTAGGTATCACCCTAACCCTCCAATTTATTGATCACCACCTTCAGCACCAAATTACCATCGTCATCCATACCTCTCCCCGCCATTTTGAACGCATCCGGAATGCTGTTTAGTCCTGAAAATCGATGTGTAATCAGTTTTGATAAGTCCGGCAGACTTCGTCCAGACTTATTGTCAACTCCGGCAAGCACCGAAATCCCGTATGCGTATGTATTCGAGTAGCGGAAAACACCAACCAGATCCACCTCCCGTAATGCAGCAGCAGATATTGGCAGGGTCTGAATTGGTGTACCCATGCCGATCATAACAACTTTTCCTGCTGGTCGACTTGCCTGCGCAGGTAGCAGTGTGATTAGCAATAACCCCGATTGATTTAATTAGGTGCAAGAAAGAAAATAAAAAATGCACATACGTAAATCGCCGTTTGCATGCAAGCCTCAACGCCAGTGCATTCAAACACGGCATCAAATCCGCCAAAATCAGGTCCTTTGCCAGCTGTCTGCATCGCGGACGCTGCTGTTTCACGAGCAATTGTTAATTTCTCCTCGATGGTTGATCCACGTTTCATCGGCACCACAAAATGCTTGTCCGCAAAGTCATGTGCAGTTGCAAATTCCACACGTCTGGCTTCAATATCACAGATGACTATGTTGGATGATGCTCCTGTTACTCTTAACATTGCTGCTGTGAGAAGACCAACTGCACCAGCTCCAATTACGAGAGTTGTCGAGCCAGGAGCAAGTGCCGCACGGCGGACCCCGTGGATGGCCACGCTGAGAGGTTCTATGAGCGCACCAAGTTCAGTAGGGACATTTGAAGGCAACCTTAATAAGTATCCGGTTAGCAATTGTCTTGCATGTAACTATTTTCTTTTGTCATTAGGATCTAGTGTGGAATATTATCCTACCGGCCGTCTCTATCGCCAAATTCGAAGTGCAATAAAAAAAAGTCTTACGGATGGCACCATTTCGATGGCGCATTGATTGCTTCTTGCAATGTCCCTTGAAAATGTGGAAAGCTCTTCGCACTACTCCGAAAGCTCATCTTTGGGCAGATATTGTACCTGCCTTCCTTACAATACATGCATTCCTCACATGGTATGCCAACCTCAAGTGCGACCCTGTCTCCGACCTTGAACTTATTTGCTGGTACATCTGAGCCAATAGAGGTTACCGTCCCAGAAGACTCGTGCCCGAGACTAAGAGGTTCTCTCACCAGTATGTCACCGTTTGCGAAGTGGTTGAAATAGTGCTGGTCAGATCCGCAGATACCAGTACTATGTATGGCGATTTGGAGTTCATTGGGTAATGGCGGGTTGAGTGTACGCTGGTCCTGGATTTTGTTAATTATGAAAGGAAAGGGTTTAATGCAAGAAATAGATTTTGCATACGATTCTGAGATCTCGAATGCCATATAAGCAGGATGCTTGGATTGTCCTTGTTCCCGTAGTCATGATGATTATTCGGCTTTGTGTTGTGGTTTGTATTTCTCTGTTTTGGATTGATATCACGGGCTCACTGTAGATGTTCCCTTTTTAGAACTAGAAAGAAAATCAGACAATATTTGACTTCACAAGCTTGACGTATTTTGAATCAGGTGGGTTTGAACTGGATTTTGGAAGTGGGGTTTTGACTCTACGATTGAGCTCAGACGGACCCCGTGGGGGTTTCCGACTAACTTCTTATTGTTGATAATGATGCGCTAAACCGATTGACCTGACTGTACAGTGGTGCTGTGGGCCAGCTGAGGGAAAGCGGATAATCCAAAACTAGGTTGTTTCTCCAGCGTACACGAAAATTGGGGAATCCCCATAGAACAGACTTAATTTTAGATCAGGCATGGTGGACATTGTGGCTTGAATCTATCATTGGGGTAGAGGTCTCCACTGAAATTATAAGTTTGCTCTCCTCTCACATGTCAAATATGACACATAGCTCAAAGTTAGGGTGATGCAATATATGCTTTGACAAAACATGAGTTATTCAATCTCTCAGTGTCTTAAATGATTTTCTGTATTGTTGTTCAATTTCCATTTCATTGACTACCGTCCCATCCAGCCACCATCAACTGTAAAAATCTCACCAGAGACATATGCACTTGCACCACTTGCAAGAAATACCACTGGACCTTTGAAATCGTCCGGATTACCCCATCTACCTGCTGGGATTCTTGCCAGAATACTATCCGCCCTCTCTTTGTTGTTTATCAGAGCCTCATTCATATCGGTAGCTACATATCCTGGTGCAATTGCATTGACATTAATACCTTTACTCATCCACTCATTTGAGAGGGCTTTGGTCAGTTGGGCGACTCCTCCCTTTGCTGCTGCATATGCTGGCACAGTAAGACCACCCTGAAAGGATACCAGTGATGCCACATTTATAATGCTTCCTCTGTGTCCTGCTGCGTTTGGTTTGCGGTCTAGCATGTAGGCTCCAACATCTCGACATAAGGTGAAAACTGTTGAAAGATTTACTTGAAGCACCTATAAAAAGAAAGTTAGCAAATGAAATGCAAGTCAAAAGAGCAATAAATTGCTTACTTCATCCCAATCGCTCTTCGGGAACAAATGGCTAGGATGGCGTCTCTGAATTCCAGCACATGTAACCAAAATATCAATGTCATGCCCACCGTCGAGAACTTTCTTTGTTAAAGCAGATACTTCTTCATCCGAAGCTAGATCCGCCGTGTAAATAGTTGCCTTTCTCCCTAGTGACTCAATTTTCGATTTAGTAGCAGTATTTGTCGTATCCCTCTATTTGAGATTTAGCAAATCGCATATTCATGAGCTTTCCAATGCAATGATTTACCTGGATGAGTATAATATCGGAGCCAGCTTCTGCCAACGCAATTGCCATTTCTGCACCGATACCCCGTGTTGCGCCGGTGATCATTGCAGTCCTCCCTTCTAGAGAGAACATATCTAATATGCTGGGCGCCATGGTTACTGTAATACTTCAATACTCGAAAAGCTTTTGTGTAAGGGCTGAAGAAATTTATAACTTTGAGATATTATAAATGCCACTGGTTAAATGTGATACATGGCGGAACGCGTCTGGGGCCTCCTCTTCCGGGGTCTTAAGAATCAAGGGCGGGGTGACGTGAAAGATGGGGTATGCCGTCAGGAGTAGTGGGGAAGCAGAATCACATGGTTAGGGCTAACTAATACCCCAAATTTAGTGTGAAGTTACTGTGCCTGTGGATTACGCCAAAACAGCCAGGCATTATACTCACCTAAGACGGGTATCACTTAGCCGCAGTTTCCATTATGTGATGGTTTTTGAAAAGCCAGTGGTGAGATTAATCGCTCTTGTGCTACATATTTGCCAATCTTGGATGCTGTTGAGTTTGCTTGTTGGGTTCATTGCCACGCATGCACCGGATTGTCAATTTTGCTACCTTGGTGGCCAAATAAATGTATGTAGTCGTGTGATTGGTAGATCTGAAACTGTTTTATCTATGCTTTTGCTACCTGACTCATATGTATATTTAATCCACTGAGAAGATGGTACAAGGTTTCAATAACGGGTACCTTCATACCAAATTCCCTTGCCTTTTTGACCGGGGTACCAAGAATTATCTCAACCTCCATTTGTCTTCCGGCGACTCGATCCGCATGCATACTACTATGAATTCCTGGCAATTTCAATATCTTATCAATGAGCTCATCAATCAGATCATATGATAATTTCACGTCGCATTTTTGTGCAACATCAATGACTTCGGTCATTAGTTGACGTGTCAAGGCCATGCCGCCCTCAGACTTAAGCCACGAGTGTGTATCGAGAAGTGTCAAGGACGTTATGGAGTTCCAGGCAGCGTTCCAGACGACTTTTTCCCAGCGTTTGATTTGCATATTCTCTTCAACGTCAAATGGGGTACCCCCAGCCTTCAACAGCCCAAGGAAGGAGTCGAGACGAGCTTGTTCCAACTTTTGGTCCAGTTTTGGATTTGGGAAGAGACCAATCTGTGTATGTTCGGATTTGGTATGTTTGATCACACCAGATGAAGTCTGGAGAGAACCAACCCAAGTCTGGTCCAGATTAGTTATTTTGGTTAAGAGCAGAAGCTTGACAACAACGTACTACGCATGTAATGATTGTAACGTCAGGAAATGCTTTTCTGAAGGGTTCCTCATTGCCAACTCCATTTTGGATGATCACCAGGGTTGTCTTATTTTTGTCGACGGCTGGTGCTAGTATTGCAGGCACTGCATCCTGACCGATTGCTTTATGAGCACATACAATGTAGTCAAAAGTCCCTTTTGCTTCTGATGGGGTTTTTACCACTATGTCCATGTCAGTACGATGTCACATTAAGAGGAAGTATTAGTGGTTATGGCTCACCATTGAATGGCCGATAGGTGTGAGATCCATAGACTTCGCTGTTGATGGTAAGACCCTTTAAAATAATGTCAGATTTCCTCTCTCGGCTTCACATGAGAATTTAGAAACACTGACATGAAGTTTTATAGCATCATAATTCGACCTGGCAACTACTGTTAAGCGGATGTTATCCGATTTGCTGAGTATATATGCATAGAACGATCCAATGCTGCGTGTTTTGTTAGCACAGTTTAATTTAAAGAAAGACTTGGTGTCTGAGCAGAAGCAAACCACTTAATTTTTGAAGGAGGGTAGCAAGGATTAATCAGAGAATTGACTTACGCTCCTAGGCCAAAAACGAGGACATCAATTTTCTCGCTCATGATTTCGATTAAAGGTTAAGATTAATTGATATTTTTTGAAGTTGTTAATTACTCTTTTAATCCAACTATGATGGACGGGTAGGGTAAGGCTATATTTCGCGGGGAGGTTTAAAGATTGTGACTTGAGAGGAGGGCGGGGAGGAGAGGGCCAGTCGTGTGGAACCCCCACACATCTCCAATTCAACCTTCACACTGCCCCACGTATCTGGAGTCTAAACTTACTCGCGGCTCCGCAGAGCCCCACATATCTGGGGGTATGTCCTGACTCGCGACGTCCTGGTGATCCCGTGACCCAGTGTTTGCTAGCGGCTCTGGGAGCTTGGCAATTATCCCTACCCGTTCATGCAGCAACTTCAGATCATTGGATCGGTTCACAGACTGCGCTAACCCCGAAACAACGCGCCCAGGGGAAACAGGGTTCTTTATTGAGCTAAATCTGGGGTTTATTAGTGATAGTGTATGTATGTTCCGTCGACGTAGACTTTTCTACTCACACTTTAGAAACACTATAGCCAAAGTCGTTAGTGATACCCCCATTATGCCAATCAATACCCCCTCTTGCCAAGGCATCTTGTCGGGACGGTTGCTGCGGCACTAGTTTGAAGGCCAGGTCAGCGGCCCTGCCACTTATCATGACTGACCCGAACCACAAATCTAATAAGTAGAGTAAAAGAGGTCCATGCCATGGTTAGCATCAGGATCCCCTCTTTTTCTAGGTTACGCTAGCAAAAGCAAGATGAGCGGCTTGGGGGCTAGCTTCGTCAGCCATGGAGCAAAGGGAAACCCAGAGATCAGGTAATACCCCCAACGCCTCCTTACCAGCAAAACCATACTGCTCAATTCCAAGGATGCCGGAAGCTTTCCACAGCGCCCCGAACTAACAATCTACATCTTCCACCCCGAAAGTAGTCCTACGGTGTGCTGTGTCATATAGCTGTGGGGCTGTCTGGGGAAGAGGGACAAGCTAACTGTACCCCAAGGAACCTGGGGTACCCTCTCTGTCTTGGAAACCCCATTACACAATATATATACATGTCTAATCTCTCCCTCATCACCTACATAACATAAATCCCATCTCAGAGACTTTTATCTCGAAACACTACACCTCCAACCAGCCTCCATCCTACATCCATCCATCAATGGCAGCTAAGGAGGGCATTAATCATAGCAACAGCGAGATGTCATCTGTTGTTGAAGGTAAACCCGAATCAGGGCATCACGAAGGCGAGGTTACAGATATGAAGATCGATCAACCTCACGGAGAGCGTGTGTTGGTCACAGCTGAAGATGTGAGTCCGCTCCCGAAACCCTATCTACAGTTAAGGAAAAATGGTTGAGCGTCCGTTCTGACGATTGTATGAATTCTAGGATAAGAGGATTCTTCGCAAAACAGACAAACATGTTCTGACCATCCTGATTTGGGTATACTTCCTCCAGGTCAGTATCTAGCTTCCCTGCCAACAGGGGTTTCGACTGAAACAACTAGATTCTCGACAAATCTGTCCTTGGTTATGGCTCCCTCTTCGGACTTCAGCAAGATACAGGATTAGTAAAGAAACAGTACTCTTTAGTAGGGTCCATGGCCCCAATTGCTCAGCTATGTTGGTTGCCATTCGCATCTATCTTAATCGTCAAAGTACCTCATCGCATCTTGATGCCAATCCTTGTTCTTGGATGGGGTGCTGCGCAGACTTGCATGGCAGCATCAAGTAACTATACGGGACTTATCGTGACGCGCTTCTTCCTGGGTCTTTTTGAGGCTGCCTGCCTGCCGTTGTTCAGTGTGATCACAAGTCAGTGGTACCGCCGTGCCGAACAGCCCCTTCGCGTTGCAGCTTGGTATGGAACCAATGGGCTCGCAACAATGTTTGGATCTGCAAGTATGTGATGTGACTTCATCTTATACAACCAAAGAGATAATCCAGGTCGAGAGTGGTTGCTAATATTGTATAGTTTCCTATGGTTTAGGCCACATCCCAACGGACACCATTAAATCATGGCAGATGTAAGCTCAGCCTCCTCACTCCTTGTTCCACCTTATTAGATAAGGCATGGCAGCTAACCTAATATTAGTATCTTCCTTTTCGTTGGTCTCGTGACGGTTCTCACCGCGCCAGTCGTATACTGGAAGCTCGATAACAATATACAAACTGCACGCTTCTTGACCGAAAATGAGCGAGCCCAAGGAGTCGAGCGCCTACGAGCCAATAATACTGGAATTGGATCCCACGAATTTATATGGTCTCATGTTGTTGAGGTCCTCCTTGATCCGAAGACATATCTTTGGTTCACGATGGCTCTCCTCCTTAATGTCGGGGCGGCTGTATCTAACGTTTTTGGTCCTCTTATTCTCTCTGGTCTCAATTTCGACAAATACACAACATCGTTGCTTAACATTCCCTTCGGCGCAGTTCAGCTTCTAATTATTCTGGCCTCGAGTTTTGCTGCACACAAGGCTAAGCTAAAGGGAGCTATTTTGGCTCTTACGATGGTTCCCGTTGTGATCGGATTGGTCGTTCTATATGTTCTCCCGCGGACAAAATCCAATACTGCTCCCAATCTTGTGGCATACTATCTGCTTGCATTCCTGTTCGGTGGAAACCCTCTCCTTGTTACCTGGCTCGTGGGTAATACTGCTGGAACAACAAAGAAGACAGTGTTGGCCGTCGTTTATAACATCGGTGTCTCAGCTGGCAACATTATTGGACCATTGTTGTTCAATGCCGTGGATGCGCCTGCTTATATTCCTGGTTTACGCGCGGTATTGATCATGTTCTGTGCGTTGATTGTGGCAATTCTCGCCCAGTGGTTCTTGCTGGTCGCGTTGAACAAGCGACAGGAAAAGAAGCGTGTTGCGAACGGAAAGCCAGCAAAGATTATCGACCGCTCTATGATGAACACCTATACTGTACAGGATAGTGAGGTGGAGGGCAATGGCGATGCAGCATTGCATGAACTGACTGATATGAAGAATGACGAGTTTGTATATATCTATTAGGCCGGGTATGTTGATTATAAGTTAATCAAAGTAAAGCTGCTTGTAGTAAAAGCACTTTAAGTAATGAAACATATTTTATATTCAAAACATCAACTTGATACTAACTGCCGTTCAAACTTTATTGGCCATATCACGGTTAAAACAAACATATCGGCAAAGTAGTAAATATAATGCTAAGTGACATAAAAATCTATTGCCAAAATTAGCGATGCTACTTTTCTAGTGCTCTCCTACCAAACCATGTCATCTGTAAACAATTTGCTAAATGCCGGAAATGCGACTTATCGCCGATTGGACGAGGCGTTCTTAAAACAGTATGCGAACAAATATTGCTTGAAAGTATTGAGCTTCTCCAGCCTTGATGTTTGGTTGAGGTGCTGACCAGCTATTAAGATCTCGTCTAACAACATTTCGGGGGGGAGGCTCAAATGGGAGTCACTCAACTATCTTTTTAGAAAGAATTTATGTTCGTTTTATAAGTATCGACTCGAGAGACACGCTGTGCGGTTTCTCGTTACACCTACTGAGCATACATTTTAGTTTCCCCGAGGTAAATCTTGGAAATCAACTCTAAAAATCTCACCCTCACCACAACTCAATACCTTTCTCATCATAACATTTGGAGCTCCACCACTCCGTGCTTTTAGAAAGCCGGCTGGTGGGTATTTTTGGGAATTCAAGTAAATTTCGTAATTCTGTAATAAGTAACAATTGCAACTCGGAGGCTTTCTGACTGTGCTTAAATAGTTCCGCTCACCTGTCAAACTTGACATCTGAGAGGGGAGTCATCCAAGGAAGCGTGACTACACACATTCTAATAGTGTAACTATGAATGACGCTCCGTTGGCCATAGCTTGAATAACGCCCTGAACGTGGGTGTACTTTGGGGTCCAAGATGGCCCCTCCTTGCATTGGGATGAGACATTTTCGCAAAAAATATGAAAATGAGCTTAGTCAGGATATTTCTCCTGGTTTCTGAATCTTGAATGCACTCGAGAGGTAGCGTAGCTGCTCTATATAGTTAATGCTTATCAAGTGTTGTGGTAGATATCAATGAGAGCAGATTGTCTGGAGCCCGAAACTCACAATAAATATAGAAATGTGGGCAATAACCAACCAGCGGAACTAAAACCTGATGGTTTAAGTTGATGTTGCATTGCAGCTGTGATTGGACCCCACATTCTGCTGATGATGTAAAGGTTTCGAATTTGCCGCCTAATCTCTCTGTGTGCATTCATTTATCCGCAAAATTTTACTAGCCAAATAAATCCCATGCATAAATCGTAGCCAATGATGTGCCCTACACATTCAGCAACAACATGTAGGGACCATTTGATTTAACTCATTTGATCTGCATTTGGGGGACTTCCCCATATTTATTACTAAATATATAATTTTAAGCCTGATAGTTGGGGGCTATGTAACAACATGTGAGAAATTTCAGCACCCTCCAATAGTATATATACATCCATTTGCTCAATTACTCACTTTGGTGCAATCAAATCTCTCTTAGACCCAACTTGCTTTGGATCAATAGGACTTGCCAGAGAACATGTGGAAGTCCATTTACACGACATTGACTTGTAAATGTCGTTTAAAGCCTTTGACCTGGAGCATTCTTAAGGACCCTAATGAATGGGATGACGATGATATTAGAACACCAAAGCCTATATCCAGATCCTGGGTACTCGATGCAATCACCAATCTTATATTTGTATTTATATGCGTTGCATTATTCGTATTTGCAGGTGTAGCCGTATTGTTTCATACGCATGAGGTGAATAATAATTGGAAGACTTTCCAAGACATTTCCAAATGGGTACGTTTTACATTGTTGACCACGATAAGAATACACGAGATATGCATTAAATTCTACTAATTTAATACCTAGCTGGCAACTGGTTTCCCCATAATATTCGCTGCTGTCATTGGAAGGGCCATAAAGAAAGTGGCGTCTTATAAACTGGAACAGGGATGTTCCCTAGGCTTGCTAGAACAAATGGTTGGTAGTCAAACCATCGGCAATACTATTGCAACACAATTCTCCCTGAGATCTTTCAACATTTACAGCCTGCTGCTATTTATTACCTGGTGCTTATCACCTCTTGCGAGCCAAGCAGCCCTCCTAATTGTATCGCGCCAAAGAAATCCAATTCCCTATCCCTGTCCTGTATACTATTATTTCGATGGAAATAAAGATGGATGGGACACTTGGGAAGGACAAGGGTTTGCAAATACACAAAAATCAGTATTTGGGCCAAGTCTTGATCTTCTTTACGGCATGTTGCTGGCGACCCCTACAGCCTACGAGAATTCAACTATGGACATATGGGGAAATGTGAGAATTCCGGATCTAGCACATTTGGCCGCAAATAGCACCAAGACAAATGCAGGATGGTATGAGATCCAAAAAGGCGCTAACCTCACTTATTCCTCCTTACTTGGAATACCAGTAAGCCGCGATAATGGAGGTCCTCAATGGATTAAGAATATAGGAAAATACGGATGGGATCGGTGGGAGAATTCATTATTAGAATTTTCCTTAAAGACTTCCTATCTCTCGCTCGGTTGTCAGGAGGGTAGCAGAGGAAATTATTCTGATCATGAAGTTATCGCAGGAAATATATCTTTCATCGGAAATCGCGACCATATCATTTCATCACAAAGAGGTGTCCATTCAAAGGACAATATCGCCCAAAGAGAATGTCTTGAAAATCCGATTGGTTCATCTGCGCCTAATAAATTCTTTGGGGCGAGTGTTACGAACTCTACGTTGTCCTTGAAATCAAATGGATTTGCCTATGCACCCAATGGAAGAACGTATTGCTATCTCAACAACAACTCAACTTGGCCAGCCCGTACTTTGGTTCTTGGATTTTTGGGTGCGCCCCAAAGAAGGCAAACCTGCTCTCTTACAACCACATATGTCGACGCAAGAGTTATCTGTGAAGGGAAGAATTGCAGGGTATCTGCTATACGTCCATCACCTGATATTGTTATAAATAGAAACCTCACCAACCTCAGTTTCAAGCACAACTTCAACCAATTCGCTAAGTATTTTGAGGCCACTAGTATTGGGTATTCTGCAAGAGATCCGTCGCCAACCGAGTCTTATATATTATTCCGATCTGGATCCGAAGTTGTAGCAGCAGATACAGGGATTAGGATCCAGCAGCTGTTGAATACCATCTGGTTTGGCGCATATGACACTTCGGCAATGATGGGTGGTTTCT
>Ga0247812_10002008_pt1 | contig 11461 bp, 6 predicted proteins | sample UWRJL149409B1_FD_178011 | JGI IMG/M metagenome (GOLD analysis project Ga0247812, IMG submission 178011) | Plant litter microbial communities from Arlington Agricultural Research Station in Wisconsin, United States - UWRJ-L149-409B-1 | ecosystem: Environmental > Terrestrial > Plant litter >...
AGCTGGCTCACCAGCAGACCACCGACGATGGCGATACCCAGCGGGCGGCGCAGCTCCCAGCCTTCGCCGCCGCCCAGCATCAGCGGCAGGGTGCCCAGCAGCGCGGCGACGGAGGTCATCAGGATCGGTCGCAGGCGCAGCCGTGCCGCCTCCATCACCGCATCGTGGGCACTGAGACCGCGCCGCTCGGCTGCCACGGCGAAGTCGACCAGCAGGATGGTGTTCTTCATCACCACGCCGACCAGCAGGAACAGCCCCAGCAGCGAGATCAGGTTGAGTTCGTTGTCGAACAGCAGCAGGGCAAGCAGGGCGCCTACGCCGGCCGACGGCAGCGTGGACAGGATCACCAGCGGCTGCAGGAAACTTTCATACAACACGCCCAGCACCAGGTACACCGCCAGCGTGGCGCCCAGCAGCAGCCACAGCTGCCGTTGCCGCATCTGCTCCAGGCCGGCCGCTTCACCGGACAGCTTCGCCTGCACGGTGGTTGGCAGCATCAGCGTGGCCATGGCGCCGTTGATGGCGGTCACCGCCTGCTCCAGACCCACTCCGGGTGCCAGCGCGAACTCGATCCAGATCGAGGCGAACTGCTGGCTGTGGGAGACACGGTCCGACGCCATGCCATAGCGCCACGTGGCCACACTGGACAACGGGATGCGCTGGCCTTCCGCGCCGACCACCTGCAACTGCTGCAGCGTGGTCGGGTCCTGGGTATGCCGCGGGTCCAGTTCCATCACCACGCGGTACTGGTTGAGGGTGTCGTACAGCGTGGCGACCTGGCGTTGGCTGAAGGAGTTGTTGAGCACGGTGGCGATCGTGCGCAGGTCCACGCCATGGCGCGCGGCGGCTTCGCGGTCGATGTCCAACACGACTTGGCGCATGCCGGCCTCGCCTTGTGCTTCGACGTCCACCAGTTCGGGCAGATGCTTCAGTGCGGCGCTGACCTTCGGTGCCCACTCGCGCAACGGCGCGAGGTCGGCGGCCAGCAACTGCAGTTCCTGCTTGCCGCTGTCACCGGCACCTTCCAGGCGGATGTCCTGGTCCACCCACATGTACAGGTTGCCGCCCGGCAGCGGTGGCAGGTTCGCGCGCAGGCGTTCGATCACCTGCTGGCTGGACACCTTGCGCTCGGCCAAGGGCTTCATCTTGATCATGATGAAGGCATTGTTGACCCCCATGCCGCCGCCGATGTATCCGATGATGTCCTCGATCGCCGGATCATCCAGCAGCAGCTGGCGGTAGGCACTGATCTTGGGTTGCATCGCCTGGAACGACAGGCCGTCATCGCCACGCGCGAAGCCACGCAGCTGGGCGGTATCCTGCTGCGGCACCATGCCCTTGGGCACCTTCTGCAGCAGCCAGCCATTGAGCGCGATCACGGCGACGAAGGCCAACAGGGGCCAGCGCAGCCGCTGCAGGCCCTTGTCCAGCGTGCGCAGGTAACCCGCACGCACCCGCTCGAACAACGCGTTGCTGGCGCGCTGCCATCGCGATGGCGTGCGCTGTGCATCGGTGAACACATGCGCGCACAGCATCGGCACCAGGCTCAGTGCCACCACCACCGATACCGCCATCGCGGCCACCAGCGTCAGCGAGAACTCGCGGAACAACCGTTCAACGAAGTCATCCATGAACAGGATGGAGACGAAGACCACCGCCAGCGCGAGGTTCATAGATACCAGCGTGGCGGACACTTCGCCCGCACCGCGGATCGCCGCCTGCCACCGATCGGCACCCAGCTCGCGATGGCGTGCGATGTTCTCCAGCACCACGATGGCGTCGTCCACCACCAGCACGGCGGCAACGATCAACGCCATCAGCGAGAGCGTGTTGAGCGAAAAGCCCAGCAGCGCGATCAGGGCCAGCGTGCCGAACAACACGACCGGGATGGCCACGCTGGGCACCAGTGCGGCGCGCCAGTGCCCGAGGAAGCCGAGCACCACCAGCACCACCAGCACGATCGCCAGCAGCAGGGTCAGCTCGGCCTCATGCAGGGTGGCGCGGATGACCGGCGAGCGATCCATCACCAACTGCATGTCGACGTGCGCCGGCAGCAGCGCATGCAGCTGGGGCAGTTGCTGCTGGATGGCGTCTACGGTGGCGATGATGTTCGCGCCGGGCTGGCGGCTGATGATCAACAGCACGGCCGGGCGTTCGTTGTGGAAGCCGCTGGCATACCGGTCCTCCACGCCGTCTGCGACCTGTGCCACATCGCCCAGTCGCAAGGGGCGACCGTCCTTGATGGCAAGGGCGAGTTCGCGGTACTGCGCGGCTTCGCGCAGCTGCAGGGGTGCCTCTAGCTGCCACTGCCGCTCGGCGTTTCCTACTGCCCCCAGCGGCCGCAATGCGTTCGCACGCGCGATGGCCTGCGATACGTCATCCAGGGCCAGCCCCGCGTGGTTCAACGCGTTCGGGTCCAGCGATACCCGCACGGCGGGCAATGCGCTGCCGCCGACCTGCACCTCGCCCACGCCGGGTACCTGTGACAGCTTCTGCGCCAGGACGGTGGAGCCGATGTCATACAGCTGGCCCGGCGACAGTACGTCCGAGGTCAGCGCCAGGGCCAGGATCGGTGCCTGCGACGGATTGACCTTGCGGTACTCCGGCATGCCGGGCATGCCACTGGGCAGCTGGCCGCGCGCCGCATTGATGGCGGCCTGCACTTCGCGCGCCGCTTCGTCGATGTTGCGGTCGAGCACGAACTCCAGCTCGATCTCCGTCTGCCCCTGCGAACTGGAGGATTCGAGGTTGGTGATACCGGGGATGCTGCCGAGTGCGCGCTCCAAGGGCGTGGCCACCGTGGCCGCCATCGATTCGGGCGAAGCGCCGGGAAGGCTGGCGCTGATCTCGATGGCCGGGTAGTCGACCTGCGGCAGAGGTGCCACTGGCAGCAGGCGCAGCGCCATCAGGCCGGCCAGCACCAGGGCGACGGCCAGCAACGTGGTGGCGACCGGCCGCTGCACGCAGGCCTGGGCAATGCGCGCGCCCAGGTTCACGCCTTGGCCCCGCCGTCGGCCGGGACCGGAGCGGCCACGCGACGGCGCTGCAGGCGGTCGAAGGCAAGATAGATCACCGGCGTGGTGAACAAGGTCAGTACCTGGCTGACCAGCAGTCCCCCTACCATCACCCAACCGAGCGGCTGGCGCAGTTCAGCGCCCGAGCCGCTGGCCAGCATCAGCGGTATCGCCCCGAACAGGGCCGCCAGCGTGGTCATCAGGATCGGCCGGAAGCGCAGCAGCGCCGCCTGGTGGATCGCCTCGCGCGGCGCCATGCCCCGGGTGCGCTGCGCGTCCAGCGCGAAGTCGATCATCATGATCGCGTTCTTTTTCACCAGTCCGATCAACAGCACGATGCCGATCACCGCGATCAGGTCCAGGCTGCGCCCGCTGATCCACAGCGCGGCCAACGCACCCACGGTGGCGGATGGCAGCGTGGACAGGATGGTGATGGGGTGGATGAAGCTCTCATAGAGCACGCCCAGCACGATGTACATCACTACCACCGCCGCCAGGATCAGCCACAGCGTGCTGGACAGCGAACCGTTGAAGGCCGCGGCCGCGCCCTGCAGGCGCAGCTCGATGCTGGCCGGCAGCGCGATGTCCGCCTGCGCGGCCTCGACCGCTGCGACGGCGGCGCCCAGCGATGCACCGGGTGCGAGGTTGAACGACAAGGTGGCGGCCGGGAACTGGCCGACATGGTTGCGCAGTAGCGGTGCTGGGCCTTGTTCGATGCGGGCTACCGCGCCCAGCGGCACGGTCTGGTCCTGTGCGTTGCGCACGCGCAGGCCGGCAATCGCATCCGGTCCAGGCTGTTGTGCAGGATCCGCCTCCAGCACCACGCGGTATTGGCTGGCCTGGGTGAAGATGGTGGAGATCTGCCGCTGCCCGTAGGCGTCGTACAGCGCATCGGCGACCGCTTCCACGGACACGCCCAACCGTGCGGCGGCATCGCGGTCGATCACCACACGCGCCTGACGCCCCTGCATCTGCAGGTCACTGGCCACGTCGCTCAGGACCGGCGAACGCTGCAACGCCTGCAGCAGCCGCGGCGTCCATTCCTGCAGCGCATCGGTGTCCGGGCTGGTCAGGGTGAACTGGTACTGGCTGCGGCTGACGCGGTCTTCCAGGCCGAGTTCCTGTACCGGCTGCAGGTACAACGTGATGCCGGGGATATCGGCCACGCGCTGCTGCAGGCGGGCCATCACGGAAGCGACGTCGCCGCGTCCCTCGCCGCGTTGGCCATGGGGCTTGAGTTCGATCAGCAGGCGACCGGTATTGAGCGCCGCGTTGTTGCCGTCGACCCCGATGTACGACGACAGGCTGGCCACCGCCGCATCCTGCTCGATGGCCGCGGCCAGGGCCAGCTGGCGCTGGCGCATCGCCTGGAACGAGATCGCCTGTGGCGCTTCGCTGATGCCCTGCACCAGCCCGGCGTCCTGCACCGGGAAGAACCCCTTCGGTACGGCGACGTACAGCGCCACGGTCAGCAACAACGTTGCCGCAGTGGCGATCAGCATCAACGGTTGGCGCTGCAGCACCCAGTGCAGCTGGCGGTCGTACGCGGCGATGACACGGTCGAACATGTCGCCGCGCTGGCCGCTGACCCCTTCGTGCTTGTTCGCGCCGGGGCGCAGGAAGCGTGCGCACAGCATCGGCGTCAGGGTCAGCGAGACCAGCAGCGAGATGCCGATGGCCACGGCCAACGTGATGGCGAACTCATGGAACAGCGCGCCCACCAGATCGGCCATGAACAGCAGCGGGATCAATACGGCGATCAACGACACTGTCAGCGATACCAGGGTGAAGCCGATCTCGCTGGCGCCCTTGAGCGCTGCGTTCATTGGCGTCTCGCCTTCTTCCAGGTGCCGCGCGATGTTTTCCAGCATCACGATGGCATCGTCGACCACGAAACCGGTGGCGATGGTCAGCGCCATCAGAGTGAGGTTGTTGAGCGAAAAGCCGGCCAGCAGCATCACCGCGAACGTCCCCACCAGCGACAGTGGCACCGCGACACTGGGAATCAGCGTGGCCGAGGCACTGCGCAGGAACACGAAGGTCACCAACACCACCAGGCCGATGGCGAGCACCAGCTCCTTCTGGACGCCGCGGACCGACGCGCGGATGGACTCGGTGCGATCACTGAGCACCTGCAGTTGCACGCCCGCAGGTAGCGCCGCCTGCAGCTGCGGCAGCAGTGCGCGCACGTGCTCCACCACCGCGATGACATTGGCTCCGGGCTGGCGCTGGATGTTCACCAGGACCGCCGGCGTGGTGCCGGACCACGCTGCCAGCTGCCGGTTCTCGGCGCCGTCGCTGATGCTGGCCACGTCACCCAGTCGCAGCGGCGCGCCATCGCGCCAGTTCAGTACCAGCGCACGGTACTCCGCGACGCTGCGCATCTGGTCGTTGGCATCCAGCATCACCGCGCGGATCGGGCCGTCGAAACTGCCCTTCGGAAGGTTGACGTTGGCGGCGGCGATCGCCGTGCGGACATGGTCCATGCCCAAACCGTTGGCGGCCAAAGCGGCAGGGTTGACCTGGATGCGCACGGCAGGGCGTTGGCCGCCGGCCAGGCTGACCAGGCCGACGCCCGGCAGCTGTGACAGACGCTGCGCCACGCGCGTATCGACCAGGTCGTGCACCTGCGGCAGCGCCATGCCCTGCGAGGTCACCGCCAGGGTCAGGATCGGCGTGTCGGCCGGATTGACCTTGCGGTAGACCGGCGGCACCGGCAGGTCATCGGGCAGGAAACTGCCGGCGGTGTTGATCGCCGCCTGCACGTCCTGTTCGGCCACGCCCAGCGACACCTCCAGTCCGAACTGCAGCGTCACCACCGACGCGCCGCCGGAACTGGTGGACGACATCTGCTTCAGTCCCGGTATCTGGCCGAGCTGCTTTTCCAGCGGTGCGGTGACCATCCGCGTGGTCAGCTCCGGGCTGGCGCCGGGATACAGCGTGGTGACCTGGATGATCGGGTAATCGACCTGCGGCAGCGCCGCTACCGGCAGCAGCCGGTACGACAGCACGCCCGCCAGCAGCAGCGCCACCATCAGCAGGGTGGTGGCGACCGGGCGCAGGATGAAAGGCCGCGACAGATTCATGCGCCGTCCTGCGCAGCGTCCTCGCTGATGATGCGCACGGCGCTGCCGTCTTCCAGTCCGTCGATGCCTTCCACCACCACCTTTTCGCCGGCCTTGAGCCCGCTGCGTACCGAGACGCGGCTGCCATCGGCCGGTCCCAGCACCACATCACGGCGTTGCGCCTTGTCGTCCTGGTCGATCACGTGCACGTAGTTGCCCTTGCTGCCGAACTGCACGGCGGCATCGGGAATCACCACGGCATCCTGCGCACCGAGCTGCAGGCGGATGTTGACGAACTGGTTGGGGAACAGCGCGTCATCGGCGTTGTCGAACTGCGCACGCAGCTTCAACGTGCCGGTGGCCGTGTCGATCACGTTGTCCACGCTCGACAGCACACCGTTGCCCAATGCGGCGCGCTCTTCGCGGTCCCAGGCCTGCACCGCCAACGCCGGCTGGGCGCGCACGGCATCCAGCAGCGCCGGAAGTTCGGGTTCGGGTACGGTGAACAGCACGCTGATCGGCGCGGTCTGCGCCAGCGTGACCAGGCCATCGGCATCGCTGCTGCGGATCAGGTTGCCCACGTCCACCCGTCGCAGGCCGAGACGGCCACTCACCGGTGCGGTGATGCGGGTGTACTGCAGTTGCAGGCGGGCTTCGTCCACGGTGGCCTGGTCGCTCAAGCGTCGCCCCTGCAGCTGCCGGACCTTGCTCTGCTGGTCACTGAGTTCCTGTCCGGATACATAGTTCTTTGCCTGCAGCTCGCGGAACCGCTGCAGCTGGCGCTCTGCGTTTTCCAGTTCGGCCAGGTTCTGCTGCTGGGTGCCCTGTGCCTGGGCGAGACGCACCTCGTAGGGGCGCGGATCGATCTGCGCGATCAGGTCGCCTGCGCTGACCTGCTGGCCTTCGTCGACATGCAGCTTCAGCAGTTCGCCATCGACGCGGCTGCGCACCACCACGCTGTGCAACGGGGTCACGGTACCGATGGCTTTCAGCCGCAGCTGCAGCGGTTCGGCACTGGCGCGCGCCACCCGCACCGGGGTCGGCTTGCGACCGCCTTCATCGGTTGCCGGAGCGGCGGCATGCGGCCACGCCCACCATGCGATCAGTGCAGCAAGCACGACGAGGGAAGCTGCCAGCAGCAGCATGCGGTTACGACGAAGGCGCGACGGTTCGGCAACGGACATGGGGCATCCTGCACCCTGCGCTGGCACAGGGTAGTACTGCGCCAGGAACACGGCTGCATGCCTGGCAACGGGGAAAAGGGTTGTCTGGCGGGGCCGCAGAGGCAGCGTGGCTGGATGCCGCCGCACGAAGCGACGGGGCCGCCATGGTAGCTAATCACACGGCATATTTCCGCATGACCAAGGTCATGGGGCGCACACCGGCGCGTGACGGCCGCCAGCAGAAGTTCGGTAGTGACGGCCGCTGGCCGTCAATCGAACTGACGGTCAGTGGCCGTCAATTGAACTGACGGCCAGCGGCCGTCACTACCGGTTTTTCAGTGCACTTCGTCGTGGTACACGAACTTCGGCATTTCCCAGCGGTAATGGATCGCCAGCAGGCGCAACGCGAACCCACCCCCCAGGCAGCACAGGATGGCGATGTTGTCGGCCACGTTCCAGCGCAACAGCAGCAGGTACGCGGCACCGGTGAGCAGCGAGATGATCGCGTAGAGCTCTTTCTGGAAGATCAGCGGCACCTCGTTGCACAGGATGTCGCGCAGCACGCCGCCGAACGCACCGGTCAGCATCCCGGCGATCAGCACGATCGGCGTGGCATGTCCGGCTTCGCGGGCGATCGCGCAGCCGATCAGGGTGAAGGCGATCAGCCCCAGCCCATCCAGCACCAGGAAGGTGCGGCGGAAGTGGTGCATCCAGCGCGCCACCCAGGTGGCGATCAGCGCGGCGCAGACGGTGAAGCCGAGGTACTCCGGGTGCTTTACCCACGCCAGTGGGTAATGGCCGAGGATGATATCGCGCAGTGAGCCCCCGCCCAACGCGGTGACGCAGGCGATCATGACCACGCCGAACAGATCCATGCGGCGGCGTCCTGCGGACAGGGCGCCGGTCATGGCTTCGGCGGAAATGGCGATCAGGTAGATGACGGACAACAGCATGGACAGGCTCCGGATGCGGTGGGAATCCGCTGACGGTAGAGCCGACTTCAGTCGGCTGACGGACGGCCACGCAAGGCGAGCGCCGATACGCGCGCATCGACGAATCAAGGTGACCGGTGCCGCTCCCGCTGTCCTTTTGCCTGAGAGTTCAGCGGCTGAAACCGCGTGCCCCTTCGGCGGATCCTTGCGGACCTCTCTCCAGCTCGGCGAATCGGATACATGGTTGGTGGGATGCCATCCCACCGGCCTGAGCGATCATGGGAGCCTGCGCCTTCGGCGGGTGCCAGCGTGGCACCACTCTCCTGCATCCGGCGCGTAGTGTAGCTGCTGGCTGCCATTGGGCGATAATCGCCGCATGCCCTGCCTGACTGCCCCGTGGTTCCTGTACCTGCTTGAATGCCGGGATGGCAGCTATTACGCGGGGATCAGCACCGACGTACAGGCACGCTTCGCCGCCCACCAGGCCGGCAAGGGCGCGCGCTACACCCGCTCGCGTCCACCATTGCAGATCCTGGCAGTGCGCCAGTATCCGGACCGCGCAGAAGCCTCGCGCGCCGAGTGGCAGCTGAAGCAGCTACCGCGCGCGAAGAAGCTCGCGTGGCTCAGCGGCGCCAGCAACCCATGACGCGTGACCGGTAGAGCCGCTTGGTAGAGCCGACTTCAGTCGGCTGCTCTTCGCGCACCACGGAAGCCAATTGGTAGAGCCGACTTCAGTCGGCTGCTCTTAGCGCATCACCGCGCAAGCCGACTGAAGTCGGCTCTACCGGACGGCCCCACCCGTCGGCCCAACCGTAGGCACCATCCGTAGACCCCACCCGTAGACCCCACCCGTAGGCCCAGCCCCGGCCCACCCGCCACCCCCACCGGTCATCGCAGCGCTCGCGCCGCTACTCCGACGGTGGCGGATCCTTCGGCGGCTTCACGTCACCAAAGATGATCCGCGCGCTGCGCTGGTAGCTCCAGTACGCCACGGCCCAGTTCAACAGCACCACCATGCGGTTGCGGAAGCCGATCAGGAAGAACACGTGGGCGGCCAGCCAGAACCACCACGCCAGCACACCGGACAGCTGCAGCTTGCCCAGGTGCACGATCGCGGCCATGCGGCCAATGGTCGCCAGGTTGCCGTAGTCGGCGTACGTGAACGCACCCGGCTCCGGCTTGCCGTGCAGGCGCGCACGAACGGTGTCCGCTACGTGTTTGCCCATCTGTTTGGCTGCCGGCGCGACGCCTGGCACCGGTCGACCATCGGCTTGGGTCAGGGCCGCCAGGTCGCCGGCCACGAATACTTCCGGGTGGCCGGGCAGGGTCAGGTCGGGCTGCACCTGCACACGGCCGGCGCGGTCGAGCGGCACGTCCAGCGTGGCGCCCAACGGCGATGCGGCGACGCCTGCCGCCCACACCACCGTGCGTGCGGGAACGAACTGATCGCCCAGTTGGAAGCCGAGGCTGTCGATCGAGGTCACCGGCGTGCCGGTCAGCACTTCGACGCCCAGCTTTTCCAGTTGTCGGCGCGCCTTCAGCGAGAGCACGTCCGGGAACGTGGACAGCACGCGCGGACCGGCTTCCACCAGGCGCACCTTGGCCGACGCCGGGTCGATGTGGCGGAACTCGTTGCGCAGGGTATGCCGGGCAATCTCGGCCAGCGTGCCGGCCAGCTCCACGCCGGTAGGGCCACCGCCGACCACGGCGAAGCTGAGCCACGCTGCTTTCTTCTCCGGATCCGGCTCGGCCTCTGCGCGTTCGAAGGCCAGCAGCAGCTTGCGTCGCAAGGCAATCGCGTCATCGAGCGTTTTCAGGCCCGGCGCATCCTTGGCCCATTCGTCATGACCGAAGTAGGCATGGGTAGCGCCGCTGGCCAGCAGCAGGGAGTCGTACGCCATCGAGGTGCCATCGGCCAGATGCACGCTGCGCGCTGCCTTGTCGATGCGGCTGACTTCGCCCAGGCGAACTTCCACATTGCGCTGTTGGCCGAGAATGTGCCGCAGCGGCGCGGCGATATCCGGGGCGGACAGGCCTGCCGTCGCGACCTGATACAGCAAGGGCTGGAACAGATGATGGTTGCGGCGGTCGATCAGGGTGATGCGGATGCGCTCGCTGGCGAGGGCGCGGGTCGCCCAGAGGCCGGCAAAACCGCCGCCGACGATGACCAGGTGGGGGGTGCGCTCGCGGGACATCGCGTGGCTCCAATAGGGGGGCGTGGGGATGATCGCATGTCACGGCGGGGTACGCCGGGCTGGAACATACTGTCCTCTGCCCATCGTCAGCCTGGAGTCGGTATGTCCGAGCCTGAAAAGCGCATTGCCCTGTTGATCGACGCCGACAACGCGCCGGCCGCGAAGATCGAGGAAGTCCTGGCCGAGGTCGCCCGCCACGGCGTGGCGAACGTGCGCCGTGCCTACGGCAACTGGAAGAGCCCGAACCTGAAAAGCTGGGAAGCGGTGCTGCACGAGTACGCAATCCGCCCGATCCAGCAGTTCGCCTACAGCCGCGGCAAGAACGCGTCCGACATGGCGATGGTGATCGATGCGATGGACCTGCTGTACGCCGGCAACCTGGATGGCTTTGCGATCGTCTCCAGCGATGCCGACTTCACCCCGCTGGTGATGCGCCTGCTGACCGATGGGGTGAAGGTGTACGGCTTTGGTGAAAAGAAGACGCCGGAGCCCTTCGTCAATGCGTGTTCCAAGTTCACCTATGTCGAAGCGCTGGGCCAGGCGCATGTCAGCACGCCGGAGATCGAAACCGGCGCGGTGTCCGCAGGGGAAGCGGCCAGCGAGGCGCGCCCGCGCAAGACCGGCGCGGAGATGCGCAGCGATACCAAACTGGTGAACCTGCTGCGCCGTGCGGTGGCATCGGCGGAGGGGGAGGACGGCTGGTCGCACCTGGGGCCGGTCGGTAGCCAGATCGGCAATCAGGCGTCGTTCGATCCGCGAAATTACGGCTACGGAAAGCTCAGTGACCTGCTGGCGGCGATCGGCTTGTTCGAGATGAAGAAGGAAGGCAAATCGTCCTTCGTACGCGCGCTGGCGAAGAAGCCGGCTGCAAAACCTGCCGCGGGACAAGCGCCGAAACCTGCAGCCAAACAGGCGAGGAAGCAGGCACCCAAAACGGGCAAGCCAGATGCCACGTGATGGGCGTATCGTAGCGGTCCCGCGCCTGCCGGGCGCCCGTTTGCCCGCAAGAGAACCAACATGCTGAAGATCTGGGGCCGTCGCAATTCGAGCAATGTGCGCAAGGTGCTGTGGTGTGCCGAGGAGATCGGCCTC
>Ga0247812_10002010_pt1 | contig 11457 bp, 10 predicted proteins | sample UWRJL149409B1_FD_178011 | JGI IMG/M metagenome (GOLD analysis project Ga0247812, IMG submission 178011) | Plant litter microbial communities from Arlington Agricultural Research Station in Wisconsin, United States - UWRJ-L149-409B-1 | ecosystem: Environmental > Terrestrial > Plant litter >...
TCCCAACAAGATCGCCGAACGGGTCGTGGTCAAGGACGGCCAGATGGTCGTGCGCAAGATGATGAACCTGTCCTCCAGCTTCGATCACCGCATTGTCGACGGCCATGACGCCGCGGTCTTCGTGCAGAGGATCAAGGGCCTGCTGGAGCATCCCGCCACGCTGTGGATGGGGTGACTTTCCACTCCGCTCATCCCCGCGAAGGCGGGGACCCGGTTCTTTCACAAGACGGGCGCGGACATTTGAAACCTGGGTCCCCGCTTTCGCGGGGATGAGCGGAATTACTGATGGCTCAGACGCAGCAGATCAAAACCAAAGTCCTGATCATCGGCGCCGGCACCGGCGGCTATGTGGCCGGCATCCGCTGCGGTCAGCTGGGACTGGACACCGTGCTGGTTGACGGCGGCGACGGACTGGGGGGCACCTGCCTGAACGTCGGCTGCATTCCCTCCAAAGCCATCATCCATGCGGCGGGCAAGTATGAGACGGTGCTGAAGGCGGCCGGCGACGGCACGCTGGGCATCACCGCCTCCGAACCGGCCATCGACCTGTCGAAGACGGTCGCCTGGAAGGACGGGATCGTCCGTAAACTGAACAATGGCGTGGCGGCGCTGCTGAAAAAGTCCAGGGTCAAGGTCATCAAGGGTTGGGCCAACTTCGCCGACGCCAAGACCTGTCGGGTCGAGACCGAAGACGGCCCGATCACCATCGCCGCCGAACACGTCATCCTGGCCACGGGGTCCGAGCCGGTCGAACTGCCCTTCCTGCCGTTCGGCGGCGACGTCATCTCCTCGACCGAGGCCCTGTCGCTGGACGCCGTGCCGGGCAGGCTGGTCGTCGTCGGCGGCGGCTATATCGGACTGGAGCTGGGCATCGCCTTCAGGAAGCTTGGCGCCGAGGTGGCCATCGTCGAGATGGCCGACCGCATCCTGCCGCTCTACGACAAGGCCCTGACCGATCCGGTCATGAAATGGCTGACCGGCCAAGGCGTCGACCTGCACCTCGGCGCCCGGGCCGGGGGCTTCGGTGACGGCAAGCTGTCGATCACCACCAAGGACGGCGAGCCGCTTTCGCTCGAGGCCGACAAGGTGCTGGTCACTGTTGGCCGCAAGCCGCGCACCGCCGGCTGGGGTCTGGAAAACATGGGCGTGGCCATGGCCGGGCCGTTCGTGAAAACCGACGATCGCTGCGCGACCTCGATGAAGAACGTCTGGGCCGTCGGCGACCTGACCGGCGAACCCATGCTGGCCCACAAGGGCAGCGCCCAGGGCGAGATCGTCGCCGAGATCATCGCGGGCAAGGATCGCCGCTTCGACCCTGTCACCATCGCCGCCGTCTGTTTCACCGAGCCGGAGATCGTCTCGGCGGGTCTGGGCCCCAACGACGTCGAGGGCCGCGACGACGTCATCACCGCCGTCTTCCCCCTGGCCGCCATCGGCCGGGCCCTGGCCATCGAGGCGGGCGAGGATGGAGGCTTCGTGCGGGTGCTGGCGTCCAGGACTGACCACCGTCTGCTGGGCGTTCAGGCCGTCGGCCAGCACGTCGCCGAACTGTCCAACAGCTTCGCCCAGATGCTGGAGATGGGGGCGGTGCTGGAGGATGTCGCCGGCGTGATCCATGTTCACCCGACGCTGGGGGAGGCCTTCCACGAGGCGACGCTGCGCGCCCTGGGCCACGCGATCCATATTTGAGGGCGCTGACGCTCGCGGCGTAGCCGACCAGAAATCTCTGGACGCCTGAAGCCATCGCGCCGACAAATCGTCGAACGGCGTGTTGGGAGATGGCGATGCGGATGGTGATGACGACGGCCGTGATGGCGGGCGCAGCGGTTCTGGCGATGGCGGGGACGGCTTTCGGGCAGGACCTGACCGGAGGGCCGCCGTCGCCCGAGGACGTGCCGACGGCGCGTCCTGTGGCGGTCGGGCTGGCCGGGGCGCCGACGCCGGATCTGGTGCGTTATCTGATGGTGCGCGGGGCTGTGGGCGCGCGACTGTCGCCCGATGGCCGGAGCCTCGCCTATCTGAGCAACGTCACCGGCGAGCCGCAGATCTGGATCGTGCCTGCAGTCGGCGGAGCACCGAAGCAGCTGACGTTCGGATCGACCGTCAACAGCGTAAACTGGACGCCGGACGGGTCGGCCCTGCTGTACGCCGCGGACACGGCCGGGGACGAGCAGCAGGGTTTTTACCTGTTGAGCCCGGACGGCCTGCACGAACGGGTTCTGATCCCCAAGGCCGAGGCCTATCGTCAGTTCGGCGGCTTTTCTTCCGACGGACGGCGCTTCATCTACAGTTCGACAGAGCGGAACGGTCGCGATTTCGACGTCTATGTCGGCGATGTCGCGACCGGCCAGACGCGGCTGGTTCATCAGGGATCGTTCGGGGTCTATGTCGCGACCTGGCAGCCGGATGGCGATCTGGTCGTGCTGAGCGAGACGCGGGGTGAGGACGGGGCGGACCTGAGCCTGTTGAACCTGGCCACCGGCGAGGTGCGCAGCCTGATCAAGCCGGACGTCCCCTCGGCCAACGAGGAGGTCGTCTTCACGCCGGACGGCAAGGGCTTCTATCTGATCACCAATGTCGACCGCGATTTCCGGGCGATCGGCCACTATGATCTGGCGACCGGCGAGTTAAAGATCGTCGAGCAGGACGATCATGAGCTGGAGCAGATGACCCTGTCGAAGGACGGGCGTTGGCTGGGCTGGACCTCGAATGAGGACGGGTTCGACAGCCTGCATGTGCGCGACCTGAGCACCGGGCGCGACGTCGCGATCCCGGACCTGCCGCACGGCAATCTTGGTCTGGCCTTCGCCGATGATGCGCCTGTCGCCATGGTCAATGTGTCGGCCTCGGACGCCGTGGCCGAGCCCATGGTCTGGAACCTGATGGATGGCTCGATCAGTCGGCCGGTCCGAACCAACTGGGCGGGACTGGATCCCGCGACGATGTCGAAGCCCGAGGCGGTCCGGTTCACGGGGCGTGACGGCACGGCCCTGTCGGGGCTGCTGTACCTGCCGGCGCCGGCGGCGGACGGGTCGAAGCCGCCCCTGATCCTGCGGCTGCATGGCGGACCCAGCAGCCAGGCGCGGCCGGGGTGGAACGGCTCGACCCAGTATCTGGTCGCGCGCGGCATGGCGGTTCTGGACTTCAACTATCGCGGCTCGACCGGGTTCGGGAAGGCCTTCGCCATGCTGAACGACAAGCGTCTGCGGCCCAACGAGCTGGGTGATCTGGAGGACGCCGTCGCCTATGTGCGGGGGACGGGGCAGGTGGACGCGGACCGGGTCGCCGTCATGGGCGGATCGTATGGCGGATACCTGACCAATGCGGCGGTCGGGACCTATCCGGAGCTGTTCGACGCCGGGGTGTCGATGGTCGGGGTTATGAATTGGGTCAGCGCGCTGGAAGGGGCGTCACCGGCCCTGAAGGCGTCGGACCGGGTCGAGTATGGCGACATCGATAATCCTGCCGATCGGGCCTTCTTCGCCAGTATCAGCCCGATCAACAACATCGATCGCGTCCGCACGCCTCTGGTCGTGGTGCATGGCGCGAACGACCCGCGCGATCCGACGACGGAGTCGGACATGCTGGTGCGCGGCGTTCGGGCCAATGGCGTGGATGTCCTGTACCTGCGGTTCGCCGACGAAGGACACGGCGTGTCGAAGGTCGCCAATCAGGTCCACATGTGGAACGCGATCGGCGACTTTCTGACGCGGCGGTTCGGGATGACCGACTAGGCTTGCCTTTAGAACGAGGGGCGCAGGTCCGGCGGGGTCGCTTCTTCGGTCAGGATGCGGATCGCTTCCTCGATCGAGACGACCGTCTGGGCTTGGGAACCGAGGCGGCGGATGGCGACCTCGCCCTTCTCGGCCTCGTTGCGGCCGACAACGGCGATGACCGGGACCTTGCCGACCGAGTGTTCGCGGACCTTGTAGCCGACCTTCTCGTTTCGCAGGTCGGTCTCGACGCGGAGGCCGGCCTTGCGGAAGCGTTCGGCCACTTCCAGCGCATAGGGATCAGCGTCCGAAGTGATCGTCGCGACCACGGCCTGGACCGGCGAGAGCCACAGGGGGAAGGCCCCGGCGTAGTTCTCGATCATGATGCCGATGAAGCGTTCGAACGAGCCGAGGATGGCCCGGTGCAGCATGACCGGGCGATGCTTCTGGCCGTCTTCGCCCACATACTCCGCACCCAGACGTTCCGGCAGGACATAGTCCAGCTGGATAGTGCCGCAGGTCCATTCGCGGCCGATGGCGTCCTTGACGATGAAGTCCAGCTTGGGCGCGTAGAAGGCGCCGTCGCCCGGCGTGACGACGGGCTCGGTCCCGGCGGCGCGGGCGGCCTCGGCCATCAGGGCCTCGGCCTTGTCCCAGAATTCGTCGGAGCCGGCGCGGTTCTCGGGCCGGGTGCCCAGGCTGATGTAGGCCGTTTCCATGCCGAGGTCCGCGTGGACGCTGCGGGCCAGTTTGATGAACTCGGCCGTCTCCTCGACGATCTGATCCTCGCGGCAGAAGATGTGGGCGTCGTCCTGGGTGAAGCCGCGCACCCGCATCAGGCCGTGCAGCGACCCTGACGGCTCATAGCGGTGGCAGGCGCCGAACTCGGCCATGCGCAGGGGCAGTTCGCGATAGGACCGCTGGCCCTGGTCGAAGATCTGCACGTGACCCGGGCAGTTCATCGGCTTGAGGCTGAGTTCCTCGCCCTCGACCGTCTCGCAGACGAACATGTTGGGGCGGTACTTTTCCCAGTGGCCCGACTTCTCCCAGAAGGTGCGGTCCAGCACCTGGGGCGTCCTGACCTCGACATAGCCGGCGGCGTCGAGGCGGCGGCGCATATAGGCCTCGAGCACGCGCCACAGCACCCAGCCCTTGGGGTGCCAGAAGACCATGCCCCGGCCTTCTTCCTGCATGTGGAACAGGCCCATGGCCTTGCCGAGTCGACGGTGGTCGCGCTTCTCGGCTTCCTCGATGCGCTGCAGATAGGCGTCGAGGTCGGCCTGGGTGGCCCATGCCGTGCCGTAGATGCGCTGAAGCTGGGCGTTGCGGTGGTCGCCGCGCCAGTAGGCGCCAGCCAGCTTGGTCAGTTTGAACGCCTTGCCGACGTGGCGCGTCGAGGGGAAGTGCGGACCCCGGCACAGGTCCAGCCACTCGCCCTGACGATAGACGGTGATCGTCTCCGTCTCCGGCAGATCGCGGATCAGCTCGGCCTTGTAGGTCTCGCCCTTGTCGAGGAAGTGCTGGATGGCGTCGTTACGGTCCCAGACCTCGCGGACCAGCTTTTCGTCGCGATCGACGATGCGGGCCATTTCCTTTTCGATGGCGGCGAAATCGTCGGTCGAAAAGGGCTCCTCGCGGGCGAAGTCGTAATAGAAGCCGTCCTCGATGGCCGGGCCGATCGTGACCTGGGTGCCCGGAAACAGCTTCTGCACCGCCTCGGCCATGACGTGGCTGGTGTCGTGGCGAATGGTGTCCAGCGCCGCCGGGTCGTCGCGCATGATCAGGCGGAAGGTCCCGCCCACCTCGAGCACGCGATCCATGTCGCGCTGCTGGCCGTTCAGCTCGGCCAGCACGGCCTTTTTGGCGAGGGACGGCGAGATGGAGGCGGCCACGTCGCGGGCGGTGGAGCCGTCCGGGTATTCACGCGCGGCGCCGTCGGGGAATTTCAGTTCGATCATAGGTCGGTCTTTACGGGTGGAACCGGGTCATAGCCCGATTTGCCAAAAGGGTGACATTTGCAGAGGCGTCGGGCGGTCAGCCATCCGCCCCGGACCGCCCCGTGCTGGATCAGCGCATCGCGGGCATAGTCGGAACAGGTGGGCAGGAACCGGCACGACTGGCCGAAGAAGGGGGACAGGGTCAGCTTGTAGCCTCGATGGGCCGCGCGGACGCCGCGTTCGTAGAGGGTGCTGCCGTTGAGCGTGTCCGGGCTGGCCATTTCAGGGGGGCTTATCCCCCGCGCACGGCGAAGGAGCAACCCGCCGTCAGGCGGCGCCGGCGAGGGTAGTTCGCTCGTGCGAGGCGGCCTGCCGCACGGCGTCCAGCGTGGCCTCGAGCGCGACCATGGTCGAGGCGTGACGCGCGGGATAGCCGGCGACCAGCTTCAGGGCGCGCAGGCCCTCGAGCCGGCCGGTGGGTCCGTCGCCGCCGGACTTGAGCATGGCCAGCATGGCGTCGCGGGCGTCGGCGATGTCCTGCGACGTGGCGCCGATCACGGATTCGCCGAGCACGCCCGCCGCGGCCTGACCGAGGGCGCAGGCCTTCACGTCCTGGGCGAAGTCGGCGATGCCGCCGTCGGCGTCGAGGACGACGTCGACGATGGCCTTCGATCCGCACAGCTTGGCGACGCGCTCGCCGGTGCCGTCCGGCGCGGACAGGCGTCCGCTGTGCGGCAGGTTGGCCGCCAGCGACAGGATGCGCGCGCTGTAGAGCTCGTCGATCATGGGATGAAGATAGGCGTTATGGCGTCGCCATTCAAACCTCGATCCTCACTCGATGGGGGAGGATTTTTCAGACCAGCGTCAGCCGCCCGTCTTCGCCTATCTCGCATCGGACGCCGTCGTATCCGGCCAGCGTCGGGTGGGACGTTTCCAGAGGGTGGGAATGGGCGGCGGTGATGACGATGACGTCGGCGGGGGCGGCGTCGGCGGCGGCGATGCCGGCGGGGGCGTCCTCGAACACCAGACAATCCTGAACTGCGAAGCCGAGGCGTTGGGCCGCCAGCCGGAAGCCCTCGGGATCGGGCTTGCCGCGTTCGATGTCGTGGGCGGTGACCACCAGGCGGGGCGGGGTCAGGCCAGCGGCGCGCAGTCTGGCCTCCATAAGGTCCGGCGAGGCCGAGGTGACCACGGCCCAGCGGTCGGGGGGCAGGGTGGCGACGAAGGCGATGGCGCCGCGGACCTCGGTCACGCCTTCGGTGTCCTCGATCTCGCCCCGGGTGACCCAGTCGACCTCGGCCTGCAGATCGATGTCGGGGAGCTTCTGGCGGCGGATGGTGTCCATGGCCCGGACGCCGTGGATGGTGGGCATGAAGATGTCGAGGTCCAGTCCGTGCCGACGGCCCCAGGCGGCCCAGACGCGCTCGGCGGCGGCGGTCGAGGTGATCAGGGTGCCGTCCATGTCGAACAGGAAGGCGTCATAGGCGCGGGTCGGCAGGGGCGGGGAGGGCATGACCCCTTCCACCACGGGCGGGCAGGCGCGGCAAATGACACGCCGTTACGGCTGGATCGGGATTACTGGCCTTGAAGCGAGGACCAGGTGCGGGCCGTGCCTGTCGCGGCCAGGGCCGTGGCGGCGGTCGTGGCGCCGCTCTGGGCCGCGACCTTGTCGTTCAGCCAGCGGACGTTGCGGTCAGCCATCTCGGGCGGCAGGTCGCGGCGGATCAGTTGTTCGGCCTCGGCGGTCTTGCCTTGCAGACCCAGAACGAGGGCCAGGTTCTGGCGCATCTTCAGCGTCGCGCCCGGCTGGGCCACGGCGCGACGCAGCAGGGTCTCGGCGGCGGCGGCGTTGCCTTCGGACGTCAGGGCCACGGCAGCGTTGGTCAGGACCTCGGGATTGTCGGGCGACAGGCGCAGGGCCTCGGCCCAGATGGCGCGGGCGTCGTCGACGCGGCGCACCTGCTGATAGGCCACGCCCAGCAGCGACAGGGGACGCCAGTCGGCGGGTGCCAACGCCTTCGCCTGTTCCAGCGGGGCGATGCCGTAGAAGCCCTGACCGCGCGCGATATGGGCCTTGCCGACTTCCAGCATGGCCTCGACGTTGGCGGGCTGGGCGACCAGAACCTGCTGGGCGGTGGCGGCGGCCTGATCGTACTGGCCGAGTTCGCGCAGGGCCTGGGCCAGTTTGACGCCGGCGACCGGGTCGGCCGGATTGATTTCCTGCTCGCGGGCCCAGAAGACCGAGCGGGCGAGGGGATCGGCGCGTTCATAGGCCGCGCGCTCGGCGGCCGTTGCGGGCGAGCGCGGGGCGGGGGGCGCGGCCTGGCCAGCGGCGGGGGCGACGACCGGGTCGCCGGCCAGGGCGGGCGCGGCGAGACCCGTCAGGACGCTGATCAGGATTGCGGCGGCGGCGGCGGTGCGCGACATGGAGGGATCCAGTGGAGTCTGTCGGGGTCCAGAATCCCGCTTCGGCGTCAAGCATTGGTTAACGTCCGTCTTCCGGCGAGGTCCCTCATGTCCGTCCTGCATCCCGATCTGCTGATCGCCTCCGACGATCCGGCGGCGGCGGGCGCGATCCCGGTGCGGTTCGTCGGGCCTGATGACGTATTGGGCGACGACGTCCGGGCCTGGGCCGAGACGCACGGATTCAGGGGCAAACCCGGCCAGATGGTCGTGGCTCCGGGTACGGACGGGCCGATCGCAGCCGTCGTGATGGGCACGGGCGACACTTTCGATCCCATGTCCGCGCGCGGCCTGTCGGCGCGCCTGCCGCAGGGGCTGTACCGGCTTGAGTTGGCGGCCGACGGGGGGCGTCGTGCGGCCCTGGCCTTCCTGCTGGGGACCTATGTGTTCGACCGCTACAAGGCGCGGCCGGATCGGGGCCAGGTGCGGCTTGTCGCGCCCGAGGGGCTGGATCTGGAGGAGACGCTGCGGATCGCCGCCGCCTGCGCCCTGGCGCGCGAGATGGTCGATACGCCCGCCGCCGACATGGGGCCGCTGCAGATCGAGACCATCGCGCGCGAGATCGCCGAAAGCGCGGGGGCGACCCTCACAGTCATCGAAGGCGAGGCCCTGCTGGAGGACAACTACCCGGCCGTTCACGCCGTGGGCCGGGCCGCTGCGCCGCATCGCCAGCCGCGCGTCATCGAGATCGGCTGGAATATGGACCGGGCGGACCTGCCGCTGGTGGCCCTGGTCGGCAAGGGGGTGGTGTTCGACACCGGCGGGCTGGACCTGAAGCCGGCGGCCGGGATGCGCAACATGAAGAAGGACATGGGCGGCTCGGCCCACGCCCTGGCGCTGGGGCGGCTGGTCATGCAGGCCGGGCTGGCTGTGCGGCTGGTGGTGCTGGTCGCCGCCGTCGAGAACGCTGTCTCGGCCGACGCCTTCCGGCCCGGCGACGTGCTGAACAGCCGCAACGGCCTGACGATCGAGATTGGAAACACCGACGCCGAGGGGCGGCTGATTCTGGCCGACATCCTGACCCGGGCGGGCGAACATGCGCCGGACCTGACGCTGGATTTCGCGACCCTGACAGGAGCGGCGAGGGTGGCCCTGGGGCCCGAGCTGCCGCCGCTCTATACGGACGACGAGGCGCTGGCGACGGACCTGCTGGCGGCGGCCGGGGCGGTCGGCGATCCCCTGTGGCGGATGCCGCTGTGGGCCGGCTATCGCGCCGCGATCGACAGCGAGATCGCCGATGTCCGTAACGATTCCGCCGCCTGGGCCCAGGGCGGCTCGGTGACGGCGGCCCTGTTCCTGCAGAAATTCGCTCCGACGACGGGCGCGTGGGCGCACATGGACATCTTCGCCTGGAACAGCCGCGCCCGGCCAGGCTGGCCCGAGGGCGGCGAGGCCCAGTCGCTGCGGGCCTGCTACGCCATGCTGTCGGCCCGTTATCCGAAAGCGAGCTGACGCCAGCCCGCCGGGTCCGGGTCGTCGGGTCGGGCGGGGCGCGACGGGATTGGCCGGGCCCTGCGGGTTCTGGCGCAGCCGGGCGCCCTGAGACGGTGGCGCGCGAAAGCCGCGAGTCGATGCAGCCAAGGCAAGGACTGATCCCTGACCGCCCGGAACCCCGCCGTCGCGGTCATGGCGACGGTCAGGACGAAGACATCCAGAAAGACCGCGACGTCGAACATGGCGAACCATGCGGCCAACTCGGGCGCCATGAAGGTGAACAGGCGCAGGCCCTCGATCTCGAACAGGATGAACATCGCCGTCGCGACCGCGCCGAGAATGGCGGCGAACAGCAGGTGGCCCGGTCGCACGCGCGCCAGCCGCGCGACCGTCGTCTCGACCGTCAGCCGGTGCAGCGCCTTCGCCACAGGCGTTCGCGGGAAAAACAGTATCACCGCCAGCGCGCCGGCCAAAATCGAAAACAACAGCATGTCGGTCCCCTGTAGTCGCGCTTGCGCGGCGACCCTGCGGATCTGGTGGACCGGAAGGGCGCTCGCAAGTCGGCGCGAAAACGACTCGCGTTAACGGGACTTTCGGCTTCGTGTGGGACAACCCCCGTCCAATCGCACGGACCTTCCGTTTGACCGTTTCCGCCGCCCTCGATGAGCGATCCCTGCTCGCCCGGCCAGATCTGGCCGAGCAGGCGGTGGAAGGGCTCGTCCGCGCGGCGACCTATCGGGCGACGCAGCCCATGCATGGCCGCGTCGGCGTCGCCGATATCCGGGCCGAGGCCGACCCTGCGTCCGACCGTATCGACCAGTTGCTGTTCGGAGAGATTTTCGACGTTCTGGACCGTCGCGGCGATCGCGTCTGGGGCCGGGCGCGTCGGGACGGCGGCGTCGGCTGGATGGACGCCGGGGTTCTGGCCCGGGGCGCGCCGATGGCGACCCGTCGGGTGGCGTCGAGCCGGGCTGTGCTGCCGCTCAACGCCTTGATCCATCACGACTGGTCCGGCGTGGTCGCCGAGGATTTGACGCCGGTCGGGGATTTTGAGGACGATCTTGTCGCCGTGGCCGAAAAACTGCTCGGCGTGCCCCATTCACTGGGCGCGCGGTCGTCGCTGGCGACCGATTGTTCCGGCATGGTGCAACAGGCGCTGTACGCCTGTGGTCTGCCCGGGCCGAGACATTCCGACCTGCAGGCCGAGCTGGGCCACGCCGTCGACCGCGCGGACCTGCGTCGCGGCGATCTGGTCGTCTGGCTGAGCGCGCCGGGCGAGCAGCGCTGGACCGGTCATTCCGCCCTGGCCCTTGACGGCGAGCGGGTCATTCACGCGACCGGACATCATGGCGCGGTGGTGGTCGAGGATCTGGCCGAGGCCGACGCCCGCTATCGGGCGGACGATTTCGCCGCGCCCGTGTTTCGGCGTCTGCGTCAGTGACAGCAGAAAGGCGGCCCTGAGGCGGCCTTTCCAACATCGTCAGTCTGGTTCGGGCCCTAGTGGTTCGCCGGGGCCGGGCTGGTCGCCGCGGGCGGAGCCGCCGGCGTGGCCTGGGTCGCGGCGGCGCCGACGGGAGCCGTAGCCGGAGCCGCGGCGCCCGGAGCGGTCGCGGCGTCGGCGGGCGCGCCTTCAGCCGGAGCGGCGGCGCCCTCGGCCGGAGCCGCGCCGGGCTGGCGGGCGGGATCGGGCGCCGGAATGGCGAAACCGGTCGAGCCCTGCGAGCGCAGATAGGCGATCAGGTTGATGCGGGTGGCCGTGTCGCGCAAGCCGGCGAACGACATCTTGGTGCCCTGGACGTAACGGCCGGGAGCGGTGATGAAGTGATCCAGCTCGTCATAGCCCCAGGTCGGGAACTCGGCCTTGTGCTTGGCCATGGCGTCCGAATAGGCGAAGCCGGCGCGGTGCATGA
>Ga0247812_10002011_pt1 | contig 11455 bp, 9 predicted proteins | sample UWRJL149409B1_FD_178011 | JGI IMG/M metagenome (GOLD analysis project Ga0247812, IMG submission 178011) | Plant litter microbial communities from Arlington Agricultural Research Station in Wisconsin, United States - UWRJ-L149-409B-1 | ecosystem: Environmental > Terrestrial > Plant litter >...
GAGACCGCGAGCCGTCCGTCCTGGACATCGGTGTTCGCCGACGAGATCGTGCATCTCGCGGACCACGACCCGACGATCGTCGGCATCACCGCCGCGATGCTCCGTCCGACCGGCCTCCACCGCTTCGCCGAGAAGTATCCCGACCGGGTGCTCGACGTGGGTATCGCCGAGCAGCACGCCGTGACATCCGCTGCAGGTCTCGCCTTCGGGGGACTGCACCCGGTCGTCGCCGTCTACGCGACTTTCATCAACCGAGCATTCGACCAGGTGCTGATGGACGTCGCCCTGCACAAGGCCGGCGTCACGTTCGTGCTCGACCGCGCGGGAGTCACCGGGCCCGACGGGCCGAGCCACCACGGCATGTGGGATCTCGCCCTCCTGCAGGTTGTCCCGAACATCCGCCTCGCGGCTCCGCGCGACGCTACCCGGCTCCGCGAGGAACTCGGCGAGGCCGTTGCGGTCAGCGACGCGCCCACCGTGCTGCGCTTCTCCAAGGGCGAGGTGGGCACCGAGTACGACGCCATCCGGCGCACGGACGACGGTGTCGACGTGCTCCGGGAGGCCGCGCACAAGGACGTGCTCATCGTCACCGTCGGCCCCATGGTCAAGATGGGACTCGAGGTCGCCGAGCGTCTCGCGGCCCAGGGCATCGGCGCGACCGTGATCGACCCGCGCTGGGTCGTGCCTGTCGCCCCGAGCATCATCGGCTTCGCCGACAGCCACCGCATCGTCGTGACGATCGAGGACGGCGTGCGTGTCGGCGGCATCGGCACCCGGATCCGCCAGGATCTCCGTGCGGCCGGAGTCGACACCCCGCTCACCGAGCTCGGCCTGCCCGACGAATTCCTCTCGCAGGGCACGCGCGCACAGATTCTCGAGCGCGTCGGTCTCACCCCGCAGAAGATCGCCCGCGACGTCGTCTCCCAGGTGCTCGGGAACAGGATTCCTGTGGCCCGTCCGCTCGTCGGCGAGTCCGAGGACGCCGACTACTCCGGTTCAGAGAGCTCGGCGCGCGACTAGAACGACAGAAGAGAGCGGATGCCGTGGCATCCGCTCTCTTGTGTCGAACCGCGACTGCTACTCGACGCCCTTGACCTCGGGGTCGTGGAACGTTCCGCCGAATGCGCGCTGCGATGCTCCGGCACGGTCGAGGTACGGCGTCACGCCACCCATCTGGAACGGGTAGCCCGCTCCGAGGATGAGGCAGAGGTCGATGTCCTCCGCGGCTGCCACGACGCTGTCGTCGAGCATGCGCTTGATCTCGTCGGCGAGACCGTCCTCGATGCGGATCTGCAGCTGCTCTGCCGTCATGGGCGAGGTGCCGCCCGAGACGATCTTGAGCGCTGCCTTGTCGATGCCCTTGATCTTGCCCTTCGAGTCGCGCTCGAAGATGTGGCCGAGGTCGGCGAGCTTGTGCAGGTTGGGGCTGTCGAAGAACCGGTCGGGGAATGCCGCGTGGTGCGTGTCGAGTACATGGGCACCGACCTTGAGGCCGACGAGCTCGAGGAGCTCGAACGGCGTCATCGGAAGCCCGAACGGACGCGTCGACTCCTCGACGACCTCGAACGGGGTGCCGGTGTCGACCGCGTGCATCGCCTCGCCGAGAACCTTGGCGAGAATGCGGTTGACGACGAAGCCGGGGGTGTCGCGGGTGATGACCGCGTTCTTCTTGAGTCCCTGGGCGGTGGCCATTGCCGTCGCGAGGGCCTCGTCGCTCGTCTTGGTCGCCTTGACGACCTCGATGAGCGGCATGACCGCAACGGGGTTGAAGAAGTGGAACCCGACGAGTCGCTCGGGGTGGGCGAGCTTCGCACCGATCGCGTCGACCGAGAGCGACGACGTGTTGGTCGCGAGGATCGCCTCTGCCGACACGTACTGCTCGACGTCGGCGAACACGGCCTGCTTGACCCCGAGTTCCTCGAACACTGCCTCGATGACCCAGTCGCAGTCGGCGAAGTCGGCCTTGTCAGTGGTTCCGGAGACGAGAGCGGTGAGGCGGTTGCGCTCGTCGGGGGAGATGCGTCCCTTCGACGCGAGCGTGTCGATCTCTCCCCGGATGTAGTCGAGTCCCTTGTCGACACGGGCCTGGTCGAGGTCGGTGATGACGACGGGTACCTGCAGGCGGCGGACGAAGAGCAGCGCGAACTGGCTCGCCATAAGCCCGGCACCGATGACGCCGACCTTCGTGACCTTGCGGGCGAGCGCCTTGTCGGGAGCCCCGGCGGGTCGCTTCGCGCGCTTCTGCACGAGGTTGAACGCGTAGATGCTCGCGCGGAACTGGTCGCCGGCGACGAGCGTCGCGAGGGCTTCGTCCTCGGCGCGGAACCCGGTGTGCTTGTCGGTGTTCTTCGCGGCCTTGAGAAGGTCGAGAGCGGCGTACGGCGACTTGGCCACCCGGCCGATGCGGCTCTCGAGCATCTTCGTGGCGATGCCGATGGCGACATCCCACTTGACGGCGCGCTCGATCTTGCCGGGCTCGTTCGCCCGCTTGACCTTCGTGGTGCCGGATATGACTCCGTCGGCCCATCGGATCGAGTCCTCGAGGAAGTTCGCGGGCTCGAAGATGGCGTCCGCGATGCCGAGGTCGAATGCTTCCTGGCCCTTGAGGGTGCGGTTGTTCTTGAGCGGGTTCTCGATGACGACCTTGAGCGCGTTCTCGATCCCGATGAGGTTCGGCAGCAGCCACGCGCCACCCCAGCCGGGGATGATGCCGAGGAAGACCTCGGGGAGGCCGAGCGCCGCGATCGAGCGATCGATCGTGCGGTAGTCGCTGTTGAGGCCGATCTCGACGCCACCGCCGAGAGCGAGCCCGTTGATGAAGGTGAACGAGGGCACACCGAGCTCGCTGAGCTTGTTGAGCGTCCAGTGGCCGAGCTGCGCGAGCTGCTTGGCAACCGCCTTGCTCGGCACATCGCCCACCTTGCTGAGGTCGGCCCCTGCGGCGAGGATGAACGGCTTGCCCGTGATGGCGAGTCCGTGGATCTCGCCGGCGGCTGCGCGGGCCTTCTGCTCGTCCAGCACGCGGGCGAGCTCGAGCGTCGTCACCGGGCCGAGCGTGCTCGGGCGGGTGTGGTCGCGACCGTTGTCGAGCGTGAGGAGCGCGAGGGTCTTCCCGCCGGAGAGCGGGATGTCCTTCACGTACGAGTGCGTGACGACCTCGTCGACCGAGAAGGCCTCGAGCTCGGTGAAATCGGAGGCGGAGAATTCGTATGCCATTACTTGGAACCCTTCTTGCTCTTCGACTTGCCCGTGAAGTGCGGGTTCTCCCAGATGACGGAGCCGCCCTGGCCGAGGCCGATGCACATCGCGGTGAGGCCGTACTGCACCTCGGGGTGCTCGGCGAACTGTGCCGCGAGCTGGATCATCAGGCGGACACCGGATGACGCGAGCGGGTGGCCGATCGCGATAGCGCCGCCCCACTGGTTCACGCGGGGGTCTTCGTCGTCGATGCCGAAGTGGTCGAGCAAGGAGAGGACTTGGATAGCGAAGGCCTCGTTGAGCTCGAACAGCCCGATGTCGTCGATCGTGAGGCCCGCCTTGCGCAGTGCCTTCTCGGTCGACGGAACCGGTCCGATACCCATGATCTCGGGCTCGACGCCCGCGTATGCGAAGCTCACCATGCGCATCTTGGGGGCGAGCCCGAACTCCTTGGCGGCGTCCGCACTCGCGAGAATGCTTGCGGTCGCGCCGTCGTTGAGTCCCGACGAGTTGCCTGCGGTGACGCGACCGTGCGGGCGGAACGGGGTCTTCAGGGCGGCGAGGCCCTCGAGGGTCGTCTCGGGGCGAAGAGCCTCGTCGCGAGTGGCCAGTCCCCAGCCGGTGCCGCTCTTGATCGCGACAGGAATGAGGTCGGGCTGGAGCTTGCCGTTCTCGTACGCGGCGTATGCCTTCTGCTGGCTCGCCATGGCGAAACGGTCGGAGCGTTCCTTGGTCAGAAGCGGGAAGCGGTCGTGGATGCGCTCGGCCGTGTTGCCCATGTTGAGCGCGTCGGCGGAAACGAGCTTCTCGGATAGGAAGCGCGGGTTCGGGTCTGCGCCGAATCCCATCGGGTGGCGTCCCATGTGCTCGACACCGCCGGCGATGCCGATGTCGTATGCGCCGAAGGCGATAGCGCCCGCAATCGTTGTCACGGACGTCATGGCGCCAGCACACATGCGGTCGATCGCGTAGCCGGGAACCGACTTGGGCAGTCCCGCGAGCAGTGCTGCCGTGCGACCGAGCGTCAGGCCCTGGTCGCCGATCTGCGTTGTCGCGGCGATCGCCACGTCGTCGAAACGGTCCTTCGGAATGGACGGGTTCCGCTCCAGCAGGCCGATCATCGCCTTCACGACGAGATCGTCTGCACGGGTCTCCCAGTACATTCCCTTTTCACCGGCTCGACCGAACGGGGTACGGACCCCGTCGACGAAGACGACTTCAGCTTTCTCGGCCACTATGCCTCCAAGTTTTCGTTGCGAGACCGAGCCTAGGCACAGCTAAATTGTGCCAACAATCGTTTGCTTGTTCCTACGAACCGTCTTCGTCGGGCTCTTCGATCGTTTGGCTGGCTTCCACAAAGGCTTGCACGATTAGCTGTGTGGTTGCGTCAACCTGCCATGGTCGTGCACCGAGCGTCGAGAGAGCGGATGCCACGGCCTCCGCGGTCGCGGGAGCCGGCGGGTTCCACGCCACACGTCGCAGGGTGTCGGGTGTCAGGAGGTTCTCGACGGGGAGCGACAGCTCTTCCGCGACGGCACCGATCGCTGCGCGAGCGGCCTTGAGTCGCTTGTCGGCCTCGGGATTCTTATCGGCCCAGACGCGGGGCGGCGGAAGGGTCTCTCCCTGTTGGCGCAACACGGGGAGATCGTCGGTCGCGGCACCGGCCTCGATGGCTGCCCACCAGCGGTCGATCTGCGAGCGGCTCGCCCGGCCCGTGAACTCCTTGAGGTTGGCGAGTTCGCGCTTGGATCCGGGCAGCACCTTGGCGGCCGCGGTCAGGGAGAGGTCGGGGACGAGTCGTCCCGGAGCGGTGTCGATCTCCCGGGCGTACGCGTCACGGGCGAGCCACAGTTCCCGCGCTACCGCGAGGTTGCGCGATCCGCGGATCGAGTGGAGTCCGCTCAGGCGGCGCCACGGTTCCGCACGCACGATGACGAAGTCGCGGCCGAGCACGGATTCGAACTCCTGGCGGGCAAGTTCGGCCTTGCCTGCCGTGTCGAGGATCTCACCGAGGGCTTCGCGGAGGTCGACGAGTAGTTCGACGTCGAGCGCGGCGTAGACGAGCCAGGCCTGGGGGAGCGGCCGTGTCGACCAGTCGGCAGCCGAGTGCTCTTTCGCGAGGTGAATGCCGAGCAGTTCCTCGACGACGGCGCCGAGACCGACGCGGGCAAGGCCGGCCAGTCGGGCGGCGAGTTCGGTGTCGAACAGGCGAGTGGGGTCGAGGCCGACCTCGCGCAGGCAGGTGAGGTCCTGGCTCGCGGCGTGGAGAATCCACTCTTCGCTCGCGATGACGTCGTTGAGCTCGGAGAAGGATCCGATCGCGGGCGGATCGAAAAGGAAGGTGCCGGCGCCTCGGCGGTAGATCTGAATGAGGTACGCGCGCTGCGAGTAGCGGTATCCGGACGCACGTTCGGCGTCGATAGCGATGGGTCCGTTGCCGGCAGCGATCTTGTCGACCGCCTCGAGGTACCGTTCGCGGGACTCGATGACGTCGACGATGACATGCGGTGCCTGGACCGGTGCGGCCTCGGGCTTCTCTGGAGCGGACGTTACTTCGCCCTCACCGCTATTCACGTCCTACTCTGCGCGCAGACAACAGACTCACTCCCTCAACGGCTGGTGGCAGTCCTGCCAACATGCACAATAATTCCCCCCAGCCTTCCACATGCGCGCTCAGGTCGTGGTCGAGGGGGCTCCAGGAGGCGCGGATCTCGATGATCGCCCCGTCTCCCTGGTCCTCGAGCTCGCCGAATCCGGTCGAGAGGGTCTTGGTCGCTGTCCCCGATGCCGCCGTGTACGCGGCCTTGCGGGAGTCGAGGGCATCGACGAGCCACGACCAGGCGACATCCGCGAGGAACGGGTCGACGCCGATCTCGGGTTCGAGAGGCGCTTGCGCGAAGCAGACGACTCGGAAGCGACCGCCCCACGCCTCGGGCGACGACGGATCGTAGAGAAGAATGAACCGACCGGTCCCGAGCTCGGAGTCGAGGCTATGGCGGGCCGGTGTGACGTCGGCGGCGAGGGCGATCGACCACGGTGCCAGTCCGCCGGGGGCAGCGATCTCCGACACGACGAGTTCAGGGCGCCGTGCTGCCCCGCGAATAGCGGCTACGGCAGCGACGAACTCCGAGGGAGCGGCGCCGGGTTGCGTGTCAGTCACAGTCGAACAATAGGCTTTCTTGGTATTTTCGGTGGCGAGGCACGCCGCCCGGCGTATCCGCGTGGAATCGGGGGACAACCATGGCTGAACAGTCGACAGGTTCGAAGGTCGGTGCGGCGCTCCTGTGGAGTTCGATCGGTGTGGCGACCGCGGCGATCTCCACGACGGTCGCAGCCGGCTTTGTCGCCGTGCAGATGGCACGCCGCATCGTCACACCGCCGATCGACCGCGAAGAGGACGTGCGGATCCTCTCCGTCGGCGACGAGACGATCACCCTCTCCGTTACCGAGGACTCCGTCACTCCCGGCCAGTACAGCCTGTGGTTCAATCGCGACACCGGCCATGCGCGGGTGGGGGACATCCTCGACCGGACGAAGAACACGATCACGCGCGAACTCATCGATGTCGACTTCGGCGACATCGAACGCGCCCGCCGCGGTCGCCTCTCCGGGTGGTTCTACGTGCGACCCCGCGACCTGCAGGAGCCGTACGAGAATGTCGAGGTCGATACGCCCCTCGGCGAAGCTCCCGCGTGGCTGTTTCCCGCATCCGAGGACACCGGCAGATGGGTGATCCAGGTGCACGGGCGCGGCGTCCGCCGGTCCGAGACCCTGCGGTCCGTCCCGGTCTTCCACGAGGCGGGGTACACATCGCTTCTCGTCTCCTATCGCAACGACGGCGTGGCCCCCGACAGCATCGACCGCCGGTACGCCCTCGGCGGAGCGGAATGGCGCGATGTCGAGGCCGCGATGGAGTTCGCGATCGAGAGGGGCGCGACGGATATCGTGCTCATGGGCTGGTCGATGGGCGGCGCAACCGTCTTGCAGGCCGCCACCCGGTCGAAACTTGCCCACGTCATCCGGGGCATCGTTCTCGACTCGCCCGTGATCGACTGGGTGGACGTGCTCGATCACCAGGGTGCGGTGTCGCACGTTCCGCGACCGGTGCGCTGGGGTGCGCTGGGCCTGATCGGGAAGTCGTGGGCGAGCGGCATCACCGGACTCGCCGAGCCCATCGACTTCAGCCGCCTCGACTTCGTGCGGCGTGCGGGCGACCTGCACTGGCCGATCCTGCTCATGCACAGCGTCGACGACGGCTACGTGCCGTCCGGACCGTCGCGACTGCTCGCGGAGGCGCGTCCCGACATCGTCTCGTTCGAGGAGTTCGACACCGCCCGCCACGTGAAGCTCTGGAACTACGACGCCCCGCGCTGGACGGGCGCCATCACGCGCTGGCTAGCGGCGCTACCTCGTGAGGTCCGTTAGCGAACGACCAGCGCGCATAGACGCCGCTCGACTCGTCGACGAGGAGCTGGGTGAGCGTCAGCGGCCTCTCGCCGGCGATACCGGGTGCGAGTACCGGCAGATCGGTGCCGCCGAGAGTCGGGCTCGTGGACAGGCACAGCTCGTCGACGAGTCCCGCCTCGATGAACTGCGCGGCAAGCAACGGCCCGCCCTCGCACACGATGGACTCGAGCCCGCGCACACGCAGCGCCGTGACAATGTCGACCATCGACACGCGGCCATCCGTCGCGGGCACGACGATGATCTCGGCGGTGGCTCCCGCGAGCGTCTCGATGACACGATCGACGGATGACGCGGGACACAGCACATACAGCCGCCCGGGTTCCACGTCCGCCTCGATTCCGTGGCCCGTGAGATCGCCGCTCGCCGTCAGCACCGCGAGCGGTGCCCGCCGGGGGAGGAGGTAGCTCTCCGCGCGGACGCTCTGCGCACCCACGAGCACGACGTCGCCGAGTTCGCGGATCACGCCGAGGATCTTGCGGTCGACGGGGTTGCTGAGCGTGTGGGACGTTCCATCACTGCCGCCGGCGTTCCCGCTGACCGTCGAGATGAGGTTGATGCGCACGCTCGACATCGTGTCGGGCCGGTACCAGTCCAGGAGCGCGTCCCGGGAGTGCGCGTCGTCGACATCGACGGACTCCGCATGACCGGGGAAGACGCGCGTGACGATCACGCTGCGGATTTCTCGCGGACCTGGCGCTTGATGCGCCCGAGCATCGCCGTCATCCCGCGGATACGCAGCGGGCTGACCGCCTCGGTGAGGCCGAGGTCCGACGGGTAGTCGTCGGGAACGGCGAGCACCTCGTCGACGGTGAGTCCCTCGAGTCCCTGCACGAGGATCGAGGCGAAACCGCGCGTGGTCGGAGCCTCGCGCGGTGCCGTCGCGTGAACCCGCACGACGCTCGCGTCATCGACGTCCACGAAGATGAAGACGGGCGATTGGCACTCCTCGACGCGCTCGAACAGGTCGGGATGACCCTCGTACTCCGCCGGGAGCGCCGGAAGCTCGTTCGAGAACTCGAGCAGCAACTGGAGGCGGTCCTTGATCCCGAGCTCGCGGAAATCCGTGCGGATCTCAGCGAGCGCGGGAGCGAGATCGCTCATGAGGTGCTACCGGGCAGGAACGGCGCCGGGCTCGGCACCCTTGACGATGGGCACGCGCACGGCGCTGCCCCACTCGGTCCATGAGCCGTCATAGTTGCGTACCCCTTCAAGGCCCAGCAGATGGGTGAGGACGAACCACGTGTGGCTCGATCGCTCGCCGATCCGGCAATATGCGATCACGCTATCACCGTCGTTCAGGCCCGCGCCGTCGCGGTACAGGGCGTTGAGTTCGTCGAGCGAACGGAAGGTGCCGTCCTCGGCAGCAGCCTTGCCCCACGGCACGTTCTGCGCTCCGGGGATGTGGCCGGCGCGCAGGGTTCCCTCTTCGGGATACGCCGGTGCCGTGGTCCTCTCGCCGCTGTACTCCTCCGGGCTGCGCACGTCGATGAGGGGCTGGCCGAGCGCGGACAGCACGTCGTCCTTGAACGCGCGGATGGGAGCGTCGTTGCGTTCTACCACCGGGTAGTCGACCTGCTCGGCCGTTTCGGCATCCGTCGTGTATGCGCGTCCATCAGCCTCCCAGCGGGCGCGGCCGCCGTCGAGCAGGCGGACGTCCTCGTGGCCGAAGAGGGTGAAGACCCAGAGAGCGTATGCGGCCCACCAGTTGTTCTTGTCGCCGTAGATGACGACAGTGGTGTCGCGCGTGATGCCCTTGGAGCTGAGGAGGGCGGCGAAGGCCGCGCCGTCGATGTAGTCGCGCTCGACCGGATCGTTGAGGTCGGTGTGCCAGTCGATCTTGACCGACGTCGGGATGTGGCCGGTCTCATAGAGGAGGACGTCTTCGTCGGACTCGACGACGACAAGACCGGGTTCGCCGAGGTGTGCTTCAAGCCACTCGCCGCTGACGAGGCGCTCCGGGTGGGCAAAGGCTGCGAACGCTGCTGAAGAATCGACCTCGACGGCCATGACTACCTCCTGTGGGAGCCCCGTAAGGGCACGAATTCGGCGGGTGGGGGCGGGATAGGCTGGGCCCGATCCGTTCTTCTTCGAATCTACGCGTTCGCCTCCAGCACCGCCGGGCATCCGTAAGAGTTCGACACACTTACGTCTGCAGGGTGGCAATGAGTTCCGAACACCAGCACATCGTCGATCGCTCACCGTCCCTCACGGGTTCTGAGATCGTCGAACAGCTCGTTCCTCCGCGCCAGTTCGCGACGGCATCCCTCGACAACTACCGGCCCGACCACGACTATCCCTCGCAAGCGGAGGCCGTCGAGGCCGTGCGCGCGTTCTGGGCGGGATCACGTCCCTCCGGGCTGTTCTCGCGGCGGAAGTCGTCGGACGTGCTTCCCGGTATCTACCTCGACGGCGGATTCGGTGTCGGCAAGACCCACCTTCTCGCCGCCCTGTGGCACGCGGCTTCGGGACGCAAGTACTTCGGAACGTTCATCGAGTACACCGCGCTCGTCGGCGCTTTGGGCTATGCCCCGGCGTTCCAGCTGTTGAAGGGAGCGTCGCTGCTCTGCATCGACGAGTTCGAACTGGACGATCCGGGCGATACACGGATCATGTCGCGCCTGCTCACGGAGCTGTCATCGGCTGGCTCTCGTATTGCAGCGACATCGAACACCCCACCCGCCGCTCTCGGTGAGGGCAGGTTCGCGGCCCAGGACTTCCTCCGGGAGATCGACGCGCTGTCGGCGAAATTCAGGACGTTGCGCATCGACGGCCTCGACTACCGGCGCCGCGATGTCGAGGGCCACGCGGACACGCATGAGCCCGACGAGCTCTCCGCAGCGGTTGCCGCCTTCAGCGGCCGCATCACCGTCGATCGCTTCGACGAGGTGCTCGAGCACCTGTCGAGAGTGCACCCGTCCCGCTATTTCAAGCTCGTCGCGGATCTCGATGCCGTTGCCATCACCGATGTCCACGTGCTCACGAGCCAGACGGACGCCTTGCGACTCGTCGCGTTCGTCGACCGCCTGTACGACGCGCAGATCCCGATCATCGCGAGCGGCACGCCGTTCGACGAGGTTTTCGCCGCGGACATGCTTGCCGGTGGCTACCGCAAGAAGTACCTGCGTGCGACCTCGCGGCTCATCGCGCTGACCTCCGGCGACGAGTAGCGGGCACCGTACGACCCCCTCCTGGGCGGCGGAGGGGTTTCACTTCCGATCCCAAGCGATCGGAAACACGATGTTAACCTCAGCGCGCGCTGCGTAACCTCCCGGAAACATCCCCACACAGCGACCGAAACCTCGCCACTGCAAACTAAGGGCCGTACCCGAAGATCCATGCGTTCGCGCGTTCGTTTCCTCTGGGTGCATCCTTTGCAAACGTAAGAGAGGTAACAATGCTTGATCAGGGCAACACAGCCTTCATTCTCATCGCCGCTGCTCTCGTCCTGCTGATGACCCCTGGTCTCGCGTTCTTCTACGGAGGACTCGTCAAGGCCAAGAGCGTAATCAGCATGATGATGATGAGCTTCGGCGCGATCGGCCTTATCGGCGTCCTGTGGGTGCTCTACGGCTACGCGATCGCGTTCCCGGGCGCCGAGGGCACGATCTTCCCGTGGTCGATCGACACCAGCGCACTCGGTCTGAGCAGCCTCGTCGACGTTCCGGAGGATGCTGCATACCCGCCGCTCGCCTTCGCTGCGTTCCAGGCGACGTTCGCGATCATCACCGTCGCGCTCATCTCCGGCGCTATCGCCGACCGCGCGAAGTTCGGCGCATGGATGGTCTTCGCG
>Ga0247812_10002012_pt1 | contig 11453 bp, 13 predicted proteins | sample UWRJL149409B1_FD_178011 | JGI IMG/M metagenome (GOLD analysis project Ga0247812, IMG submission 178011) | Plant litter microbial communities from Arlington Agricultural Research Station in Wisconsin, United States - UWRJ-L149-409B-1 | ecosystem: Environmental > Terrestrial > Plant litter >...
CAATCCTCTTGCTGAAGCGAACTGAATTACGGTTTCTTGAACGTGGGCTATCGTGAAGAGTACACTATCGTGAGACTTTCCGTTATAGCGTGCGCCTGAGGTTCCGTTCAATTTGAATGACTTCGAGAATGCGAACACAGGCTCCTTGTCCATAATGGACCTAAAGTCACCGTCTATTTTATTTTGTAAAGTACCACTTAACGAAAACCTGCGTCTAAGCAGAATCGACTCTCCAGCCTCATGCTCAGCGTCGGCAGGTCCGATGAAGTGTAGAGTACCCCATTCTGCTCGATCGGCATCCTCGGTCAGCAGTTGTTCGGTTCTTCTCTTGACCTTCCACGTCTTCAAGGGTCTATTATTCGTCTTATCTGTTGGTGCTGACTGGCTAAATGACCACTCAATCTCACTGCCTCTGTTAGCACTTACCCAAAGCCCATTTATATCAACATATATATCAATATTAAAGGCGCCACTGACATGAACCGTCAGGTATGAGGCAGGAATAGATTGCCGGAGAGTGGATGTCGGTGTAATTGGAGAGAGGAAGGATAGGATCACTTCGAGGGGTGACTGAGAGGAGTTTGGTGCAGGTATTTGGTATGTGAGATTTGTAGTTGAGGCATCGAAGGTAGCCCCTAGGTAGACTGGGTAGGAGACATTGAAACTACGAACATATCAGCATGAGACGAAAAACTCACAGCCAACTGCTACTCACTGCTCTCCAGTCTTGGGTAAAGAATCATGGGGCCTGCCAAGTAAAGGATACACAGTATCAGAATTTGGAACAGCTGCAAGCACCGAAAGCCCTAGCTCTTGACCAGTCCAAAAGATGGGCCACGCATTCCAAGGTGGTTCTCTAGCATTGCCTAGCCAAGTACTCAAGTATGGATTTCGTACAATGAGAGGCAGCACGGGAGGGGTCAAAGTCGATGCTCTAGCCGTAGCAACCGCGAGAGCAGCTCCAAAGTATATCGACCAGCGCATATTGAGGCAAGAGAAAGGTATGGATTTGAGACAATTCAGATCATTGGGTAAGTTGCAAAAGTGCAGCAATGGAACTTCAAGCAAAGAAGGGAAGCATGGAGATATACAATTCTATGTAAAAGTGTGCGAGTAGTAAATCAAATCAAAGAAAGCTCGAAAGTGAAGTAAGCGGTAACATAGAGAAGGTGGGCAGTCAGACGACGATGTGAGGTTCCATTCCTTCCCCAGTGCGGTCATTTGACAGGGTTCATCAAAACATGGGGAAGTGGCGTTTTTTGTGCATCTTCCTTTATGCGTGTTATGCATGCTGTGCATCATGATGTCCTACCTCACTCGCTTTGTATATGCATTAGACAGAAGCGAGAAATATAGGGGATGTCGTTTACTTTCATTAGCCTTGCTCCATAGTGATAGATACAAAGGGCCTTGGAGGGTTACTGCTTTGCCTTTTGGAATTGGACCGGTTATATATTCAATCTTAATCTAACTGTAGGTAATCTTGCTCTAAAGCTCTGCATTTATCGTGAACTTTTAAACATTACAAGCTCCCTCATTAATTGCCTGTAACTGTATGCCACATCTAACATCAGAAAGAAGCTGATTCACTCATTCTAAAATAGATGCAGTAAGAAAGATAACTTCTCAAGCTTCTCTCGATAACTCCAAGTGTGGAGTTTCAAGCCTGGGATGTGGTTGGATAAATGTTAATCCGTACTCCGTATGTGTGCCAGCATTCAAGTGAGGGGTTCCTTAATACCATTTAGACTTTACGCCAGCCAGAATTCCCGTTCCCTTGGGACAATCAACATTCTAGAAATGTCTATGGAAGGCAAGATTATAGCCATAACCGGCGGCGCAAGCGGTATTGGACTTGCGACTGCCAGGCTACTCTCCAGTAGAAAAGCAACAGTATGTATTGGGGACAACGATCCCACTACACTTGCTGCTGCGGAGAAAGAGTTTGCTTCTCATGGTCTCCCGTATTCCGTACAGAAAGTTGATGTTACTGTACGATCTGATGTCGATTCTTGGATTGATGGAATTGTCGAAAAATATGGTCGTTTAGGTAGGTAACAATCCTCACCAGATTTATAATCACCACTCTCCAATGATGTTTTTTTCCCGCGAGGATCCACACTGATACAGTGTAGATGGCGCAGCAAACTGTGCTGGAATCGTAGGGAAACACCATGGCATCAGGCCTGTTGCTGAGCTGGAAGATGACGAATGGCATAAAATTATTGCCGTTAATTTGACTGGAATGATGTACTCTTTGCGAGCGGAACTCAGAAAGATTTCAGATTTTGGTTCAAGTATGTTCCACAGACCTTTCATTCCCCATTATGAACACAGCTGTTTTGAGAAAAAGAAAAAAGGTCACGCACGAAAGAAAATAAGAGAAGGGGGGAGGGGGGAGACCGTGTATAACAGACTGCTAACACATCTCAACAGTTGTTAACATATCGTCAATTCAAGGAGTAATGGGTTTTGCCGGAGCTGGAGCCTACGGCGCTTCAAAGCATGGAGTAATTGGTTTAACTCGCTCTGCCGCAAAAGAGGTCGGGGATCGAGAAATTCGAGTGAATGCAGTAGCACCTGGAGCCATCCTAACTCCATTGTTGCTGAAAGCTCAAGAGGCGAACCCAAATGAAGGATTTGGGAACCCAACTGCTATCAAGCGACAAGGAACTGCCGAAGAGATGGCTAGCATTATCTGTTTTTTGCTTGGTCCAGAGAGTACATATGTCACCGGTTCGGTATATGGCGGTGATGGAGGTTGGGACTGTTAATATGTTTATTGCCGGGGGGAAAACAGAACGTGTCACAGAGGTCTCCGGGAAGTGGATAAAACTTAGTATTGGGTCTTAGGGCACGAAACATGGAATACAAGACTAAGATACCTCTATTGGCTCTAGTTTGATGGGTAACAGCTATTTGAAGAAACAACCTGTGACGATATTCAAAACGAGAACCGTGACAACAATTTTTGCATTCATAACACCCCCATAGCAGCCCTGGTGTATACTCCCATCACTGGCAGATAGGAGAGCCACGTCGACCCTGAGTGTGATCAGTTATGTTTTCAGACGATATTTAAATCCCTACTCTAAATCAAGAATCAGGAAACTCTTGTTCTAGTTTCTAGCAGATGCAGTGATTCCGTTTTTATTTGGAATTGTCGCAGTGTATGTCGAGGATTTGTTTGCGGCCTGAGTCGCCCTTGCTTTTGCATATCTATCAAAACACTCGGCGATGACATGCTCTCTAGTAACGCCTTCTTTAACAATACGGCCGTACATAATCTCCTCTAAAAATTTCTCCACCTTCTCAAACTCAACGGCGTCGTTCTTGTATCGATCAGGTGCGCCGGAACCATTGATTAAAGCTAAGAGCCCTGCATTGACGGTATTACATGCTGCAATGACTGTAATTGCAAAGTCTTGTGGTGGTTTGGAGGCTGAGAGTGCAGTAATAATGGCGCCTATTATTAATCTATTTGGTTAACAAGAAGCCAAAAAAAGATTCAGGAATATCAGCATACTGAGCGACTAATGAGAAGTTGAAGAATACAGAGCAGGCATGATACCGACACTGGCTTAGGAATCGAGCTGAAATCACGTCTTTATAAAGACCGTCGGGAAGTCCTCTGGGTGGCCACCAAAACGATTTAGTGTAGAGTAGAGTATGGCTCTCATCGAGGCTAGTCGCGCCTATTGCCTGACACACATAAGAATGATCAGAGAGAGTGAGTTGGATCATCTTGACATTCTCTATGGCATCTTCCTCGTTGTGAATAGACAGCCATTCGCCTTGTTGGTGTGGCGGTGGTCCATCTAGTGCTCCTACAAGAGATATTTCTCTCGCGTGCTTGAATGATGATGAGGCTTCGAATAATCTATCCATGGTGCTGTCTTTGGGGTCATCTTTTATGTGACTGAGTGATGCTAAGCCTTCAAATACGGAGTCGATAGAACTGTCCTGAGGGTTATGGCTTCCGTGGGTATGAGGCATTGAGGGTTCCAATGGTGTATCGTTGGTGCTGTCTCGAAATTCATGTTTTGATTGAGTTAGCGAGCCGGTAAGAGATGTTGGGAATTTCAGTGCCCCGTCAGTAGCAAAGTCTTGAGGGTCATCCCTTACGTATTCAGTAATGGATGACATTGAACTGATTGGAGAATTTGATGGATGAGCTTTGTGATAGTACCGTAATGATTCTGTTTATTTAGGTCCATGATCCAAAGTGTAGATAGGTAGAAGAATCCAAGTTACCATGCCTCCATGCGTAAACTCAAAAGGAAGGAATAGGAAAATAAGGAGGAAAGCTGTTTGAAGAAAGAAAGAGCAATCAGTAAGTAATAAGCCATTACCCGTTCTCATTTTCAATAAACAGCGTGGTTGGAAGTTCACAAATAAACTCTGTAAAGTACAGACGGCATTTTAAACCATTCCCCAACATAAATATATAAACCCGTTCTGTGTCCGGTCAGAATAACACCTCTAGAGTCACGTGATGTTTATTCTGCATTCAGAGATCATTTACAACCTAAACAAAATTACTGCGTTGAATGCTAATATAATATAATGTTATGTAAATAGTGATGTCTCTAGAATTCACGAGGGTATGTATGATTGACTTGTTAGCAAAACAATTATTGGATACACAAAACTCTCTCTTTCTCTGACAATGGGACTTAACTTCATTACATGACCGTGACTATGTAAGGTTAAATCATTTAATTCGATGAGCTACTGTCTGAAGTTTGCCATGACTTTGATACTTTTGGTTATCTTTTAACAGCAGCCTGAAATCATATTGACTGTAGTTGGTCGCGCTAGTGCAAACCCCTGCAGATGTGACCGACGTCAGCAACCACCGGAAGGAACTCAAATCGAAAGATCTCTACCTCGCAACCACATAATCATGTCACCAATCCATAACTTGCCGACTCTGGTCCGAGATAAGTTTAAAACTGCCAAATTGAATGGGGACTTGAACTTCTATGAGACGCACGTATCAATATTGCAATGCAATGGAATTCCAGTACGTATGAGAAAATCACCACCATTTGGCGATCATAAATATTAACCGACAGTTTGACAGTTTCAAGTGCGATTCTCTCCAGCTTTAGCAGATAAACCAAAGTCCAATAAGCCTCGTAATCTTAATGAGAAGTCAGTCGATCCATTTTCAAATCCGAAGGGAGGTCTTCTTGTCAGTACCGCCTTCAACTCCCACTTTATAGTGCTTAACAAATTCCCTGTTATTCCTGATCATTTTATATTGGCAACGAAACAATACAAATTGCAGACGAATCTGCTTGAAGAAGATGATATCGGGGCTGCATACCAATGCGTAGAGGCTTTTCGTAATAACGGAGAAGAGCTTTTTGGATTTTTCAACTCAGGAGATCATTCTGGGGCAAGTCAGCCACACCGTCATATTCAGTTTCTGCCCGTGGAGTCCATGAGGACTGGTATGGATGAAAGGGAATCCTGGGACGTACTTGTAAATACCTTAGCGAGTAAGAGTCCAAGTACGTTATTTATTATCTATCTTTCGATGCCTAATACTAATGATCTCGATAGCTATGCCATTTGTGTACTTCGCCTCTAATATTGAAGAGGGAGTTAACGCAAGGCAACTACATGAAATTTACATCGATCTTCACGACAGAGCTTGTGCAGCATCTGGAAAGCTGATAGCTCTCGCATCTGGGGAACTTAATTCTCCAATTAGCTATAATCTTGGCCTCACTAGCAGGGCTATAGTTATATGCCCACGCACTTGCGAGGGAACAACCATCGAATGTAATGACGGTGAACGAGTGGGCCCAGTGTCTCTCAATGGTACGGTTCTAGGAGGGACAATTTTAGTCAAGAGTGAACCTGAATGGGATTCGTTAAGAAGCAATGACTCGAAGCTGATAGAAGTTCTGAGTTCAATCGGTATTAATTCTTCTGATAAGAAACCTGGCGGAAAGATATAAGCCAAGCTTCATTTTATCAAATACAGAACCACACTCATGGAGATGGTAGGAATTATCTTGTTCATGCAAATGGTATCCTATCAAACATTAAATCAGACTCCTGTTCCATATTAATACAAGGTCGACTCTCGATGTGACATGCCCGGATCATTTTTATTGGTCACCATCTTCGTTGAGCTCATCCCACTTCTTCCGACATGTGGCATTTCCAAAATGATACGAACCCCCATTGTTCGCTATGTACTCAGCAACCTGCTTCCAAGGAACCCGAGACTGCGCATAGTCTGCTGCAGTAGTCAACCTGCGAACTGCCTTTTTCAGAAGTCGAATCTGCCACAATTTAGCCAATTTAGGATCACTTTAAACTCCAAAGTTACTTACATCATTATTGCTCCATTCTGGCTTTCGCACCCTTGCCGATTTGGCCTTTGTTAGTGTTCGAAAACGTCCTCGGAGTGTTGATTCTGCTTCAGTAAAACCTCCCTGTTTTCTAATATCCTTATATGACATGCCGGCTAGCTTTGATTGAACAAGGAAAGTGTCTTTAGCATCTCGCTGATGTGTCATCTTCGCTGTGTGGGGTGCCTTAGCAAATGACTGCTGAGTTAATGGATCTACTGGTTTCGGTTCGATACGTTTATGTGCTACCATACTCCGCGAAGGTTGAGTTACTGGCGGATGCCTTTTTTCATTATTGCGTGATGTAGCAGCTTTTGTTTGCTGGGTGTTTGATTCTGTGTCCAGTTGTCGATTCTCGCTGCTTGTTCCCGTGATATTGTGATCATTACCAGCCAGTACAGGAACTATCCTTTGCGAAATAGATATAGAATTCGGAATATTCTGACGAGGGCGAAATGGAACCGGCTTTTCTAACATCAACTTCTCATGGGCAGAGAGGTCATCATCCTCAGAGCTTGCTACTGTGCTTAAATCTGATAGCGATAGTTTGTGGTCATTTGAGGATCCACAAGATGACACGGGTGCGGATGGAAAATTGAGCGTCAAGACCTTGGGAGAGATTGTTTCAGAGCTTGCTGGGTGTGGCTCTGATGCCCAGGTTCCATCTTCCTCGTAATTGATGTTCCACATATCTCCATACTCTTGACGGGTTTGAAAGTGCTCCTCCCGAATTCGACCTCGCGGCAAATCGTCATGGAATTGAGCCAAACCATAATGGTCCTGGAACTGGTCATTGCTGATGTCAGATATTTCCGAGTACCATGCGTCCTTCGATGGTGTGTTTTCTTTCAGTATAGCTGAGTATGCCAAAGATGATGGACTGGCATAAGTATTGCTAGAAAGGCAATCGATCTGGGTTGCAGAATTTCTGAGCGACTCAAATTTGAGTAATGGACTTTTTCCGGGCGTATTATCCTGGCAGTATGATTGTGCCGGTGCCAAATTTGATGTAGATGCATGTAGATTGAAATCTGGGCCTGTTTTGTAATTCATGAAGTTCGCGGAATTCCGACCATCTGTGAAGTCGGGGAAACTGCCGTTCTGATGCTTGAAACTCCATGAAGATCCGTTTCCTAACATTGAATTATGCTCAAATATGTAGTTTCGGTTTGATTCCGGCTCGTAACGTTGTTGAGATGCAAAGCTCTTGGTTTGGGTTTGATGTTGGCTATGAGATGCAGACACCTTCTCGTAATTGATGCCTGGTGTCTGTGAATAAGCTGGTATCGCAGTTTGAAGATATTCCGAGTGTTGTGTTTGAAGCTATTGAATTTAGCTACCATCTAGCATGCTAAAAGACATCTCTAACTGACTGGAGAGTTCTCGTTACCGTGGAAATCATCAAGAATATAATCCCAACTATCACTCACTGGGGCGGCCACGGGCCAGAAGTTACCCCCAGCGTTGATCTTGTTGTTCGTCATCTCGACAAGCCTTTGGTGCACCGGCTCCGTTCTCCGGGTAATGACAAAGGTTTCGAAGCGATTCGAGACACTTTGTGGTCGTGCGTTCATAAACATCATGATACCGTCTCACCGCTATAACTTTTAGTAGGATGTAGCTTTTCGGGAGTGCTGCTTCTTACGCGGACAGCGGACGTACTCCAGAACCCGAATGCATGTACAATCCCCGAATGTAATGGAGAATGGCTTCAAACACCAGACGATATAGAGGCGGTCAAGTGGTGGCAATAGCTATCAACTTGGCACCAATCTTAGAATTTGCGATCACTAGTCGAGACCGGAATATTGCTCCGTGTGTTGAGGATTGTTCGACACCGTTATCAATAGAGGTTGTCTTTCGCCTGGAGCTTAGAAGATATGACTGTTCCTCCGGTCACCACTGCACTGCCAACAAAGCAACCGGGTGGGTGGTCTATACCTTTGAATTGCTTGTCTCCCTCCAGTTACCAAATCTTTTAACGCAATGCGATATCTAATAAATCTCTTCCTTATAGACAGTCGGTCGAAAATGCAGCAAATTAAACTGAGTAGCAAGAGAGAGACTTTGGAACAGTCCTAATACTTCAACATGGAATTCAATGTTATAAAAAGGAACTAATAGTTGCCAGGTTTGGATAGGATCTTGATGGTGCTACTAGGAAAGTGGGTAAAACATGTTGCTTCGGAAATCCTAGACTATGGACCTTCTGGAGGTACCGTGGAATACTTTTGCATCCGGGCCGTGCTCCCTTCTTCGGATTGTCATCAGTAAATTATTGCTTGACTTTGGACTTAATCAATTTGTGAGCCTTAGATATTCATCGGTTCCCAAGCCACCCGCTGCTCGCCTCAGCGAATCTTGAAAGGTCTGTCAGATCTCTATCTCTATATCTCTCACAGTCACTTTGCATAGTATCATCCCTTATTAATTCCCATGTTCGGCTGGGAAGTTAAAGCCTCTTGAATGGAATTTGCAGTTCTTTTTGGGCACTTTCTTTTGGATGGAGTTGTTAACACACGTGGCCGCAAGTGGAGGCACAAGCAATTTGTGCGAATGAACTCGTTCGCTTGTCTTAGTTGCAACGGTGGTAACATAGGTTCATGAAGATCTGAGATAGACTCATGAACCAGCCGTTTTTGACAGATAGCAAACGCGCGGGTAGATGCATCCCCATAGCCGGGCTTGGTTGTATCACTTCCATCTTGCAAACGAACAATGGATAGACCAACACTAGCACTGCAAGTTTTACCATTCTAGTCAACAGTGGAGTCTGTGTTCCCAAGCTTTGGAGCCAGAGGCGATGTTTTGTTTCGTGAGGTGTAAAGAACATATTTCTAATATGCTTGCTAGGAAATGAAGTTAGACAAACTTGTCTCCCTGGCTCCATCATGAAAGTTAAAAGCATGGTTTACTGTGCAGGAGCTGCAATCAATTCCCCCTTCCCCATTATTTTGTTACAAGAGGGAGTGAGATCCCCAGCCGTTCGAAAACCGCGGCCGCATCTTCAGAAACTACCCGCACGCATCCCGGGAATACACCTTCACAAACGCTCACATATTTTGGTACCCAGATTTACGGTAGGTTGCACATGCTACTTAGCGATTATGCATGCCCATACCCTTGCTTGCATGAGCGAAGTCTGTAAAGCCTGTCTCAACGTCAAGTCTCACATTTCGTAATTGACTAAGGAAATACCCTGGAAAACTGTGGTGCAGGAGCTCCTAATATGATATTATACAGAATTTCGAAAATTTAAAAGATGAAAATCACATTAGGAGAACTGTCTTAGGCAATGTTCCCTAGTCATGTTACACATAGATGAAGAGGAAATGACTTTACTTATTCGACCTACAGGCCAGCTCCATTAAATAATGCTCCTACTGGAATACATTTCCCCCTCACAACTGATCTAAAGTAAAGACTCTCTTCTGCTCGCTGTATTGGGGTACTCGTGACGTTGTAGCGTACCTCTGAAAACAACATATGGTAAGCCCCCGTTCGAGATGCTCCTGCAGTAGCTCCACGTCTCAGTTTAACAGATGGATAGTTTTCACAAATCCATGTTAAGTGAGACCTTTACCAGTCAAGAGATGCAAGATTATTTTAACGGCTTTTCCATGTGAGATGTACGGTGCCCAATCCGGAGACATCTCCTAACTTAATTAAAACGAAGAAGGCTCTGAATGGGTTATATGGCTTCGTTGGCCCTGCTGCAATACGCTGTAAGTGAGATAAGGCCTGGTGGATACTTTACTAAGAGTTGCTTCACTGGTCCTTCAGCAAAGAAACTGGACAAAAGAATTTAAACGCTATGGAATCGCTGTACTTACTCACTTAGTTGGAACCCATTTTATGTGACACGAAAGAACCATCTGAAAGATTAGTCCATACTAGCTTGATTGTACTGTACAAAAGATACTATTTGGATTAGACGGTATGAGTCAAGCTTAACGAAATCCAGTATTTTCACAAGTATTCCAATTGTAAGTGGCCGCATCAGCTATAAAGGCCCCAAGAAACCACATAACCCGAAACCCAAGCTACCATACTATATGTCCAAATAGATTTCTTCTATGTTCTGTGTAAGACAAAACTCCTTCTTTGCTTCACTCCTGCTAATGTAACCCAAGAAACCTCCTCAAATTTCTCGGAGCTGAGGACCTCATTCATCTACTAAACACTATAAATAGCCCTCCAATTTGGATTACCCCAATGGATCCACAGCGAAAATAACGCCATCGGGTGCCTCCCTTCTTGAAAGTGAGGTAAGAGGTTATGGATGGGGTTGATCGAGATAGGCTCCGCTTTCGCAAACATCTTTTGGCTCCTTCAAAAGTTCACTAAAGGACGTTCTGATGTGATAAAGATCTAGGCGCGCGAGGTGTATGGCGACTAATCGTGTCCGCAGCTTCAGACGGGTATGCTGTTAGAGGAGTGTTGTATGCCCTTCCTGTAAGGACATAGATCAGGCGTGCGAAGAAGATCGCAGATAGGGAGACTGCGATAGCTTGCCAAAGCATGATGTATATTCCGTGATGCCGAAAGAATCCCTCAAATTGAACACGATGGATAGTTGTAAAATTTTGTCACAACATGATCTTTGAAAGGTCTTCACAGCACATGTTACCGTGAGTCACTTGAGTGGTCAACTCGATGACATAATCAGATTATCGGGCTTGTTGGTGCCAGACTGTCGGGTTCTTATAACAAAGGCTGGTGTAACGAAGAATAAGCTGGTGTAGTATTTTCAGTTTGACCTCTGTGTCGTTTGTTGGGGATTTTCCTGATTGAGTGTGCGGTGATGTCTTTTTCTTACTGAATGGGGTTGTGGTCTTCAAATCTGATATCAAGCTTTCGCTCGATACAGCAATCTGACTGAAGACTAGATTTTGGTATTTCAATAGAGTAGAAGATAGAATGAACAAGAAGCTGATGGCTTTTATATATGATCTCACTTCGAACTTTAACAGTTTCGACAATGCCAAGAAAGGGGCTTAAGCGAATAGGGGAACTGTCAGCTGGAGGAAGAATCCATCTATCAGCTCAAAACTTTAAAACTCTAAAACGGCAAATTTAAAT
>Ga0247812_10002013_pt1 | contig 11451 bp, 13 predicted proteins | sample UWRJL149409B1_FD_178011 | JGI IMG/M metagenome (GOLD analysis project Ga0247812, IMG submission 178011) | Plant litter microbial communities from Arlington Agricultural Research Station in Wisconsin, United States - UWRJ-L149-409B-1 | ecosystem: Environmental > Terrestrial > Plant litter >...
CGATTTTCAGGATGGCTTCGGCCAGGGCATCGTCGCCTTTGCCGGTGAGCGTGGGGGCGTGCTGGCCGTCGTATTTGAGGGCGATGGCCTGGCGGGGCAGGTTGTGGTGGTTCATGCGGTGTCGTCCACCCAGCGTTGTTCGAGACGGGTTTGTGGGCCTCGGGGGGGAATGCCGAGGTGACAGTCGAGGTCGCCGACGTTCAGGCCGCAGGCATGCAGTTGCGCGCGCAAATGGTCCAGGTGCTGTTCAATCAGGCTGGCGGTGTAGGGGCGTTCGGCCCAAAGCTGGCTGGACAGGCTGCCGCGTACCAGTTGTGCCTGTACCTGCAGTGGTCCCAGGGGCTCAAGGTCGAATGCCAGGTCGACCCGCCACAAGTGTTGGCGGGCTTCGCGTTCGGTGGGTTTTTCCTTGGGATCCCTGGGCGGAGGGTCTTCGCGCTGCACCTTGACCTGCAGTGGCACGATGTCTTGCAGGTTGCGCATGGGGATTTCCAGCTGCCAGGTGGTTTGCAGGCGGCCGTCCTCGGTCATGCCGGTCTGTTCCAGGCTCGACAATTGGTGGCTTTGCAGGCGCGAGATCGCGGCGGCGGCCAGGCGCAGCAGGTGTTCCAGGTCGCCTTCCTCGGTCAGCTTCTGCAGCAGCCGCGAGGGCAGGGGAAAGCCACCCGGGGCCGGTTTGGCGCTGACCTGGCCAAGGGTGCCGAGGGCGTTACGGACAAAGCTTGGCAAGGCCTGGGCCAGGGTGTTGGCGGCCAACGCGGCATTGAAGCTGGGATTGGCCGGCAGGCCGGGGGCCAGTTGGGCGATCAGACGCAACAGGTTGCCCTTGAGGTCGTCTGCCGGCGCCGGATTCTGTCCGGCGAGCAATCGGCTTTCGAGAAACAGCCCGCTGTTGGCCAGCGCTTGCGCCAGCCCCTTGGCGCTGCTCAGGTGCTGGACCTCGGGCAGGCTGGCAAGCAGTTTGTCGACGCTGGCGCGAACCTCAGGGGATTGCCCATCGGCCGGCAGGTTCTGCAAGGCCTTGAACACCGCGTCCAGGGAACCCTGGCGACTCTGCTGGGTGTGCAATTGTTGGCTGATCGCCAATTGTTCCTGGCGAGTGCTCAGGGGCACGAAGCTGAGGGTGTGCGCGTCCTGGACCTGGGCACTGAGCAGGGTGCCGATGCGCAGTGGCTGCGGGCTGTCGATGTTCAGAGCGGTGCCGCTGAGCGCGCTGTTGAGCAGGCTGACCATCGAGCGGTACACCGCCGGTTGCCCCGGTGCCTGCGGCTGTAACTGGGTGGTCAGCACCTTGCCCTGCAACAGCGTGCCGACCGGCAGTTGTGTGGTGTCAATGCGCGACAGGGCTGCGGCGTTGCCAGCCAGGCTGGATTGCGGACTGATCGCCAGGCTGCCGGCCGAGGGCTGGGTAATGGCCAGGCTGGCACCCAGGGCCAATGGCAGGCTGCTGGTGGCCGATACGGTGGTCTGGCGCCCACCCGCCAGGGTGATCTTGAGCAGCAGCTGGAACATCTGCTGGTCCTGCTTGAGTGACAGGACTTCGGCCTTGGCGCTCTGCCCGGCACCGATCAGGCCGTCCACCGGGGTCAGCAGCTTGAGCAACTCGCCACTGGCCTGCACGCGCGGCGTGGCAGGTGCCGCGGGGGGCAGGGGAGGAAGGTTGATCTCAGCGGTCATCGGTCACACCCTGTCGAAATTGCCCTCTTGAGAGTAGGACATGACATGTATAATGCCGCCCGTCTCCAAGGACGCGCGGCGCCATCGCGCAGCAAAACCAGCATAAATATTGACCCAGCTCTCTGGAACAGGCCGTCAATGCATCTATGCTGCACCACTTTAACGGCCGATCCACTGCCGACTTGAACCGTAAAGGCCCGCGATCTCTTGACCATCCCTCTACTAGAAGCCGTAGCGCTCGCCTGTGAGCGAGACTGGCGGATGCTCTTCGAAAACCTCGCATTGCGTCTGGATCGCGGCGACATGCTGCAGATCAGCGGCCCCAACGGCAGCGGCAAGACCAGCCTGCTGCGCCTGCTGGCCGGCCTGATGCAGCCGACCAGCGGCCAGGTGTTGCTCAATGGCGAGCCGCTGCACAGCCAGCGGATAGAGTTGGCCCATAACTTGTTGTGGATCGGCCATGCCGCCGGCATCAAGGACCTGCTGAGCGCCGAAGAGAACCTCAGTTGGCTCTGCGCCCTGCACCAGCCGGCCAACCGCGAGGCTATCTGGCAGGCGCTGGCGGCCGTCGGGCTGCGCGGTTTTGAAGATGTGCCGTGCCATACCCTGTCCGCCGGCCAGCAACGCCGGGTCGCCCTGGCGCGGTTGTACCTCGAGAGTCCGGCGCTGTGGATCCTCGACGAGCCGTTCACCGCCCTGGACAAGCAAGGTGTCGCCCAGTTGGAAGAGCACCTGGCCGCCCATTGTGAACAGGGCGGCATGGTGATCCTGACCACCCACCACACCATGACCCGGATGCCGGCCGGTTACCGTGATATCGACCTGGGGCAGTGGGCCGTATGAGTGTTTTTGCGCTGTTGGTGGCCCGCGAGGCCCGGTTGTTGTGTCGCCGTCCGGCGGAGCTGGCCAACCCCCTGGTATTTTTCGCAATTGTTGTCGCATTGTTTCCATTGGCGGTGGGACCTGAGACTCAATTGTTGCAAACCTTGTCTCCGGGCCTGGTCTGGGTGGCTGCCCTTTTATCGGTTTTGCTCTCGCTGGACGGGCTTTTCCGCAGTGATTTCGAGGACGGATCCCTTGAGCAGTGGGTCCTTTCGTCGCACCCCCTGGCTCTTCTGGTTTTGGCCAAGGTACTGGCACACTGGGCGTTTTCCGGCCTGGCATTGGTATTGCTTGCGCCGTTGCTGGCCTTGATGCTCGGTTTGCCTGCCGCCTGTCTGCCGGTTTTGCTCTTGTCGCTGTTGCTGGGTACACCGGTGCTGAGCCTGCTCGGTGCGGTCGGCGCGGCGCTGACGGTGGGTTTGAAGCGTGGCGGCTTGCTGCTGGCGCTGTTGATTCTGCCGTTGTATATCCCGGTGTTGATCCTGGGCAGTGGCGCCTTGCAGGCGGCACTTCAGGGCATGCCGGCGACCGGGTATCTGCTGTGGCTTGGGAGCCTGACCGCCCTGGCAGTTACCCTGACACCCTTTGCAATAGCTGCTGGCCTGAAGATCAGCGTCGGCGAATAATGAGGTCTGGTCAAAAAACGACCAGTAAAGACCCTGGCTTTTCGTGTTGACGAAAAGCAACCGTGATGGAAACAGCAATGAACTGGACCTGGTTTCACAAGCTCGGCTCGCCCAAGTGGTTTTACGGCATCAGCGGCAAAATGCTGCCCTGGCTGAGTATCGCCGCCGTGTTGCTGATCGGCATTGGAGTGGTCTGGGGCCTGGCGTTCGCACCGCCGGACTACCAGCAAGGCAACAGCTTCAGGATCATCTACATCCACGTGCCGGCGGCCATGCTGGCGCAGTCGGTGTATGTGATGCTGGCGGTCTGCGGCATCGTCGGGCTGGTGTGGAAGATGAAGCTGGCCGACGTCGCCCTGCAATGCGCGGCCCCGATTGGTGCCTGGATGACCGCCGTGGCGCTGGTCACCGGGGCGATCTGGGGCAAGCCGACCTGGGGTTCGTGGTGGGTCTGGGATGCGCGACTAACGTCGATGCTGATCCTGCTGTTCCTGTACTTCGGTCTCATTGCGCTGGGCAACGCCATCAGCAATCGTGACAGCGCCGCCAAGGCGTGCGCGGTGCTGGCGATTGTCGGGGTGATCAACATCCCGATCATCAAGTATTCGGTGGAGTGGTGGAACACCCTGCACCAGGGCGCGACCTTCACCCTCACCGAAAAACCGGCGATGCCGGTGGAGATGTGGCTGCCATTGCTGCTGACGGTGTTGGGTTTCTACTGTTTCTTCGGCGCGGTGCTGTTGCTGCGCATGCGCCTTGAAGTGCTCAAGCGCGAAGCCCGGGCCAGTTGGGTCAAAGCCGAAGTGCAAAACAGCCTGGAGGCCGCCTCATGAGTTTTGCTTCATTGGGCGACTTCCTCGCCATGGGCCATCACGGTCTATATGTCTGGTCGGCCTATGGCATCTGCCTGGCGGTACTGGCCCTCAACGTGGTCGCGCCGATCCTGGCCCGCAAGCGTTATCTGCAACAAGAGGCGCGTCGTCTGCGCCGGGAGAACAGCAAGTGAATCCGCTGCGTAAAAAACGTCTGCTCATCATTCTCGCGATCCTGGTGGGGGTTGGCGCTGCTGTCGGCCTGGCCTTGAGTGCCTTGCAGCAAAACATCAACCTGTTCTACACCCCGACCCAGATCGCCAATGGCGAAGCCCCGCAAGATACGCGCATCCGCGCCGGTGGCATGGTCGAGGCCGGTTCCCTGAAACGTTCCGGCGATTCGCTGGACGTGAAATTCGTCGTCACCGACTTCAACAAATCCGTGACCATCACCTACCGTGGCATCCTTCCGGACCTGTTCCGCGAAGGGCAGGGCATCGTCGCCCTGGGCAAGTTGAATGCCGAGGGCGTGGTGGTGGCTGACGAAGTGCTGGCCAAGCACGACGAGAAGTACATGCCGCCGGAAGTGACCAAGGCGCTCAAAGACAGTGGTCAATCCGCCCCGACACCCGTGAAGGAGGGTTGATCCATGACGTCCGGCATCTTTATTCCCGAGTTGGGCCACCTGGCGATGATCCTCGCCCTGTGTTTTGCCATCGTCCAGGCGATCGTGCCGTTGTTCGGTGCCTGGCGCGGTGATCGCATGTGGATGGGCCTGGCCCAGCCTGCCGCCTGGGGGCAGTTCGCCTTCCTGGCATTCTCCTTCGGCTGCCTGACCTACGCCTTCATGGTCGACGACTTCTCCGTCGCCTATGTGGCCAACAACTCCAACAGCGCCTTGCCGTGGTACTACAAGTTCAGCGCCGTGTGGGGCGCCCACGAAGGTTCGCTGCTGTTGTGGGCGATGATTCTGGGTGGCTGGACCTTCGCCGTGTCGGTGTTCTCGCGGCAATTGCCGCAGGTCATGCTGGCGCGGGTGCTGTCGGTGATGGGGATGATCAGCATCGGCTTCCTGCTGTTCCTGATCCTCACCTCGAACCCGTTCGAGCGCATCCTGCCGCAGATGCCTACCGATGGCGCCGACCTCAACCCGTTGCTGCAGGACATCGGCCTGATCGTTCACCCGCCGATGCTGTACATGGGCTACGTCGGCTTCTCGGTGGCCTTCGCCTTCGCCATCGCCGCCTTGATGGGCGGTCGCCTGGATGCCGCATGGGCTCGTTGGTCACGTCCGTGGACCATCGTCGCCTGGGCGTTCCTGGGCATCGGCATCACCCTCGGTTCGTGGTGGGCCTACTACGAACTCGGCTGGGGCGGCTGGTGGTTCTGGGACCCGGTAGAAAATGCCTCGTTCATGCCTTGGCTGGTCGGCACGGCGCTGATTCACTCCCTGGCCGTGACCGAAAAACGTGGCGTGTTCAAAAGCTGGACCGTACTGCTGGCGATCGCTGCCTTCTCGCTGAGCCTGCTGGGGACCTTCCTCGTGCGTTCCGGGGTCCTGACGTCGGTCCACGCCTTTGCCTCGGACCCTGAGCGTGGCGTGTTCATCCTGATCTTCCTGCTGTTTGTGGTGGGCGGCTCGCTGACCCTGTTCGCCCTGCGCGCGCCGGTGGTCAAGAGCCATGTGGGCTTCAACCTGTGGTCGCGGGAAACCCTGCTGCTGGGCAACAACCTGGTGCTGGTGGTGGCTGCCTCGATGATCCTGCTCGGTACCCTGTACCCGCTGATTCTCGACGCCATGACCGGGGCCAAGCTGTCGGTCGGCCCGCCGTACTTCAACGCCCTGTTCATTCCGTTGATGGCGTTGTTGATGGTGGTGATGGCCGTCGGCGTGCTGGTGCGCTGGAAGGACACCCCGGTGAAGTGGCTGGTGGGCATGCTCACGCCGGTCTTGCTGGGCAGTGCTGCGCTGGCAGTGGTGGCCGGGATCGCCTATGGCGACTTCAACTGGGCCGTGCTGGCGACCTTCATGCTCGCCGCCTGGGTGCTGTTGGCCGGGGTCCGCGACATCCTCGACAAGACCCGCCACAAAGGCCTGATCAAGGGCCTGCCGACTCTGACCCGCAGTTACTGGGGCATGCAGGTCGCGCACCTGGGGATTGCCGTGTGCGCCCTGGGCGTGGTCCTTTCCAGCCAGAATAGTGCTGAGCGCGACCTGCGTCTGGAGCCGGGCGAGTCGATGGAACTGGCCGGCTATCACTTTGTGTTCGAGGGGGCCAAGCATTACGAAGGGCCGAACTTCACCTCCGACAAGGGCACCGTGCGGGTGATCAAGGGCGGCAAGGAAGTCAGCGTGCTGCACCCGGAAAAACGCCTGTACACCGTGCAGAACTCGGTGATGACCGAGGCCGGGATCGACGCTGGTTTCACCCGTGATATCTACGTCGCCCTTGGCGAGCCATTGGGCGAAGGTGCCTGGGCCGTGCGGGTGCACGTCAAGCCGTTCGTACGCTGGATCTGGTTCGGCGGCCTGCTGACCGGCTTTGGCGGGTTGCTGGCAGCGATGGATCGGCGCTATCGGGTCAAGGTGAAAAGCCGGGTGCGTGAAGCGCTGGGCATGTCGGGAGCGGCTGCATGAGACGTTGGTTGATGGTGTTGCCACTGGCGCTGTTTCTGCTGGTGGCGGTGTTTCTGTACCGCGGGTTGTACCTCAATCCATCCGAGTTGCCTTCGGCAATGATCGGCAAGCCGTTCCCGGAGTTCAGCCTGGTCAACGTGCAGGGTGACAAGACCCTGACCCGCGCTGATCTGCTGGGCAAGCCGGCGCTGGTCAACGTCTGGGGCACCTGGTGCATTTCCTGCCGGGTCGAGCACCCGGTGTTGAACAAGCTGGCCGAGCAGGGCGTGGTGATCTACGGGGTGAACTACAAGGATGTGAATGCCGATGCCTTGAAGTGGCTGGCCGAGTTCCACAATCCGTACCTGCTGGACATCCGTGACGAGGAGGGCTCCCTGGGCCTGAACCTGGGCGTCTACGGGGCGCCGGAAACCTTCTTCATCGACGCCAAGGGGATCATCCGCGACAAGTACGTGGGGGTGATCGACGAGGTGGTCTGGCGTGAACAACTGGCGGCCAAGTATCAGGCGCTGGTGGATGAGGCCAAGCCATGAAGCGCTGGTTTGCCGCTGTGGTCCTGGGCTTGAGCCTGGCCGGCGTGGCGCATGCCGCCATCGACACCTACGAGTTCGCCAAGGACGGGGATCGCGAGCGTTTTCGCGAACTGACCAAGGAACTGCGTTGCCCCAAGTGCCAGAATCAGGACATTGCCGATTCCAATGCACCGATTGCCGCCGATCTGCGCAAAGAGATTTTCCGCATGCTCGGCGAGGGCAAGGACAACCAGCAGATCATCGACTTCATGGTCGACCGTTATGGCGACTTCGTCCGCTACAAGCCCGCCCTGACCGGCAAGACCGCCCTGTTGTGGTTTGGCCCGGCCGGGCTGTTGCTGGGTGGCGTGGTGGTGATTGCCCTGATCGTCCGTCGTCGGCGCGTTGAACGCGCGGCTGGCAAGGACACGCTTTCTGCCGAGGAGCGCGAGCGCCTCGACCAACTGCTGGACAAAAACACTGATGATTGATTTCTGGCTTGCCGCAGGTCTGCTGCTCCTGGTTGCCCTGAGTTTTCTGTTGATCCCGGTTCTGCGTGGCCGTCGTGCCCAACGTGAAGAGGATCGTACCGCGCTGAACGTGGCGCTTTATCAAGAGCGCGTGGCCGAGTTGCAGACGCAGCAGGCTGAAGGCGTGCTCGATGCTACACAAATGACCGCAGGGCGCGACGAAGCCGCTCGTGAGCTGCTGGCCGACACCGAAGGCGCCGACGTCGGCCGGGTATCCCGCCTGGGCAAGCCGTTGCCGCTGCTGGCGGCAATCCTGGTGCCGGTGCTGGGCCTGGGCCTGTACCTGCACTTTGGTGCCAGCGACAAGGTTGAGTTGACCCGCGAGTTCGCCCAGGCGCCGCAATCGATGGAAGAAATGACCTTGCGCCTGGAGCGTGCCGTAGCGGCACAACCGGATTCCGCCGAGGGCCTGTACTTCCTTGGTCGTACCTACATGGCCCAGGACCGTCCAGCCGACGCGGCGAAGATCTTCGAGCGAACCGTGGCCCTGGCGGGTCGCCAGCCCGAACTGCTGGGTCAATGGGCCCAGGCCCAGTACTTTGCCGACAACAAGAAATGGTCGGACAAGGTCCAGGCGCTGACCGACGAAGCACTCAAGGCCGATCCAAAGGAAGTCACCAGCCTGGGCCTGCTGGGTATCGCCGCCTTCGAAAGCGAGCGCTACCAGGACGCTATCGACTACTGGAACCGCCTGTTGGCCCAACTGCCGACCGAGGACGCTTCCCGTGCCGCGCTGCAAGGCGGCATTCAGCGGGCCACGGAAAAACTCCAGGAAAGCGGCGTGACTGTCGCCAAGGCCCCAGCCGTCGCGGCCAAGCCGGTGGCCTTGCTCAAGGTTTCGGTCGACCTGTCGGCCGAGGTCAAGGCCAAGGTCCTGCCAGGTGACAGCGTGTTCATCTTCGCTCGCGCCGTTTCCGGCCCGCCGGCCCCGCTGGCAGCCAAGCGCTTGACGGTTGCCGACCTGCCGGTGACCGTGGAACTGGGCGACGCGGATGCAATGATGCCGCAGTTGAAACTGTCGAACTTCCCTGAAGTCCAACTGGTTGCACGGGTATCCCGCGCCGGCCAACCGACTGCCGGCGAGTGGGTCGGACGCAGCCAACCAATGGCCAGCAGCACCACCGCGCCGCAATCGTTGACCATCGACAGCCCGGACCAATAATCAGGAAATGCCGCTATGACCGTACTCGCTCGAATTACCCTGCTCAGCCTGGTTCTAGGGTTAAGCGCCTGTACGGTCCAGCAGCCCACTCCAGACACCAGCCCGTTGCCACCGATCCCGCCGTCGGGCCCGACCACCAAGCCCAAGCCCACGACGGCTCCCGGCAAGCCGGTGACGCCGAACAAGCCGGCCAAACCCTTGCCACGCACCTCCGCCAGTTTCGCTCCGCCACCAGGTGGCAACAGTCATTGGGATGCGAAACTGGGGGTCTACGTCCTCGACGACCAGAGCAACGTCTTCTACCGCCAGCGCACCTATTACCGCTGGGATAACGGCTGGAGCCGCAGCATCAGCCCCCAAGGGCCGTGGGAAGACACCGATATCCATGGCGTGCCTTCGGGGTTGGGCAGGCATTATCAGTAATTTTTAGTCTGCGCTTTGTGTACTGAGGTTGCTCCACCGTTGAGCGCAGAGAGGCAATGTTCGCCGCTTCACTTGAATATTGCAGAAAGCGCTGCAACAGAGGCGCGATCTACGTCTATTATCCTGTCCGGTAAATTCGCGGGACAAAAAGTAGGGGTGGGGTTGTGTTAAAGAGCTTGAAACTTAGCCATGTAGGACCGCTTCCAGAAATGGAAGTGGAATTTTCCAGTCGGTTAAATTTGATCACTGGTGACAATGGTTTGGGTAAAAGCTTTTTGCTGGATATAGCTTGGTGGGCATTGACCCGGCGTTGGCCCAGCGATTTAAATCGAGCGCTGACGGGGGGCAATATGGTCCGTCCGAACGACTCGGCAAAGGCAAGAATTGATTTTTCAGTTTCCGCAAAAACCAAGGACGTTTCTTATTCGACGTCCTTTTCTTCGTTGGATCAAGCGTGGACGGGTAAGGCGGGGCGGCCTATCAATCCGGGCTTAGTGCTCTACGCCATGGCTGATGGGAGTTTTGCTGCATGGGATCCTGCCAGGAATTACTGGCTAAAAAAAGGCAATCTCGATGTCCAAGATAGAGTTCCGGGCTATGTGTTCAGTTCACGTGAAATTTGGGATGGTCTCGTCGACAGTGAGCGAGGCCTCTTATGCAATGGGCTGATTTCGGACTGGGCAAGTTGGTATAAAGAAAAAGGTGAGTCATATGAACACTTGTGCGCAGCGCTAGCCAAGTTATCTCCTGAAGAGGGGGAGCCACTCGTGATGGGGCCACTGACCCGTATCGGGCTGGATGACCCTCGAGATATTCCCACCTTAAAGATGCCCTATGGGCAGAATGTTCCCGTTGTTCATGCGTCGTCTGGAATGAAGCGCGTACTTGCGATTGCGTACCTGCTGGTCTGGAGTTGGCAGGAGCATGTCAAGGCGTCGGCTCTTTTGGGGCAAGAAACGACTCCACGTCTGACATTTTTGATCGATGAAGTGGAATCGCACTTGCATCCCCGCTGGCAGCGCTCTGTGGTTGGAGCTTTACTTGATGTAGTGACGGCCCTTTCTCCAAGTGCACAGGTACAAATTCTTCTGGTAACCCACTCGCCTCTCGTCATGGCTTCAGTAGAACCTCGTTTCGACAGATCACAAGACGCCTGGTTTGATTTGGATTTGTCAAAGAACAAAGAAAATGGCAAGACGGAAGTTCAGTTTAAACAGCGTGAGTTCGTTCGTTTAGGAGAAGTTTCCCGGTGGTTGACAAGCGATGCATTCGATTTGGGAAGTGCTCGCTCCATCGAGTCTGAGAGGGTCCTGGAGGAGGCATCGAGGGTCTTGTCTGAAGAAGTAATTGATGAGCGGCTGGCCATTTCCCTGGATCTGAGATTGCGAGAGTTGTTGGGTGATACCGATCCGTTCTGGATCCGCTGGCGATACGTAGGTCTAAAGCAGGGATGGCTCAAATGATTCCTGTGCGAGGACAGCCAGAGCCTGCATCCTTCAATGCCAAGGTTAGAGTCAAAGGCATTGCTCATTTGACGTCGAAGGGGTTGGCGCTGAACAAGCCACTTCCTTCTGGGACTGAGGTAAGTCCCTATTGGCGTGAGAGCCTGACAGACCTTCATGTGGCTTATGAAGGTATTTGTGCTTATTTAGGTATTTATTTCGAGCGCGTCGGCGGAGTTAGTGTCGATCATTTCATAGCCAAGTCTGTGAGTGCTGCGGATATTTATGAGTGGGACAATTATCGTCTCGCGTGCTCAACCATGAACAGTCGCAAGCGTGATTACAATACAGTGCTAGACCCATTTCACTTGGCAAAAGATCTTTTTCACTTGCAGTTATCCACTGGGCATATTTATCCAAAGCCAGGAATAGCTGCTCGGCCGATGAGGTTGATTGAGGAAACGATAGAAACCTTGGGGTTGGATGACGCAATATGCCGAGAGATCAGATCCAGACGGTATCAGGAATATTTGCAGTATCAGCTTCCAGCAGACTACCTTAAATTGACATCTCCTTTTATTTGGTCTGAGGCCAACCGTCAGGGGCTTCTATAGGTACTTGGTTTTTGGCGCTGGCAATCAGTATCCTTGAGTTTCCGGATGTTGCGGTCACTGGAACCCTGCTGCCGGTTGATTTAGATTTCCCGGTCATTCCAGGGAGTCAGGAGTCTTCATGCACAAGTCGGTG
>Ga0247812_10002015_pt1 | contig 11449 bp, 13 predicted proteins | sample UWRJL149409B1_FD_178011 | JGI IMG/M metagenome (GOLD analysis project Ga0247812, IMG submission 178011) | Plant litter microbial communities from Arlington Agricultural Research Station in Wisconsin, United States - UWRJ-L149-409B-1 | ecosystem: Environmental > Terrestrial > Plant litter >...
GTAGGCCGCGCGTTCGACCAGCGAGTCGCCCGCCGCTGCGATGAACGCGTCGAGTTCGCCGAGCGCCGCGCGTCCGGGCAGGGCGGAGTCGTCGTCCCGCACGATCCAGCGCACGTCGAGCTCGGCTCCGCCGGCCAGCTCGCGCCGGTCGTCGGAGTGCGGCACCTCGAGCAGCGCGGTCACGCGCGTGCCCGGCGCGAGCGAGCGCGCGATGCCCTCGACCCCCGGGAGCCCGGTCTCGTCGGCGAGCACGAGGATCCGCTCCTGCGTCGACTGCGGCTCCGCGAAGATGACGCCCTGGTCGAGCATTCCGACGGTGTCTCCCGGCCGGGCCGCGAGGGCCCAGGCGGCGGCGACCCCGTCGACCGTCCCGGTGGCGGCGGAGACGTGCACAACGAAGTCGACGTCGATCTCCCAGCCTCGCTCGAGCGGGCGGGCGGCGCGCACCGTGTAGTTGCGCACCAGGCAGCGGCTGGACTCGTCGAGGGCCAGCCAGCGGGTGTACCAGCCCTCGGCGCCGCCGTGCGGGAGGTCGAGCCGGCCGCTCTCTGCGGGCAGGAACAGCCGGAACCACTGGTCGTAGCCCATCGGCTCGAAGGAGCCCGGCTCGTGCGGGTCGGTGCGCAGGGTGACGCGCACGAAGCCGGCGCTCACCCGCGCCGTCGTGACGACGTGCATCACGGCGACGCTGGCGGACTCCGGCTTGCGCGGCCGGGTGCGGGTGAGGCTCTCGGTCATGCCCGGCTCGCGGGGGAGATCAACCGAGGGCCGTCTCGATCAGGGGCACGATCTTCTCGATCGAGTACTTCGTCGCGAGCGTGGTGGCGAGCGAGTACGAGGCCGAGATGTCTCCGTCGATGACCACGGCGTGCCCGGCGGCGACCGCGGGGATCGCCTGCCACAGAGGGTCGTCCGTGATGTCGGTGGTCGGGATGTATATCGGGAATGCCACGATCAGGTCCGAGTCGAGCACGTCGAGCTGCTCCGAGGAGATGTCGACCGAGAAGCCGCCGGAGTTGCTCGGCAGCGCGGCGATCGCGGGCGACTGCGTGAAGCCGAGCCGCTCGAGGTAGATCACGCGGGAGCCGCCGGCGATGTAGGCGCCCCAGCCCTCGCTCGTCCTGGTCGCCGCGGCGATGGTGAGGCCGGCCCACTCGGGGTGGGCGGCGGCGACGTCGTCGAAGGCGGTGTCGACCTCGGCCAGGAGCTCCTCGCCCTTGGCCTTCTCGCCCAGGGCGGTGGAGATCAGCTCCATCTGCTCCTCCATCGTGGTGAGGTAGCTGGTCTTGCCGGGGGCCACACCCACGGTGGGCGCGATGGACGACAGCTTGTCGTAGCGGTCCTGGTCGCCGGAGCTCTTGGTGTCGAGGATCAGGTCGGGCTTGAGGGCCGCGATCGCCTCGAAGGAGGGCTCGAGGGTCTCGATGATCTCGGGCGCCTCGTCGTAGAGGCCCTCGGCCCAGGGGCCGACGCCCTCCCCGCCGAAGGCGAGCCAGTCGGACGCGCCGACGGGCTGCACGCCGAGCGCCAGCGCGGTCTCGGCGTCGCCCCAGCCGAGGGCGACAACGCGCACCGGCTGCTCCTCGACGGTGACGTCGCCGAACTCCGTCGTGACCGTGACCGGGAACGCGTCGGTCGCGGGGCTCGCGGCGGAGTCGCCGGTCGTGCTGTCGGAGGTTCCGCCGGCGCATGCCGTGAGGGAGAGTGCTGCGACGGCCAGAACGGCGACGCCTACGTGCGTGAGTCTCATTCTTGGATGAGCCTTCCTGAGTTCGTGCCGCGCGCATCGGGGGACGGCGCGCGGGGTCTCGCCGAATCGGCGCGTGTGCAAGGGTAGCCTAAGCTAATAGCAAATGACGACACAGATTCCCGCGGATGAGCGAGTACGGCCGCGTGCCGCATCCACCCGCCTCCTGGGTCTGGCCGCCTCCCTGGTGCTGCTCGTGCTCGCCATCGTGGCGAGCATCGCGATCGGCTCCCGCGACATCCCGATCGACGTGGTCTGGGGCACGCTGACCGGTGCCGGCGGACCGCTCGGAGCGTCGGCGGGCGGGTCCACCGACGCCATCGTGATCCTCGACTCGCGACTGCCGCGCACGGCGATCGCGATCGCGGCGGGCCTCGCGCTGGGGGTGTCCGGCGCCCTGATCCAGGCCGTGACGCGCAATCCGCTCGCCGACCCCGGGATTCTCGGCGTCACATCCGGTTCCGCATTCGCCGTCGCGATCGCCGTCGGGGTGCTGGGCATCACCAGTGTGCAAGGCTACCTCTGGTTCGCCTTCGGGGGAGCGCTCGTGGCCACCGTGGTCGTGTACCTGATCGGCTCGATCGGGCGCGAGGGCTCCAGCCCCGTGCGCCTCACCCTCACCGGCGTCGCGCTCGGCGCGGTGCTGAGCGGGATCGTCTCGGCCATGCTGCTGGCCGATCCGGAGGGCTTCTCGGCCATGCGCGCCTGGGAGTCGGGCTCGCTCGAGGGTCGCGGCTGGGCGGGCGTCGTGCCCGTGCTGCCCTTCATCGCCGCCGGCTGCGTCATCGCCTTCGTGATCGCCCGCTCGCTCAACGCGATCGCCCTCGGCGACGACCTCGCGGCCTCGCTCGGCGCCCGGGTGGGGCGCACCCGCGTACTCGCCGTCCTCGCGGTGAGCCTCCTCGCGGGCGGCGCGACCGCCATCGCCGGCCCCATCGCCTTCGTCGGGCTGATGATCCCGCACGTGGCGCGCTGGATCGTCGGCCCCGACCAGCGCTGGATCGTCGGCTACTCCCTCGTGCTCGGCCCGATCCTGCTGCTCGTCGCCGACGTGATCGGGCGCATCGTGCTGCGCCCGGGGGAGCTGCCCGCCGGAATCGTCACCGCCTGCATCGGCGCTCCCGTGCTGATCGCCCTCGTGCGCCGCCAGAAGGCGTTCGGACTGTGAGCGGCGCGACCGCAGAGGCCCGCGCGCGCAGGCACACGACCTCAGTGCGGCTGCCCGTCGTCGGCATCCGGCTTCCCCGGCGGCAGCTCGCCGTCGTGGGCGCCCTCGCCGTCGCGATCGTGCTGCTCGCCGTGGTGGCGCTCGGCACGGGCGACTACCCGCTCAGCGTGCCCGAGGTGGTCGCGGCGATGTTCGCCACCGACGGCCGCTTCGAGACGACCGTCGTGCTCGAGTGGCGGCTGCCGCGGGTGCTGGTGGCGATCGTCTTCGGCGGCGCGCTCGCGCTCTCGGGCGCCGTGTTCCAGTCCCTCACCCGCAACCCGCTCGGGTCGCCCGACATCATCGGCTTCGCCACCGGCTCGTACACCGGGGCGCTGATCGTGATCACGCTGGTCGGCGACTCCTACTTCTCCACCGCGGGCGGCGCGATCGTGGGCGGGCTGCTCAGCGCCGCGGTGGTCTACCTCCTGGCGTACCGCCGCGGGGTCCAGGGCTTCCGGCTGATCATCGTGGGGATCGCGGTCACCGCGATCCTGCACGCCGTCAATACCTGGCTGCTGCTGCGCGCACAGGTGGAGGTGGCGATGGCCGCCTCGATCTGGGGCGCCGGGTCGATCTCGCTCGTCGACTGGGACCAGGCGCTCCCCGCCTTCGCCGTGCTCGCCGCACTCGGCCTGCTGCTGCTCGCGCTCAGCGGGGGCATGCGCCAGCTGGAGCTCGGCGACGATGCGGCGCGGGCGCACGGCATGCGCATCGAGGTCTCGCGCCTCAGCCTGCTCGTGGTCGGCGTGGCCCTGATCGCCGTCGTCACCGCGAGCGCCGGCCCCATCGCCTTCGTCGCACTGGCCGCCCCGCAGATCGCGAGCCGGCTCACCCGGAGCGCGGGACTGCCGCTCGTGGCCAGCGCGCTCACCGGCGCGCTTCTGCTGCTCGCTGCCGACTTCGTGGCCCAGCACGTGCTGCCGTCGGCGGTGCCCGTCGGCATGGTCACGGTCGTCATCGGCGGCCTCTATCTCATCGGCCTCCTCATCGGCCAGGCAGGAAGAAAATGAGCACCTCCCGACTGCACGCCGACGGCGTCACCCTCGCCTACGACAAGCGGGTGATCTCGCGCGACCTCTCCGCCGAGATCCCCGACGACTCCTTCACGGTGATCGTCGGACCGAACGCCTGCGGCAAGTCGACCCTGCTGCGCGCCTTCTCGCGCCTGCTCAAACCGGACGCCGGCAGTGTGCTCCTCGACGGCAAGGCCATCGACCGCTACCGGCCGAAGGAGGTGGCGCGCACCATCGGGCTGCTGCCGCAGACCTCGGTGTCGCCCGAGGGCATCACCGTGGCCGACCTGGTGGCCCGCGGCCGCTACCCGCACCAGAATCTGATCAGGCAGTGGACCAGCACCGACGAGGCCGCCCTCTGGGCAGCCATGGAGGCCACGAACGTCGAGTCGCTGTCGACGCGCCTGCTCGACGAGCTCTCCGGCGGGCAGCGCCAGCGCGTCTGGGTGGCCATGGCGCTCGCCCAGGAGACGCCGATCCTGCTGCTCGACGAGCCGACGACCTACCTCGACATCGCGCACCAGATCGACCTGCTCGACCTCTTCGCGAACCTGCACCGCGCGGGCAACACCATCGTGGCCGTGCTGCACGACCTCAACCACGCCGCGCGCTACGCCTCGCACCTGATCGTGATGAAGGACGGCGCCATCGTCACGACCGGCGCGCCCAACGACATCGTGACGGCCGAGCTCGTCGAGGAGGTCTTCGGGCTGTCGTGCCTCGTGATCGACGACCCGGTCTCGCACACCCCGCTGGTGGTGCCTCGGGGCGGCCAGTGGCAGGACTGAGCGGCTCAGCCCCGCGGTCGCGCCGCGAGCCGCGCGATCCTCGACCGGGCCGCGTCCTCCGACGTGGAGGTGGTGCCGAGCACCGCCCCGACGAAGCGGAGCACGAGGCCCGTCGCCCAGACCACCGGCAGGCGTGAACGGCGCAGACCCAGCATCCGGCGGTACTCCTCGGGGATCGAGGCGACCGCGCCCGCGAAGAGCACGCGGTAGGCGGGCATCATCGTGCGCCGCAGCGGCGGATTGCGGATGAAGCGCACCGCCTCGGCGACGCGCTCGTCGCTCTTCAGCGTCCCGGCCGCGGAGAAGGCGCGGAGCCGCCTGCGCAGCTCGTCCTCGGACCGCGGGGGATCGACGACGCCGACGAGCCCGCCCGCCGTGGCCCACTCGTCGACGTAGCGGTCCGCGCCTCCGGGGATGCTCCCGCCCCAGAGCTGGTGGCAGCTGAGGAACGATTCAGTGAAGACGATGTGCACCCAGGCCAGCAGCTCCTGGTCTCCCGCCGCGTAGTCGCGGGTGCGGCCGCGGGCGTCGACATAGCTGCCCGCGACCCGGTCGTGGAAGCGCCCGACCCGGCCGGACTCGCGCTCCGCCAGGGCTGTGTCGCCGAAGGTCACGGTGACCAACCACTGGATGGTGCCCGACAACCGGCCGAGGGGGTCCTCGCGGTAGCGGGACCAGTCGTGCACCCCGGCCATCGCCCCCGGGTGCAGGGTCTGCATCAGCAGCGCGCGGATGCCGGCGACGAGCGTGGGGATTCCGCCGTGCACGGCCCACGACGCGGAGCCGGGGCCGAAGAAGCCGGCGTCGTCACCGTCGGCGATCGCGTCGACCCAGCGGGGCCTGCCGTCGCTGTCTCCGGAGAAGGTGGTGAGGAGGTGTGATCGCCAGCTGTCGACCAGTCGGCTCACGAATAGTCGGCGGCGGGGCGCCCGGCCTCGCGGTACTCGTAGTCGTCGCTGTCGCTCACCAGCTCCCAGACGACGTCCTCGTCCTCCCGCTCGCCCGCGCCCTCGCGGATGATGCTCTTGCGCGGGAGCCCGTCGATGAGATCGAGCTCGAGGGTCTCTGTTCCGGTGCTGCCGACCAGTCGTGCGGTGTAGGTGGATTCGCTCATGGCCCGACGCTACGTTCGTGAAGCGGATGCGCGCCACGCCTTGACGGGGTCCCTCGCGCGATCTACGCACCGGCCGGTGCGCACCCGGTCTCAGCCGCGTGGGTCGATCTCGCCCTGCCACTTGTCGATGTCGCGGCGGTCCTTCTTCGTCGGGCGTCCCGCCCCGCGCTCGCGCACGGCGGTGAGCACGCGTTCCTCCTTGGGCGGAGGCGGGGGTGTGAGGTCCTCGTAGCACTCGGCGGCGACCGCGGCGCTGACGCGCTTCACGATCAGCCGGCGCACCACGAGGATCCGCTCGCCCTCGCCGGTGCGCACCCGCACCTCGTCGCCGACGCGCACGGACTGCGCCGCCTTGGCGCGCTCGTCGTTCACCGTGACGTGCCCGGCCTTGCTACTGGTGGTCGCGGCGGAGCGGGTCTTCAGCACCCGGACCGCCCAGATCCAGCTGTCCACACGCACCGAGCTGAGGGGCGCCGGTGGCGCCTTCGGCACGCTCGGGGCCTTGCTCATCGCTTCTTCGCCGCCTTCTTGGCCGCCCTCCGCTGCTTGCGGGCGATCTCCTCGATCGCGGACACCTCGGGCGTCGGGGCGGAGCCTCCCCGGTCGGCCGGCTGCCACCAGGCTCCGGTACCGTCCTCGGGGTAGCGGTCCTGCAGCCCGGAGACGAGGGACTGCAGGCGTTCCCGCAACGAGAGCGTCACGGCCGCGGCGTCATCCGCTTCGCTCACGAGTATCGCCTCGCCCACGGCGAAGCCGACGGGCAGGCCGATCTTGTCGCGGAGGCGCGTCTTCGGGCCCTTGGTCATCAGGCGGTGCCCGCCCCATACGGCGACGGGGATCACCGGGACGCCCGCCTCCGCGGCCATGCGCACGGCTCCGGACTTGAGCTCTCGCACCGTGAACGAGGCGCTCACGCCGCCCTCCGGGAACACGCCGAGCACCTCGCCGGCGCGGAGCGCCTCGACGGCGAGACGGAAGGCGTCGGCGCCCGCGGTCATGTCCACGGGGATGTGGTGCATACCGCGCAGCATCGTGCCGACGACGGGCTTGTCGAAGGCCCCCTTGGTCGCGAGGAAGCGGATGTGCCGGCCGTTGCGCCTCCACATCATCCACTCCACGAGGGCGAAGTCGAAGTAGCCGAAGTGCGTGATCGCCAGCACGGCGCCGCCGATGGCGGGGAGGTTCGCAGCTCCGCTGAGCGAGGGCTTGAGCCGGAGCGCTCCGAACAGGGTGCGTCCCGCACCGATCGCCGCGCCGTAGATGGGTTCCGCCCCGTGGATGCTCATGCGATTAGCCTACGGGACGCTCCGTGTGCGTTCCCGGACGGCCCCGGGCTGGGCCGCCCGATCGAGGCGTGCCATACTTAGGCAATGCTTACTTCGGAGACGGCGCCCGACGTGATGCCCGATTCCCGCCCGGCCTACCGCCCCTTCCGCGCGAGTGTGGTGCGAGTCGTCGAGCTCAGTCCGCACTTCAGCCGGGTCACCTTCACCGGCCCGGACTTCGCGACCTTCGGCGCCCACGGACTCGACCAGCGCATCAACCTGATCTTCCCGCTCGACGGCATCGGCCTCAGCGACTGCGGCTGGGACGACGAGCAGCCGCTCGCCGACGGCTACTGGTACGCACGCTGGCGCGGACTGCCGAACGAGCTGCGCAACCCGCTCCGCGTCTACACCGTGCGCGCGGTGCGCCCGGCACAGCGCGAGCTCGACGTCGACTTCGTGGTGCACGGCGACGGGCCCGCCGCGCGCTGGCTCGCGTGCGCGGAGCCCGGCAGCGAACTGGTCGTGATCGGTCCGGACGCCCTCAGCGAGAACAGCACGCTCGGCATCGACTGGCACCCGGGGGACGCGACCACCCTGCTCCTCGTCGGCGACGAGACGGCCGCACCCGCGATCGCCGGGATCATCTCCGCGCTGCCCCGCGACCGGCCGGCGCACGCGATCATCGAGATCCCGCACGAGTCCGACGCCCTCGAGGTGGACGGGCACCCCGACGTCTCCGTGCAGTGGGTTCCGCGCGAGGGCGGCGATCCGGGGAGCACTCTGCTGCCGGCCGTGCAGGCCTGGGTCGCGGCCCGTCCCGCGCTGGTCGGCACGTCGCTGGCCGACGAGCGGCAGCAGCTCGAGGAGGCGCCCGAACTGCTCTGGGAGTCGCCGGAGACCACGGCGCACGCCGGTCTCTACGCCTGGGTGGCCGGAGAGGCGGGCGCCATCACCAGCATCCGCCGCTACCTCGTGCGCGATGTCGGCATCGACCGCGGCCAGGTGGCGTTCATGGGCTACTGGCGGCGGGGGAAGTCGCAGAACTGAAGCTCTGACGACTCGGGCTGTCCGACGCTACTCGGCCAGGGCGAGCTGCGACTTCCAGCGTACGAGCGAGCGCACGGTGTCGTCCGGGTCCTGCGCCAGGCGCTCCATCACGTCCTCCGGCACGAAGTAGTTCACCGCGAGCCAGCCGCGCACGGTCTCCGACTCGTCGTCGGCGAGCGAGCGCAGGATGTCGCAGGGGACCGACTCGTTGCGGGCCAGGCAGGCCCGTACGCTCGCCTCGGGGTCGGCGGCGAGGGTCTCGAAGAGGTCCTCCGGAGCGTGGTAGCTGCTCGCCACGCTCTCGCGGATCTTCGGGTTGTGGTGGGTGGCCAGCAGCCGGAGCCGGGCGATCTTGGACTCCGTCACGGCCGGCGCCGGATGCAGGGCAGCGGCCTCCTCCGGGGTGAGCATGACGGGGGCGTGGTCGCGCATGGCCTGGCGCTGCGCCGGGGTGTTGAATCGGATGCAGGACATGGGTCCACGCTACCCGCCGCCCGCGGTGCTCGTCCGAGCGACATCCCGACGGCGCGGCGGCCACGGCACGATCGGCGACGTCACTGCCTGGTAGGCCGCGTACTCCGGGTATCTGGCGACGGTGATGCTCTCGGTGAAGGCGGTCGAACCCACGAAGAGCAGGCTGAGCGCCAGCGCGCCGACGACCGTCAAGTTCAGCAGGGCACCCGCCGCGACCGCGCCGAACAGGTAGACCACCCACCACTGCGCCTGCTCGAAGAAGAAGTTCGGGTGCCGGGAGTAGCGCCACAGGCCGGTCCGGAGGAACCGGGGCGGGGAGCCGTTGCGCGCCCTTTTCTGTGCCTGGAACCGCCACTGCTGCTGATCGGCGACCGCTTCGCCGACGAGCAGGACGAGGAACAGCGCGGCCGCCGCGAGATCGACGGCTCCGAGCTCCGTGCGGTTGTGCCGGGCGGCGGTGAGCGCAGGCAGGGTGATCAGTACGAGGAGCGCGTTCTGGAATGCCACGATGAACAGCAGATTGACGATCTCGAAGGCCCAGCGGGGCATCCGCTCGCGCAGGACCGCCCAGCGGTAGTCCTCGGTTCCCGTGTACCCGCCCTTGCGGGCGAGGTTCGCGGTGAGTCGCACACCCCAGAGTGTGACCAGGACGGCCATGAGCAGCGGACGCGGGTTGTCGGGGCCGGCGGACACCGCGAAGACCCAGAGGTACAGCACCGGCAGGATCGACCAGAGGCGGTCGACCCAGGAGTGGTCGCGGGTGGCGAGCGAGAGCAGCCAGGCCAGTGTGCTCGCGACCGCGGATATCGACAGAACCAGCGTTAACGGATCCATGCCGCCAGCCTAGAACCGACGGGATTCGGCCGGAACGATGAAAATGCATCCACCGATCCGGATTGTGCCTCCCTGACCCGCGCCGCAATCGGATACGCTGGTCAATTAGCAAGTAAGGGAGGTTCGCGATGAGTGATTCCGGTTATTCGGTTCAGTCCAGCGGCACTGAACCCCATGTGCCCCAGCAAGATCAGCCAGACACTCCTACGAACGTGCCAGAGGAAAACGCCACCGTGCCCAACGAAAACGACACGACCCTGACATTCGGCAACGAATTCGGTGCCCAGCTTGCCGCCCTCGAGGGAGAGGTCTCCACCGAGGAGCAGGAGGCCATCGCCGCCCTGCCGTCGGGCTCTGCCCTACTGATCGTGCGTCGCGGCCCCACCTCCGGCGCCCGCTTCCTGCTCGACTCCGACGTCACCACGGCCGGCCGCCACCCCGAGGCCGACATCTTCCTCGACGACGTCACCGTCTCCCGTCGTCACGCGCAGTTCCTGCGCAACGGCACCTCCTTCGAGGTGAAGGACCTCGGCTCGCTCAACGGCACCTACCTCAACGGCGAGCGGATCGCCACGGAGCCCCTCGGCGACCGCTCCGAGGTGCAGGTCGGCAAGTTCCGCCTCACCTTCTACGCCTCCCGCGTCGACCTCGCCACCGCGGCCGCCAAGACTGCGGCCGGAAAGTAGTGGCTCGAGCAGCCGCCCAGGCACGTGTGCCCGGCGCCAGTGGTCTGCTGAGCATCGGGCAGGTCCTCGCGAAGCTCAACCCCGACTTCCCCGACCTCAGCCCGTCGAAGCTGCGCTTCCTCGAGGAGCAGCAGCTGATCACCCCGGCACGCACCGACTCGGGCTACCGCAAGTTCTCCTCCGGTGACATGGACCGTCTGCGGTTCGTGCTCACCATGCAGCGCGACCACTATCTGCCACTCAAGGTCATCCGCGGCTATCTCGACGACTTCGACGCCGGCCGCCAGCCGGAGCTCCCCGGCGGTGCCGTGCAGGCGCCCTCGATGCTCAGCTCGGAGCGGCGCCTCTCGCGCGACGACCTGATCCGCGAGGCCGGCGCGAACGCGATGCTGCTTAACGACGCCGTCTCCGCCTCGCTCATCGTCGCCGCCGACAGTTTCGGCGAAGACGTGCTCGCGGTGCTCAAGTCGCTCGTCGAGCTGCAGCGCTCGGGGATCGAGCCGCGGCACCTCCGCGGTTTCCGTGCTGCGGCCGAGCGCGAGCTCGGGCTCATCGAGAACGCGCTGATGCCGGTGGCCCGCCGCAAGGACGCCTCGAGCCGGGCGAAAGCGGCCGAGATGGCCCGCGAGATCGCCAGCCAGCTCGAGATCGTGCGGTCCAGTCTCATCCGTTCCGCGCTCACCCGGCTCGATTCGTAGGGCCACGGAATCCGATTCGTAGTAGCGTCGTTTGAGGGCCGCGAAGACGGTCCCGCGACACGCCGGGCAGTTTCGCCGGATGTGCTGCGAGATCAGCGCGGGGCTCGGTACCGTGGACGCAAGACAAACACTAAGCGTCAACTTCACAATGAAGGTTAGAGGCGGTTTGCATGTTCAAAGGACTTAGGCCATGAGAGAACTCAGCCGTAGCGAGGAGAATCGCTACGACCTCGGTCTGCTGTTCACGGACGGGATGCCCGATCACGACGACGCCTCCGGCTACCGTGGTGCGGTCGCCGCCCGTGCGGCCGGCATCAGCTACCGCCAGCTCGACTACTGGGCCCGCACCGAGCTCGTCGTCCCCACCGTGCGCGGCGCGGCCGGCAGCGGCTCGCAGCGCCTCTACGGCTTCCGCGACATCCTCGTGCTCAAACTCGTCAAGCGCCTCCTCGACACCGGCATCTCGCTGCAGCAGATCCGCATCGCGGTCAACCAGCTCCGCGAGTCCGGCATCAACGACCTCGCCCAGACCACGCTGATGAGCGACGGCGCCAGCGTCTACCTCTGCAC
>Ga0247812_10002017_pt1 | contig 11446 bp, 16 predicted proteins | sample UWRJL149409B1_FD_178011 | JGI IMG/M metagenome (GOLD analysis project Ga0247812, IMG submission 178011) | Plant litter microbial communities from Arlington Agricultural Research Station in Wisconsin, United States - UWRJ-L149-409B-1 | ecosystem: Environmental > Terrestrial > Plant litter >...
TAATAAGACTTTCTCAGTTTGCCCCTTCCGATATTTTTTGCGACGTCGAAGTGTTGGTATACAGCCTGGGTTGTTCCTAAAATAGGCTGCAGTCTAGACCAACACTCGATCCTAAACAACTGCTTCATAAACAATAATCCTAAAGTGGCCAGACAAAGATCAATTATGTACATTCATAACAATGCGGATATTTAGCAGCAGATTTTGTAAAAATCTTTCATCACCGCTCTATATAACAATTCAGCTTAATCACTGTCTTCATATTTGCTGATTAGGCCCTTGGTGGAACTGTTGTGGCCTAAGGCATATCTAGTCCCACACTACTAGTATTACAGAATTGACAACCTTAAGATCCCCTAAGGAAGGTTCAGGAAGTTGATACTCCAATCGTGATACGCCTAGGCTACTGCTCTACTATTACTCTACCACCGATCGTTGCTTTAATCTCACACTTTACAATTATTACCCCTCAAAAAATTAATCAAAGTGAAGCTTGGTCCTTTTTCGCTACGAGAAGTTCTAGCTAGTATTTAATGTTAAGCGATGAGCCCGAGTTATTAGGCTTGTCAATATTTAATCCCCACAGTATATAGCATCGCGAGAAGAGGCAACGCCTTTTCTCTTCCTTTGATTACACCGTATACAGAAATACTTGTTTATTCTCGAGGAATCTCCCTTCCATTGTGACATAGGGTCCTTGACAGGAACCCCTCGTTCTTCAACCTTCTACCTCCAAACGAATGTCAATTGCCAATTTGCTCCAGCTAGGCAAACCGCACTGTACATTAATCATCGCATTTATCATTCTTCTTCGAACCATCAACTTAACCATGTACCAACTGGATGAACAGGATGAAATGTTCACACCGCCGAAATACGTCGTGAATGGCCTTCTATTCAGCATTTACGATGACAATTCCCAGCTCGAGGTGCGTCGCTATGGCAAATGTTTCTATATAACATTGGCGCCCGAGAACTTTGTCGATTCACCTCTCCTCAAACAACAATATCTCGATTATCTGACTGCAGAAAGATCCGATGTAACTGATGATAAAAATGTGGCCGAGGATTACCATCCAGAGGACTTCTATGCTTGGGCCCTCGAGCCGTGTGTTCCGATCTTCGAAACTGTAGCTCCAGCCCCAAAGGAGAATCCAAAGATCACTCTTCAAGATTTTCTCTACCCAAAAGTGTTCTATTATTCGCTCCGCGCAGTCGATGGGAAATTGACCCCGGTTCAAAATGAAGGAAGAGGGGCTGGGATGCTGCCCCCAGGCCTCAAGTTAGATGATTCAGCATTCTCTCCTGCATGGCCCTCATTCCTACCTGTGGATATTGAAATCTGTCTTACGAGCCCCGAAGATTCAATTTTCGCTCCTCCTAGCAAAGTTCTTGTTAACGGCAAGACAATTTGCTTCTTCAAACTCTACCCGGATGGAAATACAAAGGCAGCTCTCCGCGAACTCGAGAACTACAAACTGATCACATATTCCAATCTAGATCTCGAGGCTCGCATTTGTCGCCTCCTCGGTGTTGTTAAGGATGATGAGAACCAGCTTATTGGGTTGCTATTGACATATATTGAATGCGACTTTATAACTTTGGCTTGTGCTGTGGAGCCGGAAACTCCGCTTTGTAGGAAGCAGAAGTGGGTTGATCAAGTCACGAGCACTTTGAAACAGTTACATAAAGCTAGAATTGTCTGGGGTGATGCCAAACCAGATAATATATTGATCGACAAGAATAATGACGCGTGGATTATTGATTTTGGTGGAGGGTATACTCGGGGGTTTGTGGAGAGAGAGAAAGCTGGGACTATTGAGGGCGATTTGCAGGGATTAAAGAACATTACCGAGTATGTTTTCAGGGAGAGAGCAGAGTAGGTGTTGCCTTTGAAATTTTCGTTTGCTATAGTAATCTAGCAAAGAATATTGACGTATGCCAACTAGTAGTTCTTTGTGTACCAGAACGAGTGATGACCTTTGATGATCTTTGGGCAGAATCATTTGTGGAAGTACATTACACGACATTCGGCTTCCTAGTTAAAGTTTAGAAAAGCACTTACAGGCCCCCTTTATTATAAACTCACCGTCATCGCCAAAAGTCTCCTTTGATCATAGTGTTAAGAGGGGTGGGCGGATATCCTTCGGGCAAGGATCTTTGATAGTGAAGTTGGTCAGCATGGTGAGCTACATTATCGACGACAAGGAGAAAGACAATGAGGTCGATGGATGCCATTTTAGGTAGCGATTCCGAAAAGCCAATTCCCCTAATTTAGATGCGGCCAGCAGGGTACTTGCAACATGCTGTCCCTGTAAAGTTGATTTAATTTACTCTAGGATCTTCACTCGGGGCTTTTGTCACCGCTCATGCGTCAGAAGACTTGTGAGCAATCACGTTCAAAACGCCATCGGGTAGATCAACTTCGCGAAAGCAATCACCAATTGCCCAAAAGCTGCGTGGGGAGTTTCTGACGATTTGAGAATGACTGTATCGCACGCTGCGATAGTAAACACTACGGCTCGAAATCCGAGGATATATGGCGCGTTCCTATAAGGGCTAGTTCAGTGACGAGGTGTAAGTTTTTTGAATGATTCTTCACCAAGGAGTAATCCTTAGAATGACTCCATATGGCTCTTTCCATGCCATAGAACCTTTTACTTCAGCGCCTGGAACGGGTAGGGTTCCCTGGACGGATGGAATTCTGCCAGCGACGTCTTTTGTAAGGACTCAACGTCTAGCAACGTTCTTAACGTTTGGACTCAACGTCCAACGTTCTTTCCATACAGACAGGGATTAGTATACTTAAGATAGAATCTCTGGAAGAAGAGAGAATCAGCACTTAATACCATTCTGACTACACTTTGGTGAGATCCGATATCTTTCAACATGTCCGCTGCAAGCGGAACGTTGAAACCTGATCCCCAAAACTCGGACGCCGCGGTTCATCCATCACGTAGCTTCCCAATTCCTGGCCAAGCTTCTCAACAATATGTGTTGCCTTGAGGAAAATGTCCCGCTTTCCTGTTGGATTTGTTTTCTTCCAGCTGTAGAAAGCCTTTTGTGCAGACTCAACGGCGGTCAAGGCATATGTCACCAATGCGCTCGTGTAATCGTAAAGGTGGACTCCTGAGACAGGGGACTGAACCGGGAAGGAGCCATCGAAGAAGATATCTTTGTTGTCGATGATTGCGGGTACTTTAAAAGGACCATTCTCTGTTATGATAGGCAACTAAATTTTGTGTATAATAAATAGTATTATTAAAATTAACCTAGTGTGGGGCTGTAATGGCTATAAAAGGTTAAAGAAAAGAGTGAGAAAAAAACAGGAAGGTGATGGGGGTGTGGAAAGTGTGAGCAAATATATACAAGTACTGTTGTTGATTATGGATCAGTAATTCTATGCTATTCAGATATTGCCCAATACGGATTACCCCAGCTTCCCCACATATTACAGCCCCCCGGTCCCCCCAAAGCCTCCACCCTCGGGTCTTTATTGATCCGTTGTTGTCGTTGTTGTCGGGTCGGAAGTGTTGATCACGTCTTCTGAAAGTCATGACCAGCACCGCTCCCGCTCCCGCTCCCAAGAGGGTGCCCCACACGTGATCTGACCCCAGACTGTAAAAGAATGGGCATTTTTGAGGTGGGAGGTTCAGGTTTACGAAAGACCGGGAAGAGGGCATAATATATCTTCGATAACATACGGAGCTTCAATTTTACGGGGAAAATCACTCTCGTCTTACTCTTCTTACTCTCTACTACACGCATATCCCAACCTTCGTCTTTCTCTAATCCCGCAACATGGCCCCCAAGAAGCCCTTCCACGTTGCCGTGTGTGGAGGCGGAATTGGAGGTCTTTGCTTGACTATTGGTCTCCTTCGACAGAAAGTTTCGTGTACGATTTATGAAGCTGCTCCAGCTTTTGCAGAGATTGGCGCTGGCGTTTCCTTTGGCCCCAATGCAGTGCGGGCGATGGAGCTCATTCATCCTCTCATTGCCAAAGGCTTTAATAACTGTGTTACCATGAACGGCTGGCCCCAGAAGGGTGAAACCTGGTTCGATTTCAGAGTGGGAATGTCGGATTCGCGAGATGGCCAGGAAGTGCAGGCAGGTACCTACGTTGCGGATGTGAAATCCGGCAAGTTGGGTCAAACTAGTGTTCACAGGGCTCATTACTTAGACGAATTGGTGAAACTCATTCCAGATGGCGTAGCCAAGTTTGGCAAGAGGTTGAAAAACATCACCGAGACAGGTGAAAAACTAGTCTTGCTCTTTGAAGATGGCACAAAGGAAGAAGCAGACGCAGTCATTGGCTGCGATGGTATCAAATCTCGAACACGACAAATTTTGCTAGGGGCCGATCATCCTGCTGCACATGCCACTTTCTCTGGAAAATATGCCTATAGAGGCCTGATTCCCATGGAAAAAGCAGCAGCTGCTTTGGGAGATGAATTGGCACGAAACTCCCAAATTTACATGGGTTACCGTGGCCACGTCCTTACGTTTCCTATCGACAAAGGCAAAACATTGAACGTCGTAGCTTTTAGGACGAAGCTCGACGGAAAATGGGACGATCCAATGTGGGTACGGCCGTCCACAACAGAAGAAATGTTTGCAGACTTTGTGGGCTGGGGTGATCAGGTTCAGAGTATTTTAGAGGTATGTCATATTTTAAATGCCATCAAATTTTGTATCAAAGCTCAAGATTTGTTAGCTCATAGAAAACCCGGATGTGTGGGCATTGTTTGATCATCCACCCGCACCCATGTTTTACAAAGGTCGACTATGCCTACTTGGAGATGCAGCACACGCAACGACGCCTCATCAAGGAGCAGGAGCAGGTCAAGCAATTGAAGATGCACTGGTATTGTCCAATCTACTTGGGCAGGTTAGTTCCTTGGCCGACATCGATGAGGCTTTCAAAGCATACGATGCTGTACGGAGGCCACGAAGCCAGCGTGTGGTAACTACGAGTCGAGAAGCTTCCCATATTTATGAATTGGAGAACAAAAATATAAAATACGACCTGGAAAAAGCACGAAAGGAGCTCGAAGTCCGCTGCAAATGGATATGGGATGAGGATTTGAGCGCTCAGGTCAAGACTGCTAAGGATGCGATGGCCGAAAATATGCCTAGACCTTAGAATCTCATGTGATCGGAAAATTTAAAATTGAACTAGAGTGGCGAGAATTTAGAGTTAGTTTATATTGGTTAGTGGATCATGAGAGGAGGTGGGATGGAGTTGTACAATAGCCAGCTTTAAGAACCAGTAATGAGCAATGAGCATGTCAAGTCTCGTTTCTGAAATAAATAACAAGATACAATCAAACATTTTTAAATTCCGCTCTTTTACGAATACTCTAACTATTTCTATTTGAATACGCTGTCGAATTTAATAAGAGTTTAGAACACTCTCGTCAAGTACAAAATCTTTGATGTGTTTGGCCACTACTGCACCAGCTTCGATACAATGCCAGTGTCCGACTCCATCAAGAACTTTCAGACACTTCAAAGCTTTGCTAGTTCCATATCTCCGTACAATTTCTTCGCATCCTTCCATAGGTGCCGTTTTATCGTCCGAGCCCGCAATAAGCAATAATGGTACTGTAATCGCTTCATAATCTGGAACTTTTGCTGTACTGATAACGCGGCATAATGACATATAGCCTTCGGTGGATGTTCGAATAATCAAGTTGCGGACAAAAGCGTGATGTAGGGGAGTTGAAAGTTTCCCCGTCGCAGCTGCAGGTATGGACTTTGCAAGCCCTTCCACACCATCTGTTGATAGTTAATCGTCAAATCCAGCTTGAGAGAGCTTTTTACTCCACGGGGCAGATCAAGCAACATTAGGGATGGCGGAGAATTTACCTTGCTTCACGACTTCAATCCTGTTAACAAAGACTCTAGAGATAGCATCGCTGGGGTTCACTGGGCCAATCAATACAACACCGTTCACCCTATTCCCGTGAACCGCTGCAAAACAACTAGCCACTATACCACCCAGCGAGTGGCCAATAATTGTAATCTTGCTCCGAATGTCGAGCACGTGTAGCAAGCTAACAACGTCACTCACGATGCTTTCAATAGTCTGTTGGGATTCCCCAAGTCCTGACAGACCCGACCCGGGTATGTCGATCGCGATACAGCGTATATTTGGAATCAGATAATGGATCACCGGGAAAAAATATGAAGACGAGGAGCCAAGGCCATGAACAAAGATGATAGTTGTTACAGCTTCCTGAGCAGGTTCGTCGATGGTGTAGTACAGTGATTTGCCGTTGACGTACTTGCTAGGCATATTCAGGAGGAGCTAAGTGTGGTGCTCGATGGATGAAGTGCAATTGTAAGACCAATTATCGAAGCATTAACGATCCTTAATAATAGGGCGAAGATAGATGTTGGACATTTGACAGCTTTGCCTCAGTACGCCGTAATAGGTAACTATATTGTGGGGTCCTCAATAATGTATCGCTATGCATCATCCGATTTGCACCCGCCATGTATCCACTATGTATCCGCCTTCGATGCCGCCACAAAAATGCGGCTAATGACTCGGTAGGTCGGCAGATTATTGTGAAGACATCAACATTGAGCTTACATACCACTCTTCTCATTTGAGGAGGATACTAAACAAGGTTGACGCATCAATTGAATACATGTTAAACAACCCTTTAATTTTCTACTGCTATTCTTGTGGAAAATAGATAGTACCATGGCATCTCTGTACCAATCGAAGTTTCCACCAGACACACCCATAGATGGAGGAGTCGCGAAGTACTTCGAAAAGTTTTACAAAATTTCCGATACACCTAATGCCCACCAGACATATGCGGAATCGTTCACGAAAAGTGCCACAATGATCATGGCCTCAAAGATCAGCAATGGTTATGATCGTAAGTTGGTAGAGGGTTTCATTTCCAGGATACACATGCTCTACAAAAACTCGTAATGAGCTTTAATATGGACAATAGCTATTTCTACGATTGCTTAATCATAATCAGAGCTTTCTCTTATGAAATCGATGTCGATATAACTCTAACAAATTACCATTTAGAAATCCTTGCTACGCGTAAAGGAATGTGGGACGCCGTACACTCTCGCGAACATCACATCGAGAAGATATTTCCATTCGGCCCAAACGCAACCGAATTCATGCTCTTCGGTACCGTAGCATATGAACTCAAAAGTGGGAAGAGGGCTGAAATACCATGGGGAGCGAGGGCCACGATGGTGAAGGAGTCAGATGTTTGGAAAATGGGGTTTTATCAAGTATATTTGGTAAGAGCAGTCACTTTTCTGGCTCTGAAAATTTATTATTCGGTTCATGCAAGTGGTGAAATAACTAATCATGCCACTAGGATACTGCCGCAGTACAGAATGCGAATTAGGCAGCAATGCCGTACATGCCTGTATATCTATTAGATTGCTGGACTAACGAAATGCTGCTTCGCAACGAAAATATTGACTACAGTGGTAAATCTTTTGGTTCTACATATAGCAAATTGCAGGTTTAACCAACTCTACATTGAGTCATTATGTCTAGAAGTTACGCGAACAAAGAGAATGGTACCACTGTGTTCAGATTCGTAGTGAGAAAAAAGTAGAATCCAACAACTCAATATATGTTATATTCTATTTAACTTTAATCTATGATAGTTCAACTACCTTCTGAAATCACCGTCAGCTGAAAAGTCCCAACTAGCCTTGTCTGTTCCATTGGGCCTGCTTCCCCTTTGGAAGCCAATTTCGATGCCCGAAATCTCCACAACAGGCTTTACCACACGCACAGTTGCGCCATAGCCTTGTGAGTACCAGCTCTCGAAGTTTGAGTCTTGAAACAGTTCAGGATGGTCCTTTTGCAGCATGCCCAACGCGGATCTGGAAATATCGTCCACGCTATGGTTGTGACGCATCGATAGGAAAGCCGCGCTACATTGTGCTCGAAGCTGGTCTTGGACCTCTTTGGCGTACTGTCCGACTTTGAAGAGAAGAAGGTCATAATGCAACAGTGATGCCTTGCCATGCCAGGAACCTCCTTTTGTCGTGCGATTATAGAGCCCAGTAAGAGCCGCTATTGCCCCTATACAGCCAGTCCCATAATCAGAAATCGGGAAAGGTGGAACTGTGGGTTCCTTTAAACCCATAAACTGCCCCTGTGACCATGCGAGCCCGCTCACCTAAATTTTCGTCAGCAAAGTAGATCCAGTGATACAAAATGTCGGTAACAAAGTTGTCTGTAGAGTTGCTGGAACTTACACAATCTGCAATTTGTTGCCATCCGGGACGGTTGGCCCAATCACCAGTATAACCAAAACAATTTTCGTTTACGTATACTATGCCTTTCCCTCGCTTTTCAGCAAATGCAGCCAGTGATTTTGCGCTGTAACCAAGCTTATCTAGTGCCCCAGGGCGATATCCATCCAGGACAATATCAGCCTCTTCGAGTAACTGGTCGAAGACCGCTCTTCCTTCAACGCTTTTAAGATCAATTTCTGTGGCGTGTTTACCCATGTTTCCATCAACTTGGAAAAAAGGAACATCGCTCAGGCCAGGTCCAGTGACTTTTAGAACATTGGCGCCATATTCTGCCAAGATCCTGCCGATGGTTGGACCTGCAATTATGCGACACAGCTCAAGTACCTTAATCCCTTCCAAAAGCGTGGGAGAACTGGATGATGAAGAAGACAGAGGGACTGGAGGGGTGCTTGTTTCCAAAGAAGTGACCGTCCATGTGGGAGCATCCACAGACGAAACGCCCTGCCGAATCAGTTAGTTAGATGATCTTGAGTGGCGGAAGACATGCTCAGAAATTAAAGCGCGAGGATCTATTCAGCATACATGAGGAGTTTTTAAGAAGTCTTCGTGACGGAGAGCAGGAACACCTGCTTGTTTATTGCGAGCGTTCATTTCCTCCAGTTCTTCAATGGTGAACTTTTGAACGGCTGGTTCAATGACCGCGATGATTTCGCTGTGCTCCTTAAGATCTGGTCGAAAGCTCTCAAGGCCCAACATGTTCAAGGTTGAGCTTGCTTCAAGTGATCCATGAATATGGTAATATTCACCGGCACGTTTGGTTTCGTACAAGTTTGCCGACATACGTCTGTACGGATTTGATTGCGCGCATAAAAAGTCGGTGTCTTTCAACTTTGCCTTGATGGCTGGGTCTAACTTACCCAGTCCATCGACGGTAGCCAGGTATGCCTGGAACAAGAAGTTTGTGGTCTTTTCGAGACTCACACTCACCATGCGTGCTTGTTTACCATACTTCAGGTCAGCCAACAGGCATGCTACACCTCCCTCTACAGCCTTCAGGGCTGCAGCTGTTTCAGTCTCCTTGAACGGAATGGGGAAGTATACATGATCGTAATCCGACACAAATTTCACCTGAGTGACAACGTTTTGGAGACTCTCTGGCAAGCCCAGGGGTCCGGCCTGCTGGCAGAAGTGTCCTAAGATGCGCTGAGCTTCTAGGAGCGGTGAATAGGCCGAGGACATGACTTTTGCGCTCAACAGAATCGAGGCAGGTTGGAAGGGTAGAAGGATTTAGCCAAAAAAGTCTTTCCAATATAAACTACTTTTATGGAGTGATTTTGACCCACGATAAATTATCACTCAACTGTCACTCAACTGTCTCTGCCAACAACCCCGAGTAGGGGCAACATCACATAGCTGGACAACTCGATCGGTTGTTCCGAGGCTCAGGATCCCGAAGACCACCGTCAAGCCGGTCGTGGCGGAACAAAATGTAGCGCTGCGGATCGGAAGGCGGGTCGGAAGCGGATCGGGGACCGATATACTAGTGGCTGCTATTCGACCCCTCCCTCTGTCGAGCGGCGGGGTAGCCGTTCGGCTATGCCGCTTAGTAAACGAAAGGATCACAGCTCCATATCATGAACCATAATTGCTGGTCAGGCAGCGTCTCTATGCTTTTGTGCCCCGTTTTCCACCCTTGACCTATTTTATAGTAATATATTACGTCCTACACGATGGCCCCATAAGATTGATTACCTTTCTTTCATCTTTCACTTTCCATACACACATAGCCTTACCTCTCTCGATCTTTCCTTCAATCACCAAGTAAGTCCGACTTGCTGCAATAAAATGTCACATCAACCAGCTTTCCACCGCCAAGGCAACGATAATACTGCGACATTCGATCCCCACTTCACACAAAATGTTATCAACGCTATTGGTCCGAAGGCTACTCCTCGCATGCGCGAGGTCATGTCTTCCTTGATTCAACATGTACATGACTTTGCACGGGAAAACAAGCTCACGGTCGACGAGTGGATGGCCGGCGTGGAAGTCCTCAACTGGGCAGGAAAGATGAGTGACGACAAGAGAAATGAAGGCCAATTAGTGTGCGACGTGCTGGGTCTGGAATCGTGAGTGTTGCATGGCGCATCTTCAAACTGATCTCATCTCTATACTAAATGCATGAGCAGACTCGTGGATGAAATCACATTCAAACTCGCTGGGGAGGCCCATGATACAGCAACCGCAAGCGCGATCCTGGGCCCCTTTTTCCGTCATGATGCACCAGAGCTCCCAAACGAATCAAACATTGTCCATGGTGTTGACAATGGTGAGATGACCTACATGTTTGGCCATGTTCGGGATGCTGCTACCGGACAGCCCGTTGCTGATGCTACTGTCGATGTCTGGGAGGCTTCCACAAATGGATTATACGAGCAGCAAGACGACGACCAAGTCGATTGCAACTTGCGCGGCAAGTTTAGAACCGATAAAGATGGGCGCTACGCGTACTACTGCCTCCGACCAACGCCGTATCCTGTCCCAAATGATGGTTAGTCAAGCTCTTCTCTGGAAGATGGCAATGCTGCATAACAAACTAATCAACGCATAGGACCTGCTGGCAAGATCCTAGAACTCCTCGACCGACACCCGATGCGACCGGCACATATCCATTTGATTGCTATGAAAGACGGTTACAAACCCATCACGACACAGATATTTGATAGCAAGAGCATGTATCTTGAGAATGACTCTGTGTTCGCAGTAAAGAGCTCCTTACTGGTAGACTTTGTGCCCCTAAAGGGGAATTCACAGGCCAAGCTGCAACTGGAATATGATATCTCCCTGATACCTTACGGTAATGGTGTGTAGCTTTAGCTCTGCTGCTATCTAAAAGTTTCAAGCGTAGAATATTCATTACTTTTACCTAAATGTTAGGAATGAAGGATGTGTACGTGGACAAGTCATACTAGGTTCTTGAAATGTCAGTTGTCGTTGTTCCGATTTTTTTGGTGAAAAAATCGGCGAATAGTGATAGCTCTTTCTTTGGAAGTTACATATATATAGAAGTTAACAGCATTGTTTGCGAACCTTACCCCTCAAGCATAAAAGGCTGAAGCAAACCTTGCTCAATAGCGAACTGCCTACATATCATGCTTAGTTGGTCAATTAAAGCCGGGTTTGATAATTA
>Ga0247812_10002018_pt1 | contig 11441 bp, 13 predicted proteins | sample UWRJL149409B1_FD_178011 | JGI IMG/M metagenome (GOLD analysis project Ga0247812, IMG submission 178011) | Plant litter microbial communities from Arlington Agricultural Research Station in Wisconsin, United States - UWRJ-L149-409B-1 | ecosystem: Environmental > Terrestrial > Plant litter >...
CCTTTGAGAGGTGTCTAGGCGGGGAGGTTCGTCTTCGGTTTCTGGATTCTGTCTGCGGCGGAGGAATGTAAGGAGAAGCGGGAGGCGGGGGTAGGGCATCGGTATTAAGATAGTCTGGGGGTGTGTAGATATGAGTTTTGTAGGAAGGGACAGAAGGAGAGGGTTTGTAGTAACGACCCAAAGGCTGCGAGGTGGGCTGATTCTGCGAGCGACTCGAGTTATAGGGGAATGTTGGTACCGATGAGGTATTTTGTGGTTGGGAATTGTAATGGGCCATTGAGAATTGGGAATGGAATAGTGTAGTGAGTAGACTCGGGGCAAGAGCTCTGGGGTATATATATACTCCAATCGATAGGCTGTCCACAAACTTTTGTGGAGCAAAGCCTGTCCGAGCCCCGGCGGATCCGGACCTCGCTGCACTTGACTTCATTTCATTTCATGCGGGCGACCCAGGTAATGGAGCCCTTGACGCCAACCAGCGACGCTTCCATTCTGCAAGGTTGAGGCGTGCATGTCGTGATCGCGGGTTGTTCTGACATATGACACATGTCGGAGTACTTTGGAAACCCCCATTGCTGTCACAATACAGGGTCTCCGTTACTAGTTTGGCTTGAAATTTACACGGCCAAATGCAGGAAGGATGCCCATAAGCTGAATCGATAAATCTGTGGGGAAGATTAAATTAAGCTTCTGACAAGCTGAAATGAAGCTGTCCACAAGCTTCGGGCGGGTTCCTTCGGATCAGTTGCGTTTCCAACCCTCTCAGAATCCCGCCCTCGCCAGATCCCACGAAGCTGGTTCCAAGATGTGGGCAAGCTTGGATCGAGCTGCAACGGAGCTGACCTTTCCCAACCTGTGAGAGAGCTTGGAGTCAGCTTGTGGCCAGCTTTGGCCACCCATCCTTTATCAAAGATAGGTCTGCGCCTCACGTGCAGCTCACGGCGTTGGCTAGAGAGGCTGCTGACAATCGCCCGACCACCATAGTGAGATTTCAATCACAGGGATGGTGTACGGACGAGGATTGCACAAAGAGTGGAGAGGAGAACGCTTGTGAAAATAAATCCAGACACAGTCGCAATGCACGGGAGAGATCTAATTTATTGGTACAACAGTATGAAGGAGTACGGGCTAAATACGACCAATTATAGATTTTTTGGGAAATTTGGTCTGCACCATCTCCGTGAAAAGACGCCATAGCCTATAGCGAATCTTTGACTCCCTAGACTGAGCATAAAACTCATCGCATTTGGGCAAGTCTATATCTTTTATTTCTGAATAAAAGCCATCTCTGGCATTCCATGTCGATATGAATGGCCCAGCCATGGGTATTCGCTGGTCCCAAGTTGGCCAGTCTCCAGATGGAAACAAGGGGTGTGCCGCGATGAAGGTGACCCAAAAAAGATCGAGTGCCCAAGCTCGAACACGCACAAACTCTGGCGGAAGTTGCAGAATAAACCAATCTTGAATACATTGCGCGAGCTCCTTCCATGAGAGTTCATTCAAGAAGTCAAAGTCAGGAGGAAGGGGCAAGAATGGCAAGAAGTACGACTTGGTACTGGGTGGCGTGGTGTCGGAACTCTGTAGAGAGTAATGATGGGATTCAGTATGATAGGAAGTGAGAAGGGATGATTGCAGTGGGCATACCATACTTTGCTGTGGCCGTCCTAGAAGATTCGTGTTGTCTGTTGAGATATGAGGTGTGGTATGTACAGCGAACTCAGAGGGCAAGGTTACAGATATTTGAATAGGCTGTGAATTCGCGCGCAAACGTTGAACATATTGGTCTTGCAATGTGGAATTGGACGTACAATCGGGAACGTGAGGCTTTCAGGAGGCACTATGCCGTCGAACATCACTGAAAGCGATAATGGATCAAGATTTCCATTTGGTGCATTGACTTCCAGCACATTTGAGAATACCACTGACTTTGAGACAGCAGCCATGCCAGGTCTTGTGTGCGTGGTCGAATGTACAATTTCGTTGAAACTCCGAAGTTGATTTGACCTTATTGATTTCGATTCCTTCGAACCACCACCATCACCCCAGTACAACCATGCCACGAGTCATTTCAAACTCCAATACGTCTGGTATGTAAATCTCATGATCTAATAATACGCGAGCTTCTGTCTTAACCTACTCCCAGATCTAGCAGTATGGTCTTGGATTGGACCCAACGAAGCTCGCTGCTTGATCTGTCCAGACGGGAAGATTTTCAAAAACTACCACTTTCGAGAACACGAAAGGTCCAAAAACCACACCTACCATCTTAAGCGTGTATCCACTGGTACGCAACTGCCGACTCCTGCACCGGCCACTCAAGGCGCAAACCAAATAGCGGTTGATGATAGTGATCTCATGGAGATTGATCACCAGGCCCATGACTTTTTGTCAGCGGACGAACTCAATCCCATCATTGACATTCATCTCTGTGCGGCGACCTCCGAGACTGAAGACATTGATCCGGATCTCTTGACTCAGCATTGGGCTCAGATGACACAACCCGAACGCATCTCCTTCGGACCTGATATGGATCCCATAGATCTCTTCGAAGAAGTTACCGAGATCAGTCAGCCCCCAATGCTTCATGGTCAGCTGTTTCAGACAACCGAAGAACTCCCCCAAGATCACCCATCACTCTTTCCAAATAGCGACGAGGATGCTGAGGGCTCTGTAGATGGGGAAGCAGATGCTGAAGGATCTACTGATGAAGAGGACGCTGAAGGATCTATATACGAAGAGGACGCCGAAGGTCCTCGTGACGAGCAGACGTCCGGTGTGCAAGTTGATAGTCAAGACACAGGTTCAACGGGCGCAAGCGATACGCAGACTCGTACCCAAGCCGAGTCAAATCCTACGAGTAGTAAGCCTTACCTCCGTATGCTCTCCACTGTCTCACAAGCCCGAAGTTCTGACCTATATTTCAAGCAACTCGTCAAACCTCCACAAAACCTCCCCCGCGCCCCCAACCTTCACGTCAGAAAAAGACAAATGCTATTCCACGGTCAGCTCCATATTACCCATGGGCGTCATTGGCTGTAAGTACATAATTGAGGATTTATGCTGCCTTTTTCACGCATTGGCTGGCGTTCACTGCAGATATACTTGACGGATGTACTATTCAGCTCTCCTCACCTTCACTTTTCCGAAGCCCAGAAGGCTGCTATCATTGCCTGGGCAAAATCTTTGGGTGCGAATGTGCCTTCATTGTACGCGATCAAAAAAAGTCAAGCAGAAATACGTGAAGAGGTTGGACTACCTACCGAGAAGTTTGTTTCGCCAGTGGGGAACGTATTTTATTTCAATTCTATAGCCCATGCTATTTCAAAGGTGCGCAATTCAGGCTGAGCGACCTCACTCACGCTGAGCCTTATTAGCTTTTTGTCCTTCAAACATAGGATTACTCTAATCCGCTTTCTAGGTCCACTATGCAAGACTATCCCGAACTGGCTGGAAAAGGGATGTCGCAAGTATTTCATGGGCAAAAAATGACTAAAGATGCCCCGGAAGACGTGCTCCCTCCAATGGTCCGCAATGGCGGCAAGAACTTTTATGTGGACGAGGTTCTTCAGCGGAAATCTGGGGCTTTTTTTGTTCCAAAGCGATTCCTTTATGCCACCCGGAGGGATCAGAGGGAGCTCTACGCCCTAGGATACGACGTCTTTGAGCATGAGGTGAGTCTTTCTATTGCCTGTCGAGCATCTTATTTACTTGATCATTAAGCTCAAGTTGGACATCGCAAAAAAGCTGGTGCTGACGCCAGTATCTACCTTTCTCCGACCATTGCCGGACTTGAATTTGACCAAAGGCCATTTTACGGGTAGGTGAAAATCATTTCAAGCTTCCAAAAGTGAAGCCAAGTTGACCTGTGCTCTAGAAAGTTCCCAGGAGCACAAAGCATGGGAGCACCACTCCGTCCGGGCCATCGCAGGCGACCGAATGGCATACGCTGTTCCGCTTATTGTCTTCATGGATGATGTGTCTGGGAACATCTCTAAGCAATGGAACAAGCACTTTGTCATCTACCTTTCCAACGCCAGCATGCCCCGTGAAACATTGGACAAGCAATTTTTTGTTCGGTTCTTCACCTCATCACCAAACGCGTCCCCAACGGAACTCATGCATGCTCTAAAGTATTCGATGAGGTCCGGTATTACCTTTGTTTGTTTTGATCTATCTGACATTCCTTAAAGCGAGGCTCGAAAGACTGGGGTGAAGGCTTGGGACTGTGTCAGCCAGGAAGAAGTTGTTCTTCTACCATATGTCATCTTTTTTCCAGGCGACAATCCAATGCAAGCCGAAGAATGCAGCCATGCGGGGCTCCAGTGTAATCACCCCTGCCGAACTTGCCACGTTGGTGGAACCAAGGAATACAAGAGCTCCGATTCTGGATATCTCGAACTTTTTAAGGTGCGTAAAGGCAGTCTCATTTGGGTGTCCCGCCTTTGACCATCCTCTAGCCAGGAAAGCAGCGCACTCCTGAAGAGACCAAGAATACGATCAAAGAATCTCTTGATCTATGTATTCGATCAGGAGCGGCAGACAAGATAAAAAAGCTTGTGTCTTTGACAGGAATCAGCGATCCCTTGGTTGCTCCTATGGCCGACTCTGTTGCTACTCTTGGTCGTCAGTTTCGGCGACCAAAGGAAGGGGTTCCTCGTACAAAGGAAGAAGATGTTGTCTCTGCGCTCATGAAGGAACTACAGCAGCTCCTTGAGAATGACCCGAATAACCCACTCCTTGATTTACCAGGTATGGGATGCGGGGGCTTGTCGCTTACTTTTTGTTCACCTGCTTCACCAACTAGGTGTTGACATCAATCGAGATACTCCAACAGAGATACTTCACACCATCCTACTGGGTGTTGTAAAGTACTTCTGGAGCCAAACAATTTGGCTGATCAACAAAACGAAGACAATGTCAACATTCCAGATGCGACTTGCATCGTTAAATCATGAAGGTCTGAATATTCCGAAAATCTCTGCCGATTATATGTGTCGCTATGCTGGAGGGTTGAATGGCAAACACTTCAAGACAATCGCTCAAGTTATGCCGTTTGTTGTGCACGGGTTGGTGCCAAAAACTGTTCTTAACGCTTGGAGTGTAATTGGGGAACTGGTTGTGCTCCTATGGCATACAGAAATCCCATCTATTCCAGAGTATACTGTACGTTCACTTGGCACCGCTGCTACTTTTTAACTCTGATCATTGGCTACTCATGCATAGAAAAAGCTCTCCACAGTGATCGATAACTTCCTCAATCTCACAGCACTCTGTGCACCAAGCATCATCATCTCGAAACCAAAATTCCACTTCCTAACTCACCTTCCGGATTTCATCCTTCGGTTTGGCCCAGCTTTACTTCTCTCTACGGAGCGATACGAATCGTTTAACAAAGTCTATCGGGCGACATCAATCTTCAGTAATCATATGTCACCAAGCCGAGACTCATGTCTTGCATTTGCATCCCAAGACATTGTCAAGCATCTCACTACAGGAGGCTATTGGTTTTCGGCTACTCATGGGGCTTGGGTCCGCGCCTCTTCAGAGGTCATGCAAGTAATGACAGATCGGCCAGAGTTTGCACGTTTGCTCGGTATACCTCAAAATGTCAGTCAAAGCAAAAAGAGTGGTGGGTACTCCTCATATCATAGGTATTAGAATGCTAACTGATCAGCCGCTCTTCAGGACATGTTCGTTTACCAGCTGGGGTCAATGGCAAGATCGCCAAAGCAAAGGCCCCCAAACCATTTCCTTGGGCTCAGACGAAGGCAGCCAAAGTACTTGGTTCGATATCCATATCAACCCCTCAAGCTCCACGGCAGTTCGCTGCAGATGATACATTTTGGCAGGCGATTTCTATTGCTGCATCGACTGGAGATACGGTCCGCGTGGGGTCTCATATTATCTATGATCCTTGTTTGTCTGAGGTGCGCAGTTGATCGTGATTTGCGCTATAGCTCTATCTTGATCGCATAATCTGCTCATTAGGCTGCAGGTATAAGCGTACCTATTCAATCTAGCACGCTGTCTTCAAGTGCCAATAACATCACCTACTCTGTCGGGAGGGTGTTGGAAATCCTTGTGCCAAATCGTTCAAAAATCTCAGGGAGCTCTGGACCTTCTCCGATATTTATATCTGTTGAGATGATGGGTTTTCTTGGAAAGCGGCATACTGTTCTTGACCTTCCTTGTGTAGAACTCACAGGAAAGGAAACCGTAATTTGCCCTGAGGTGTGTACTCCTGTATTATGTGGTGTTATTATAAAAACTAATTCAATTACCAGAGCATTATCTGCACTGTTAATCTGCAGCACGACTGTCACACATCGAAATGTGCTGGTACTAAGCCAGAGTATCTCAAGCAAGAACGAATCCTGACTAGTGTTTCGCGTATGTTAGTTGATCATCAACCAACCAGCCTCTTCGTTGTCAACACCCACTCCCTCCACAACTATCAGTATATCCAGAAAACAATACCAGCACACTTATCTACATCTTCGCTTGATCTGGGCGATACAGAGACCCTGCGGCGGCAAGCTGCACAGCAAATCCGGAACAGCAAGAAACAAAAGGATGATGAAATCGTATTCGATCCAGAGGAAATGGGAAAACTTGTTGATGCCGGGAATCCTGTGTTGGTTGAGGCTGAAGATATGCCAGCTGCGCCAACTCCCATTTTCCAAGCGAAAAAGGCAACACGGGGTAGAGCCTCTAACCGAGGGACGGGAAGAGGGAGGGTGGGGGCAAGAGGAAGGGGCAGGGGGCAAGGGGGTCGAGGGGAGACAATACTTTTAGACGCTATGCCTGCCCAACCACAACCAGGGAACCCTTCACCCATGACTGTACCTGCACCGGTTACATCCATATTATCAGTTGACGGAAATCGCGATGGCCTGGCAAGCTCTCTGTTTTCCGGGCCTTCGAATCATGACTTGGTGGAATACCCCCGTTCACAGCAATATCCGCAACAGTCCTCCCACATTACTATACCTTCTCCTGCCCTCCTTCCATCGTATTATCCTCACCCAAGTCACCATGTTTCCGGGTTTCAAGGTTTCGCACATCCAGCCGGGATGTACCACAACAGTCACTACCATCAGCAAGAACTCGAGATACACCATCAAGCTTATGGTTTACAGCATTCTCTACCTCAAGACCTTTTAGATGCGCAGCACACGCAAGGAATCAATATCCACTTTCCTCAGTCGACACCCAGCATGTCAGCAGATCCATACGATCCAAGATTCCAGGGGTCATCATCACACCGGTCACATATACAGCTCGAACCATACTCTCAACAGGCCATAGGACCTACTAATCACTGGCAGCTGGATGAGCATTACAATCATTATGATACGGGGCCTTCAAATCCAGATAATACTGGCCGTCTTCACCCCTACAACAATAATTACAACTCTGGTTCACACTTATAGGTATTGTATGCTTCGCAACCGACAATCTTTATCTTACTTATACCAATAACTTATTTCTATTGCGACCGAGCTTTTTTTATATATCTTACTTACTCTCATAAATCGCTTGACTTATTTGTATAAGGATGATTGTTATTACAAGACACTCTATTTGATAGAATGCGTATCTTATTTGTATTTTTGCTTTGAATTGTCCGAGATCGGTTTGTGTAATCGACAAACAAACCTATGTTCGATATTTTGGATTTCCAATAACCTCCACAACCCGACACCGCCAACCTGGCATGGATCTCCTTGGCGATTATGACTTCAGCACCGACAACCCAGACCCCAATGTGACAGCCCAGATCAGTCCAACACGCAGTGGGTCCAATTCGCTTCATTTCCCTCCGCAGTCTCTCAGCCGGGGGTTTTCTATCAGCAACGACAACTTCAATCCATCCGATGGAGATGCATACAATACAACTTCTCCAACCTTTAATCCTGTTTTCTCAACCCCCTCTTCAAACTTTCAATCGCAACCACCAATGCCTCCTCTTGCATCTGTTCTTGGGGCTCGCCAGCGAACTGAAAGCATGAATGAATGTTTGGACCAACCAAGCAAACGACTTCGTGCTGCAGCAGCTACTGAAGCAATAGGATTTCTTGCGCTCCCAGGCCAGGCTGAGAAACGTTTACAAACTTTTGCACTTGTTAGCTTGATATTCCTATTCCTCTGTCTTACATCTATCTTACTGACTTCATATAGCTTCCGATATATGCAATGCTAATATATATATTTGCTGCGCTTGAGGCAATCCGAACAGAGAAGCAATCTAACGAAGCAATACTATACTTGGACTCTACACTCACAAAGGTTTGTGTCGCTCCTCTCGCTCAGATCAATTGGATGAATGACAAGGTTTCGTATTGCTGTCAGAACACCATTCATACATATATTCGCACTGCCATGTTCACGCCCATGGCTGGTTCGTACGTTAAAACATTTAGTCGTGATCTTGTGGTCAGTGGCCTGTCATCGCATTTCTTGCGGAGGACTTAAACCTGGTGACGTCTATCTAGCAAATTCTAGCTGGCAAGCAAGAGTACTTCTTTGAGTTTCCAAGCGGATACCGCCTCATCCCCGGCTCCATCGCGGTTGATCACTTGCTCAGGGATATAGTCAATCCAAAGGCTTCTTCTTTGCGATCAGAGGTCAAGGGCCAGGTCTGTTGATTTCTTGATTTTTCAATTCTGTGGCAATAATATCTCCCGTTCTAGATTGCCCAGTCATGTAGGGAGGGCCTTGCGCTGAGGATGCTTGTCAGAAAGATTACAAAAGATGAAGTGGCGATCACTCATGCACTTTGTGGTCGCTTTGCTTGGCTGGTACGTTCAATCTTAATATTGACGCATCTTGGATCGCCGTTTACAGTGTTTTGCTTCCAGAGATGCATGCATGACGATCTCGAAAAAATGGTTGCAGCTTACAACAAGGGAGCTTTGGCCAGAAAATCCGCCTTAGCAAGGGCAAGGAGTGTTTCGGATGACGGTATTGGTTCTGCTCACTCCTCGGCATCAGTTGTCGACGCTTCAGAGTCAGCGTCGACGCACAGCAACATTGCCCCAGAAGCCAATACTCGTTGGACCAAAATGTCGCAATACTGGGACTTTATTGACGATAGTCTCACTACTTACATGGAGAAGTTCTCGCAACACGTCAGTTCATCAGCTCTGGACCGAATGGCACGAGTTTCAGTGTATGTTGGTACTCAGTTATGTTACGAATTTAGCCGTTGACACGATTCCCTCAGGTTCCACAAGATGTCGATCACGAAGGACGAAATTGCATATCCTCCCACTCCAGGCGATCCAAAACACACCATCCCATCCCCAGACACCGCTGAGAGCTATAAAAGTACGGCTGCAAAAATACTACAGGAGGGAATCATGGATTGGTGACCGAGCGTAGCTATTTGGCCCTGGGTGCTCTCCTTTCCATTAGACAACTGTATATATTCTTATCTATTAGAAATGCGATCTATCGTTGATCTACAATTGTGCCGCGTTGCCTGGACTGCCGACGCCCACCCGCAAATTTGCCATTTGGCAGCGCATTTTGATCTCTTTGCGCCGAACACTCACGTGCTTACTTGACGCTGAGAGGCTCGGGCTGGCCTGCGGGGAGGCTCAGATCAAGCTCATCACAAGATGGCCCTTCCAGACTTCAGGCAAGCTCGGGACTTCCAAGCTCGCCAGGAGCTTGCCCGAATCTGCGGGGAAGCTCAGGATTTCAATCCCGCGGGAAGCTTGTTCGGCTAAGCTGTGACAAAATCCCTCGATTCAGCTTGTCAGAAGCTTAATTTAATCTTCTAGCAAGCTTCTCATTCCCAAGCTTGCCAGCATCCCCCCTTGAACGTACCGTGTACATTTTACACACAACCATCTACGACCATGGCCCACCATGTGACAGAGGATATCAATTTGACAGAAGCTCAAGTAGAGTCATTAGAAGAAATCAAGAAAGGCATGTTAGTATAGCTTAGTGCTGGAGACAGCATGCTAAAAATACGACAGAGCTTGACAGGGCTAGCTTGGCATCTGGTAGGGACCCCCGATCATAAGACCGGCTTTAAAATTTACCTGACGTCCTTACGAATACACCCCAGAACTTCGCCTGCTTGCGCAAACTAAAAAGCTGTATGAAAAACGACGACCAACCCTAAGAACTATACCCCGTTTTTGGCCTACTGCTTTCGCCAACCATGCTGATCTGGAGAGTTTGGCTCAGCACAGAGAGGACATGCTACTCCTTGGCCACTTATGTGACGTGTGGGTGGAGAGAGACCACAGCGAGCCCCGCGCTTACACCATTGAATTTGTGCGTCTTTGCCATGCCTCCACCCCTCCGTGTGCGCTGACATGATGACTGCGACCGACTATGATGCATCTTCCACCCGCTAGCATTTCTCCGAAAACCCCTACTTCTCCGACCTAGTCCTCAGGAAGGAAATTAAATACGTGCCCGTACCTCCCGACGATGCTGACGAGACCCCATCAGCGGTCAAAGGCGACGATGGAGTTAGTGAGGCCATGCTTGCCTTTGATCCGGATGTCGATCTTCAACCACAGGTAAGTACACTTCTAAATTCCTAGGATATTATCCAAAGCACTCAACTCCGAAACTTTTCAATCATATAAGCCGACTAAAATTAGCTGGAAATCAGATTCTAAAAATCTGGTCAAGCTCTATCCGCTAAAAGTCGAGGTGGATGACGAAAATGATGTTCTCGATCCGGGAAGTATCTTCAACTTCTTTGACTCAGACAAGGACCCGTCCAATGTATGTGTTATACTTTCTTCCGATGCGTGTTGCTCTTGCAATACTACCACAGCCGAAGGTCGAGAGGCATAAATTGCTTGTTACGTCTCGCTTATGAACTTTGATAGATTGCTAGCATCATCGTTGAAGATATTTACCCCGAGGCTATCAACTACTTCCTGGGGAAGGGACCAACCGTAAGTCTGAGCCGTTCAACACGCTTCTAATTACATAATCTCACAAAACCTTTGGGCTTGGTTCGACAGAACCGAGAAGTGCAAGACGATGATGATACTGGCAGCGAGGAGGAAGACGACGACGACGACGCGGAAATAGACCTAGAACGTCCCAAAAAGAAAGTTAAGAAGACCTGAAACACGGCGTCAAATATGTAGAGACATGCACAGAACATTGCAGCTTTCAATATGTCATGTCAGGTAGAAACACGATCCGTCATATCCTCGTGTCAAATACTCGAACATTGTTTGGTATTCTATGACGTCATGTATCCTTCGCAATACATGCTGATCCCACAAGCCAATGATGAAAGTCTCGTTAGAGACTCATTGAGCAAGAACGATGTGTAGACACCACTGCGGTAGGTTGTTTGTACACGTCGCCAGTTTCACTGTGTGATAACATCCTAATCCTGACAAAATTGAAGGACCGGAACTTTAAGTCCTACTGTAAGTTATACTGATAAAAGG
>Ga0247812_10002020_pt1 | contig 11437 bp, 11 predicted proteins | sample UWRJL149409B1_FD_178011 | JGI IMG/M metagenome (GOLD analysis project Ga0247812, IMG submission 178011) | Plant litter microbial communities from Arlington Agricultural Research Station in Wisconsin, United States - UWRJ-L149-409B-1 | ecosystem: Environmental > Terrestrial > Plant litter >...
TGCAGTGGACGATCGTGGGACCGCTTGCTCTCGTGGCCATCTTCACCGGCTCGACGATCTTCACAGAGAGCATCACGCGGTCGAGATATCCGGAGTACGCGGACTACCAGGCACGGACCTCGCCGATCGTGCCGTGGGTGCCGCGCCGGGAGCGCGAGTCGCGGGTGACGACCTAGCGGTACGGAGTACCGTTGGCGGATGTCCTGCATCCGATTCAACACGCCCGCGCAGCGTCAGGCCATGCGCGACCACGCTCCCGTCATGCTCACTCCCGAGGAGGCCGCGGCGCTGCACCCGGCGCCCGAGGTCACGGAGAGCAAGATCAACCGTCTGCGGCTTCTCGCGCAGAGCCAGAACCCGAAGATCCGCGAGAGTGTCGCGTCGAGCTACCACGCTCCCGAAGAGCTCTACATCGCGCTCGCGAAGGACCCCGACGAGGGAGTGCGCTCCTGGATCGCGCGCAACGAGACGGTATCGTGCGACATTCTCCGCACGCTCGCCGACGACCCGTCCGAGACGGTGCGCGGGTTCCTCGCGATCAACTACTTCGTGCCGGACGACGTCATGGACAAGCTCGCCTCGGACTCGAGCGACACGGTTCGCGGACTCGTCGAGTGGAAGGCGCAGCTCGCTTCGAGCTGACCCATCCACCCATAAACGACAGCAATGAGTGACCGATGAGTGACACCGTCCGGGTCGACAGCTGGTTGTGGTCGGTTCGGCTGCTCAAGACCCGCTCCGCCGCGACAGCGGCATGCAAGGCCGGTCACGTGCGCGTCAACGACGAGCGTGCCAAAGCCGCCCAGTCGGTGCGCGTCGGTGACGAGGTGCGCGTGCGCACGGCCGACACCGAGCACATCGTGGTCGTGGCGAAGCTCATCGTCAAGCGCGTGAGCGCACCGGTCGCCGCCGAGTGCTACGTCGACAAGACGCCTCCCCCGCCGCCGAAGGAAGAGCGAGTGCTCACGGTCGTGCGCGATCGCGGCGCCGGGCGGCCCACCAAGCGCGACCGTCGCGAGGTCGAGAAATTGATGGGCCTGCGGGACTAGCCGCGTGTCGGTGGTCTCTTCTACCCTGCTGGCATCATCCAGCGAGGCAGGAGTACACCATGGACTACAAGCTCGAGCTCATCCCGGTTCCCGTCACCGACGTCGACCGCGCGAAAGCCTTCTACGTCGACCAGGTCGGCTTCCACGACGACTTCGACCAGGTCGTCAACCCGGAGCTGCGATTCGTGCAGCTCACCCCTCCCGGATCAGCGTGCTCGATCTGTTTCGGCGTCGGCATCACGGAAATGGAACCGGGATCGCAGAAGGGGCTGCTCATGGTCGTGGCGTCCGCCGATGACGCCCACGCGGAGCTCTCGGAGCGAGGCGTGCCGGTCAGCGAACCGGAAACGCTCGAGTGGGGTCGCTTCGTCTACTTCGCGGATCCCGACGGGAACAGCTGGGCGCTGCAGGAGCTGCCGGAACGCCCATAAAGCTCGTCGCGCGTGCTCGGCGCACCCTCGGCGAGCGTAGGGTCGGCCCCATGGGCACAATCGCGGACCGCTGGCGCTCCCGGATGGTGCACACATTCTCCGGGTCGACGACCGGGCGGCCCGCGTGGGCCGAGACCGTCGAGAACGGGACCGACATCGGATTCTTCGGGCCGGGGTCCGCCGCGTTCGCGGTGCACGGCGGCATGTCGACGATGGTGGCGGGCATCCGCGCGCTGCTCATGCAGACGCTCCACCCCGGCGCCATGGCGGGTGTGCACGACTGGTCGCGGTACCAGGAGGACCCGCTCGGGCGGCTGTCCGGAACGGTCAAGTGGGTCATGCTCGTGACCTTCGCAGACACCACGACGGCCCGCACCGAGTCATCCCGCGTCGGTCGGTTCCACGACCGCGTCGCCGGAACGTATGTCGACGCGCGCGGCGAGACCCGACCGTACTCGGCGGGCGACGCCGAGCTCCTGTCGTGGGTGCACCTTGTCTTCACCGACGCGTTCCTCCGCAGCAGCCAGCTCTGGGGTGACCGCATTCCGGGCGGCGCCGACCAGTATGTGCGCGAGTGGACGACGGCGGGCGAGCTCGTCGGCGTGGCCGACCCGCCGCGCTCCGAGGCAGAGCTGCGTGCCCAGCTGCAGGCGTTCTCGGGAGACCTGCTCTACAACGAACGCGTGGCGGAGGCGGTGCGGTTCATCCGCAGGCCGCCGCTCGCTAAATCGATGCTGCCCGCATACCGGATCATGTTCGCGGGCGCGGTCGCCTCGCTCCCCCGCGAGTACCGCCGTCTTCTGCGCCTGCGGCGCTCACCGCTGCCCGTCATCACGGCGACCCGCCTGGTTCTCGGGCTCGTGCGGCTCATCCTGGGTCCACGCTCGGGAGCACAGCTTGCGGCTGAGGCGCGCGCCGACCGTTTGGGTGCCGCCGCTACGCCGTGAATGCCGCCTTGTACTCGTCGACCTGGGCGATGTACGTGGTCTTGTCGTCATCCGGGATGAACGACGCCTCGAACGAGTTCGCCGCGAGGCGCGCGAACTGGTCGACACCGAACCCGAGACCGCTCTCGATCGCCGCGAAGTTGTCGTCGACGTAGCCGCCGAAGTACGCGGGGTCATCGCTCGAGATCGTCACGAGCAGGCCCGCGTCGAGCAGGCGCGGCAGCGGGTGGTCCTTCATGAGCGGCGGCGCGGTCTTCAGGGCGATGTTCGAGAGCGGGCACACCGTGAGCGGGATGCGCTCGGCGACGAGCCTCTCGACGAGTCGCGGATCCTCGAGCGCCCGGTTGCCGTGGTCGACACGCTCGACGTGGAGCAGGTCGAGCGCCTCCCAGATGTAGTCCGGTCCGGCCTCCTCGCCCGCATGGGCCACGCGGTGCAGTCCCTCTGACTCCGCCATCGCGTACACCTCGGCGAAGAGCGACGGCGGGTAGCCGATCTCGGTCGAGTCGAGCCCGACGCCGATGAACTGGTCGCGGAACGGCATGGCCGCGGTGAACAGCTCCTTAGCGGCATCAGCTCCCAGGTCGCGGAGGAAGCACATGATGAGGTCGGCGCTCATGCCGAGCGTCGAACGCGCCTCGTCGAGGGCACTCGTGAGCCCCGCGAAGACGACCTCGATCGGCACGCCGTTGTTGATGTGCGTCTGCGGGTCGAAGAACATCTCCGCGCGCTTGACGCCGCCGGCCGCCGACCGGCTCAGGTAGCCGAAGGCGAGATCGTGGAAATCGCGCTCGGTGCGCAGCACCGTGAGGTTGGCGTAGTGCACGTCGAGGAACGACTGCAGGCTCGTGAACCGCGAGTAGCGGGCCGTGAGTTCGGCGGGATCGTACGTCGGGAGCGCGACATCGTTGCGCTTCGCGGCGGCGACGAGGAACTCCGCCTCGATGGTTCCCTCGGTATGGATGTGCAGTTCTGCGGTCGGCCAGTTCATGCCGCCAGCCTGACACGCGAATGTTTCGGGCACGTGGCGCTGGACGAAACAGAGAAGCGGATGCCGCGGCAGCTCGCCGCGGCATCCGCTCGCCGTACTGAACGGGCGACTACTCGACGGGCGGTGCGGCGGCGGCCGGCGGACCGGACGGGGGTGCGGCGGGAGCCGTGGACTTCTTCTGCGCGGACGCCTTGCCGATGGCGTCGCCGACGGCTTCACCGGTCGCCCGGCCCGTGACGATCTCGGCGATATCGATGCCGACGAGGTCCTTGATGATCTGCGTCGAGGTGGCGAGCTGGGAGGCGACGTTCTGTCCGACCTGCTCGGCCCCGTTGCCGTCCGACGAGATGACCGTCATGTTCGCGATCGACGCGAGCGGCTCGGATGCGGCACGCACGATCTCGGGGAGCTGGTCGATGATCTGCTGGCGGAGCAGGTCGCCCGAGCGCTCGGCGAGAGCGTCTGCCTGGGCGCGAGTGGACTCGGCCTGGGCGGCACCCTTGGCGCGGATCGAGTCGGCCTCGGCCTCACCTTCGGCGCGGAGTGCCTCGGCGGCGGCGATTCGGCGGTCCCTCTCGGCGTTGGCTGCCGAGACCGATGCCGCGGCGGACGCCTCGGCCTGCTTCTCGAGGGCGTATGCCTGCGCGTCGGCAACGGCGCGGATCTCCGCGTCGAGCTCCTGCTTGCGGAGTCCGACGCGCTTGGCGGCCGTGATCTCCTCCTGGCCGATGACCTCCTGCTGGGCGATCGCGGCGGCGAGCGGTGTTGCCGCGGCTGCCTCGGCGCGGGACTTGTCGGTCTCCTTCTGGATCTCCGCGTTGCGGAGGTCGAGCTTGCGCTGCTGCTCGGCGACGGCCTGGTCGGCCTGGATGCGGGCTTCCTCCGACGCCTGGCGCGCGAGCGACTCGGCGACTTCTGCGACCTGCTTCACGCGAGCGGCCTCTCCACGACCGAGGTCGCGGATGTAGCCGTTGTCGTCGTCGATCTCCTTGATCTGGAGCGTATCGATCTGGAGGCCCTGCACGTCGAGCGATTCGCGGACCGCTTCGAGCACCTGCTCCTGCAGGGCGGAACGGTTCGTGATGATCTCGGTGACGGTGAGCTGGCCGACGATGGAACGGACGGAACCACTCAGCACCTCTTCGGTCGAGGTCTCGATCTGGTCCTGCTGGTTGAGGAAGCGCTGGGCGGCGGCGCGCACCATGGATTCGGAACCGCCGACCTTCACGACGGCGACGGCGTTGACCTTGATAGTGATCGCGTCGCGGGTCTGCGCGGTGGCCTGCACGTTGAGCTGGCGGCTGCGGAGGCTGAGCTTGAAATGGGCTTCGACGATCGGCTTGACGAAGACGCGCGAGCCGAAGACGACCTTCTGCCCGGCGTTCTCGGTGGGCGCCTGTCCCGCTTTCTGGGTGCGCTGCCGCGAGGTGACGATGATCGCCTCATCGGGCTTGGCGACCTTGATGCCCGCGAGGACGAATATGGCGAGAATGACGAGGATGACAACGACGACGGCGATGATCACGAATGTCGTGATCCCGTCGGAGGAAGGTAGGGGCATACTTCGAGTATGCCGGAGTGAGCGAATCTCGAGAAGGGCTGGGCGAATCTAGCGCGCGGTGATCGACACTCTGGGCGACGCGGGGGCGGCTCCTCCGGTGACCTGCACGCCGACACTCGTCGAGGCACCAGCGGGGATCGCCGCGCCCCAGTCCGCGCCCGTGCACGTCACGGAGGCGCCGGTTGCGACCGTACATGCCATGCCCCAGGAGCTTGCGATGCCGGTGGCCGTGGCATCCGCCCACGTAATCGACCAGGTCGAGACTGCCGAACTGCCGGCGGTCACATCGAACTGGGTGACGTAGCCGTCCTGCCACGAGCTCTGGAGCTTCCAGGTGGCGGTTGCCGAGGTGCTCGTCGTCGGTTCGGTGGTCGGCGGTGTCGTCGTCGTCGTGTCGGCCTTCACGCTCGTGCCGTTGCCGAGCAACGGCTTGAGGTACTTCAGCTTGGTCGTCTGCTTCGTGGTCCAGTCGTCCTTGACGAGTCCGCCGGTGTCGCCGCTGTTCGGATTGAACGACCAGTAGGCGAAGCTCATGCCGTTCTTCTTGAGGTACGACACCATCGTCTTCAGCCACAGCTTGTCCGAGGTCGTTTCGAGCTTCGTACCGAACTCGCCGAGGAGGATGGGCGCGATGCCCTTCCTGTCGATGTAGCCCCAGTCCGTGTCCCACTGGGCGGGAAGGTTCTTGGGGTAGTTCGCGGCCGAGAACCACGGCTGCGAGTAGATCGACGACGGGTAATCGTGAGGCGAGTAGACGACCCGGTTCTTGACGGTGAGCTTCACGGGCTTCTTCGCGACTCCCGCGAGCCCGCCGCCCCACCAGGTATTGGCGGTGCCGGTCGACTGTCGCTCGACCCCCTCGACGATGATGAGCAGCTTCGGATTGACCTTCAGTACGGCGTTGCCCGCGCGCGTCGCGGCAGCCTGCCAGTCAGTGGCCCTGTCACCACAGCCCCAGCACGCGTCGCCGTGCGGTTCGTTGTGGAGGTCGAAGCCGATGACGTTGGAGCTCTTCTTGTACCGCTTCGCGAGCTTCTTCCAGTCGCTGATCCAGCGCGCCTCGCTGTACTGGTCGGTGTACCAGAGCGCCGATTGCGCATTCGAGTCCGGTCGGTGCCGGTCGAGGATGATGTTGAGCCCGTACGCCTTGGCGCGCTTCACGATGTAGTCCATGACCTGGAGGGGCGTCTTGCCCACCAGTTTCGGATTCTTCGCGGCGTCGATCGAGTTCGTGGACGATGCCGCGATGCACTCGTTCGAGAACGGCAGGCGCACGGTGTTGAAGCCCATCGACCTGATCTGCTCGAGCCCCTGGTTGACGCTGATCGACCACAGTCCGTGCGGGGCGCAGTTGGTCGTCTCCATGCCGAACCACGCGACGGCCTTGACGACGTAGGTCGTGTTCTTCGCGGTCTTGATCGAGCTGCCGGAGGTGTGCAGCCATCCGGGAAGTTTCGTAGCGGATGCCGCGGCAGCCGGTTCGAGCCCGGTGGTGGCGACTCCACCAGCGGCGAGGGAGCCCGCGATGAGGCATCCGATAACGACAGCGGACACCCGTCGAGCAAGCACGTCGCGCACGCGTTCACGCCACCCGGCAGATTTCGATCTCACAGTTCCCCGTTCCCCTGCTCTCACGTTAGCCGGTGGCAGAAGTTACTCGCGTCCACAGGCTCACGGAATACCTAGCCGCTGGTGGATTCACGGTTCTACTCTGGTGCGCATGATGCACGGAATCATTCCCCCGTATCTGCTCGACCAGGTCGCGAGCCTCGACGACGAGCGCTTCAGGAATGCTGCCCGGGCGGCACAGCGATCTCTCGCCACCAGTGACGAGCTCCGGGACGAGCGGGCCGTGCGCGGCACCGAGACCCGGCTGGCTATCGGGTTCGGCGAGACGGCGGCGGTCACGGAACCCACCCTCGATCGAACCATCTATGACACCGGAACCAGCCAGCAACTCCCGGGGCGGGAGGTTCGCGGCGAGGGCGGGCCGGATACCGGCGACATCGCTGTGACCGAGGCCTACGACGGACTCGGCGCGACCTTCGCCCTCTTCGCCGAGGTGTTCGGGCGCGATTCCATCGACGGGAACGGGCTCCCCCTCGAGGCGACGGTGCACTACGGGAAGAAGTACGACAACGCGTTCTGGAACGGCGAGCGAATGGTCTTCGGCGACGGGGACGGGGAGGTCTTCGAGCGGTTCACGATCTCACTCACCGTCATCGGCCACGAACTCGCCCACGGAGTCACCCAGTTCACGTCGGGGCTCGAGTACGAGGGGCAGTCCGGCGCGCTGAACGAATCGATGTCCGACGTGTTCGGAGTGCTCGTCGAGCAATACGCTCTCGGCCAGTCGGTCGAGCAGGCGAGCTGGCTTGTCGGCGAGGGGCTCTTCACCCCCGAGGTCGAGGGCACAGCCCTCCGGTCGATGAAAGCGCCGGGGACCGCGTACGACGACGACGTTCTCGGCAAGGATCCGCAACCTGACCACATGGACGACTACATCGAGACCCAGCAGGACAATGGGGGCGTGCACCTCAACTCCGGCATCCCGAATCGCGCGTTCTACCTGGTCGCCGAGTCGCTCGGCGGCAATGCGTGGGAGCGGGCCGGAGCGATCTGGTACGACACGCTGCTGACCAACCTCGACGACCGCACGGACTTCGCCGGGTTTGCAGCCGCAACGGTGACGGCAGCGGCCGACCGCTACGGCGAGCCGTCCGACGAGGTCGCGGCGGTCGTCACCGGCTGGGCGGGGGTCGGCATCGACGTCGGTGCGCCGCAACCTGCCGCGGACGACGCGATCGAGGCCGGTGAGTAACGCTCCCCTGACCGTGCGCGTCGTGCGCTCGGGCGGGGTAGCCGGGATGCACCGCGAGTGGCGAGCAGCGGGGACGGATGACGAGCTCGCGACCGCAGTGTCCGCGTGCCCGTGGGATCAGGCACCGGCGTCGGTGGGAGATGGTCGCGACGTCTTCTCCTGGTCGATCAGCGTGGAGTCCCCGGACCATCCGACGACTATCAGCCTCACCGAATCCGACATCGATGGCCCATGGAAATCCCTGGTCGACCTGGTCAGGAGCCGAGCGGGTGGAAAGTAACGGTCCGGCAACAACGCTGGCAGTCCCCCGATAGCGATATTCGCCGTTAACACTCGCCCGATACAGTCGGGATCACGTGGAGCCGTGTGCTCAGGCCGGGGGTGGGGAATCAAGAGATACGTGCGCCGGGAGCTCATCGGCAAGGGCGGGACCGCATCGGTCTATCGCGGCCGTGACGAAGCCCTCGCCCGCGACGTCGCCATCAAGCTCTACCCGCCGGCTCGCGACGCTCTCGACGCGCAGCGGCAGGAGGCCGAGGTCAACGTCCTCGCCGGGCTCAGCCACCACAGCCTCATCACCCTCTTCGACGCCGGTGTCGATCGCAGTGACGCGGAGAACGTGAAGATCTACCTCGTGATGGAACTCATCACCGGGACCGACCTGCAGAAAACAATCGCCGCCGGTCCGATCAGTGCCGAGCACATCGGCCAGATCGGCTACGACATCGCCGAGGGACTGCAGTACATCCACCACAACGGCGTTGTTCATCGCGACGTGAAGCCGTCCAACATCCTCATGGTCGATTACGGCGACGAGAGCACACGTGCCCGCGCCAAGCTCACCGACTTCGGTATTGCGACCTATCGCGGGAGCGCGAGCATCGCCGAGGTGGGAGTGACGACGGGCACCGCTGCATACCTCAGCCCCGAGCAGGTGCGGCGCGCGGCGGTCGGTCCCGCGACCGACATCTACTCGCTCGGCCTCGTCCTGCTCGAGTGCTTCACCCGCGCGCTCGCTTTCCCGGGAACACCGGTGGAGTCGGCCCTGGCGCGGCTCGAACACGCGCCGGAGATCCCCGCCTCACTGTCTCCTGCGTGGAGGTCCGCCCTGGCCGCCATGACGGCATCCGACCCGGCCGCCCGCCCGGTGGCGAGCGACCTGGTCGTGATGATGCGCGATCTGGTGATCGCGGAGACCGTGGCGTAGTTACCAGCTACGGCGTGAGGCCGAGCTGCGCGAAGATGCCGAGTTCGTCACTGCTGCCCCAGCGCTCGACGAGCTTGCCGTCCTCGATGCGGCTGATCTGCAGGCCGCGGACCGAAATCGCCTTACCCGTCGGCTCGTTGCCGTGGAACGGACCGTCGTTGGTGCCCGTGAGGGTGTACGCGAATGCGACATCGGTCTCGTTCGCGACGAGGTTCTCGACCTCGATGTGCATGTCGGGGAAGGCGGTACGCAGTTCGCCGAAGAACGCCTTGTAGCCCTCGGGACCGGCGACCTGGCCGGGAGCGGGATCATGGTCGACCGAGTTGGAGGCGACAAGGTCGTCGAGGCGATCGAACTCGCCGGCGTTGACCGCGTCGCCGAATGCCTGCTGGGACTGGATGTTCGTTTCTTGTGTCATACCTCGACGCTAGACGCGGTAGCGTCTGGGCCCGTGGTCGATCCGGGTTCCTACAGGTATGACTCAGGCCGGCGAGAGTCGGAATATTCGCAGCGTCCGCCCCGACTGTCGCTCGTACTGCCGGTAGTCCGGCCACTGTCCCTCGATCGTTCGCCAGGCCTCATCTCGCTCGGCGTCGAGAACCAGAGTGGCGTGCACGGCGATCCGCCTGCCTCGAACGGATGCCGCGGCATCCGGATTCGCAAGGAGATTCGCCGTCCAGGCGGGATGGCCCTCACGAGCGAAGTTGCTCCCCGTGACGAGCATGGAGTCACCGTCGGGGCAGTACATGAGCGTGGAATCCCGCTCGAGACCACTCTTCGCGCCGATCGTGTGGAGCACGAGTGTCGGCACGATGAGTCCGCTCAGCTGCACGCGACCACCGCTGAGTCGAGCGATGCCCTTCTCGAGCGGCGGCATGATCGTCGGTCCTACCCGGCGGAACAGCCGCGACCGCGAGAAGGACGCGACCGCGGGACGCGCCCAGCGCAAGAGGTACCGGCGTTCGGCCACTACGACCCGAGCAGCCAGCCCTCGGGCTCGGCGAGGGCGGTCGCCTCGACGGGGCCCCACGAGCCGCGCTCGTAGCCGAAGACCTTCGGTCGCCGGGCAAGGATCGGCTCGATGACCTCCCACGTGTGCTCGAGACCGTCCGGGCGCGTGAAGAGCGATCGGTCGCCGACGACGACATCGCTGATGAGCTTGACGTACGGGGGCAATGGGTCGGCGTCCTCGACGCTCGCAAGAGGCAGGTCGACGGAGACGCGCGCAAGCTCGAACTCCGGTCCAGGCTGCTTCACGACCATGTCGAGTTTCACCCCACCGCTTCCTGCGAGGTCGAGGGTCAGGACGTTGCCGAGTACCGGTGTCGAGTGGCGCAGCGGACCGTTGTCCGGCTTGCGGAAGACCAGGCTCACGTGCTCCTTGCTCACCGCGAGCTGCTTGCCCGTGCGCAGCAGGAACGGGACCCCGCGCCAGCGATCGGTGTCTACCCACAGGCGCGCGGCGACGAAGGTGTCGGTGTCGGATTCGTCCCGCACACCCTCGGTGTCCTGGTATCCGTCGAACTGGCCGAGCACGACGTCGTCCTCGCCGAACGGGCGGAATGCGGCGATCACGGATTCGCGGGCGGCCTGCAGGTCGTCGGCACTCATCGACACGGGCGGCTCCATCGCGACCTCGGCCGCGAGCTGGAACAGGTGCGTGACGATCATGTCGAGCAGGGCACCCGTCTCGTCGTAGAACTCGACACGGTCACTGATGTCGAGGGTCTCGGGAACATCGATCTGCACGGCACGGACGTTCTCCTTGTTCCACACCGAGTCGAACAGCCTGTTCCCGAAACGCAGCGCGTGGAGGTTCTGGGTGGCTTCCTTGCCGAGGAAGTGGTCGATTCGGAAGATCTGGTCTTCCTCGAGCACCTCGTGCACCGCGGCGTTGAGTTCGCGGAAGTTATCGGGCGACGTGCCGAACGGCTTCTCGAAGACAACGCGCGATCCCTTCGCGAGGCCGTGTTCACCGAGTCCCTCGGTGACCTTCATGAACGCCGTCGGCGGGATCGCGAGGTAGTGGATGTACTGGGCGTCCTCGCCGAGCTCGCCCTTCGCCTCCTCGAGCACGTCGAGCAGGGTTCCCGGATCCGACTTCTCGAACCCGCCACCGGCGAACCGGAGGTTCTTCGAGAACTCGTCCCACGGACCGTCGGCGGGCTTCGGCCCGAACTCCTCGAGTACCTCCTGCACGTGGCTGCGGAAGTCCTCGTGCGACACGTCGCCGCGCCCGTTGCCGACGAGTAGCCACTTCTTCGGCAGCAGGTCGTGCTGCGCGAGCTGGAAGAACGCGGGGATGACCATGCGCTTGGCGAGGTCTCCCGTCGCTCCGAAGAGGACGAATACGGTCGGGGTGTCGGACTGTTCAGCCATGGATCCATTCAATACCCGGTTGCCGCTGGCGCGATTCAGCCTGAATCCCGC
>Ga0247812_10002021_pt1 | contig 11436 bp, 8 predicted proteins | sample UWRJL149409B1_FD_178011 | JGI IMG/M metagenome (GOLD analysis project Ga0247812, IMG submission 178011) | Plant litter microbial communities from Arlington Agricultural Research Station in Wisconsin, United States - UWRJ-L149-409B-1 | ecosystem: Environmental > Terrestrial > Plant litter >...
GTGTAGTGGGGGGGGGTGGGGGGGGGTGGGGGGGGGGGGGGGGGGGTAGCCAATCATAGCCACCATCAAAGTATGCGATCTATGGTGAGGTCACCTTGACCTTTAATATTCTAAAGGTATAGAATATTTACAAAAGAAGAGGGTTGTCATTGAAAGTATCGTGATCACGTGTACAGTAGTAGTGGTCTACCCCTTAAGCTCACGGAAAGAGACAGCCGCGAGAGCCGGCATATCCAGTGCAGGTTCTGCTTGACGTAACTTTTTTCGCCTTCCGCCTTTAGTTTGTTGACAGTAAGTGCCGTCTTCCCAGAAAGAGCATGTTTGTCATCAAGGTAGTATTTCTTGCAAAATATTATATATTATATTTGATTTCTCTTGGCCATGTTTTACTCACCTTGTTTTATACTCTAAAATTATTGCTCGTGGCAGTGCACAGTATTCCTTATCTCTAGGAACTTCATATACTCTCCAATATAGTGCATTTCCGTGTTTCATGAGTGGATTTGGCACTCCACTGAAGATAACGCGACTTTTCTCAATCGTAGTTGCGACAGAAGAGGAGTTGGGCTGAAGTGACATGTTCACTACTTTCTTGAGAAATGGCACAATCTGACGAAGAGCGAAGCTCATCAGAAATTGCACCTCTGCCAATTAATGATACTCTAGATTTAGAGAAGCAAGACACAGAAATTCAGTCTATCTACAGCTCTGAGTCTCACGTGGTAACGACAAGCCGAAGAATATCTCGGAGCCAGTCTCTCGCCAGACGTAGTACATTGAGGGGACGCTTCTCCCACCCTTTATCTCATGTCAAAACAAGTGACGCAGAAATTGTTGACTTTGATGGCCCTGATGACCCCTATCGCCCACAAAATTGGCCTTTTAGAAAGAAGCTGGTTACAACCCTACTGTATGGTGAGTATCCGGGATGAGCATCTTTACACTCGCGTCTCAAAGCAGCAGTATTATCAACAAAATTTGCTAATACAAAGCTAGGATTAACAACGATGGGCTCAACATGGGCCAGTGCAGTTTACTCACCCGCAGTTGGTATGTAAAATACAATTATGAATTAATGTAATAGCTTATAAGCACATTCCATCTGAAAATTCCTATATGGAAACACCTTTAGATCTGTATTATATCTTAAAAAGCACTCCGTTACGTTAAACAGATTACTAATACTTCGAGACGGATAGGCCAGATATCTGAGGAGTTTGCCATCAATAGGACAGTAAGTTTGCTAGGCTTAACGTTCTTGATGATGGGATTTGGTTTGGGACCCCTACTATGGGCCCCATTGAGTGAACTGTAAGTTCTCCATTGACTACGCATCAAGTCATATCGCTATATCAAATATGTCTGTAAGCGACCAAGTAGCTGATATTCAAAAGATATGGAAGAAAACCTGCTGTCCTGATTCCGTATTTTATTGCCGCCTGCTTCTCATTCGGGACCGCTAGTGCTAAAGATACTCAGACTATCCTCTTAACAAGGTTTTTTGCCGGTCTCTTTGGTTCTGCACCAGTCACAAACACGGGAGGGGTATTAGGTGATATTTGGTCTCCCCAGCAGAGAGGAACTGCGATTGTTGGTTATGCATTTGCAGTTGTTGGCGGACCAACCATCGGAGTAAGTTCGTTCCAATCCTTTGGTGTATTTAGAGTGCACTTCTAATTCCCAGATAGCCCGTAGCAGGAGGAGCAATTGTCTCAAGCTATCTACGTTGGCGATGGACAGAATATGTGACTGGTATCATGATGTGTTTTTTCTTGACGCTGGACGTTCTGATCCTCGATGAAACATATGCCCCAGCTCTATTGGTTGTTAAGGCTAGACGTCTTCGCCACGAAACAGGAAATTGGGCTCTGCATGCGAGGCACGAAGAATGGGACGTTGGCATGAGGGAAATCATAGATAAATTCATGATGACGCCATTTCGATTGCTTGCCACGCCGATTTGCTTTCTCGTTGCTTTGTATGCGTCATTTGTGTATGGGATATTGTACTTGTGAGTCACACATTTTTACAGAATAAGGCAAATGCTAATGTGTTCAGGAATCTAGGAGCAATTCCTATTGTGTTTGCTGAAGGCCGTGGCTGGGGTCCTGTTACATCCGAACTACCCTTTCTTGCACTTCTCCTAGGAGTTGTCATTGGCGGCGGTTTTAACGTGCTGTAAGTAATATCCCAAATGTTTTATTAGCATTATACTAACTTGACCAGCAATAACAAGTTCTACATCCGGGCATTTGAAAAAAATGGAAATAAAGCTATCCCGGAAGCTCGTCTACCACCAATGATGGGAGGATCCTTTTCTTTTGCGGCAGGCATGTTTATTTTTGGGTGGTAAGTTGTAACCTCCGAGAGAGGAAATCTTATTTCCAAAATTGTTGAAGACTGTCTAAACTCAATCCTTATGAAGGACGTATGTTTCGGGTTAAAAGCCTTCAAAGTTGAACCCAACTATTATTAAATACTTCAAGAAGGAAACTAATTTCAACGTTATATTAGGACATCCGACAAAAGCATTCACTGGATGGCACCATGTATCGGCCTAGTCTTTATGGGTATCGGCTTTTTCACCATCTTCCAGTCTGCGCTCAACTATCTCATTGACACCTTCCAGAAGTACTCGGCTAGTGCGATTGCTGCAAATACCTTCTTGAGGTCTATATTTGCAGCTGTATTTCCACTATTCGTGTCTCCAATGTTTCACAAACTCGGCACGCCTTGGGCGAGCAGCCTTCTAGGATTTATCTCTGTTTTGCTTCTCCCAATACCGTTTCTATTCTATATCTATGGCCCAATAATACGGAAGAAAGGAAAATACACGGCTGGGCTTACCTAAAAATCATGAAAATGCACTGGACATAGTATTGTGGCAGAAACCAGAACTTGTCCAATTGTAACAGCATATCGTCCACAAAATTACACTGTTTCGGAAGCGCAATAAATAAGAATGAATTACCTTACCAAATGCTTCTTTCATCTTCTCATCTAGGAAGCAGGAATAGGCGAGAACTGGGAAACTTTTGGGAAGAGTAACAGATTCGGTCCCGATTAGGTGGCCGTTTGCATAGTGTAATACTAGTAATTTAACAAGTAATAAGGAACTGAATTGTATAGACATTTTGCGTGCTTCCTTGGATACATTTCTTTAGGTAACTGTAAAATAACTTTAGCACTGGAGTCTAGTTTAGTAGAAGTGCAGCTGGCACCTACGTCCTCCGCAAATACGTCTAACTTTTACAATGAACTTGTTTCCCTGTTCCGGGAGAGGTATAATTTGTAATACATATTAAATATTAAATACAAAATGTGCTTTACATGTTTCCTGGATCTAGCTCTTTGAGGATTCAATATGACCTGCCTAGCCTTGTTCGGTCGGCAAGGCTGACAGCCTCGTCAAAAAAATCAAAAGTTGAACATCGGGAAATCTCGCCATCCAATTTCATGGGGGAAGAACAACACTTCAACAATAACATACTCCACAACCATGAATAATCCTATGTTCAATAAGGGAGGCGGTGGGGGAGCAATGGACGAGCAAGCGTTACAGCAGCAGGTCATGATTAAACAGGTATGGAACCCTCTTAGCGAGTTACTGGAGCTCTTGGATTCGACCCTATATCATACTGGACCAGTCCCGACCCTCTGTGTCAACGCTTAACTAACATCATGCCTGCTTAGATGCAAGCTGCGATGGAATCATGTGTTGGCAAGACTGCTATCTCGGGAGTGATGGGTTTCGCCCTTGGTGGTGCTTTTGGACTCTTCATGGCATCCGTAGGTTCTTTCCACCGGTCTTATCATTCCATACTTATGCGCCTTAGATGCAATACGATACCCCACTGGCCACAAATCCGAATGCAGCGACTATAACATCCTTGCCCCTTAGGGAACAGTTGAAGCGCGGCTTCAAAGATATGGGCGCTCGCTCCTTCTCCTCGGCGAAGAACTTCGGAAAGGTTGGATCGATATTTGCTGGTACAGAATGCTGTATAGAGGGTTACAGAGCAAAGAATGACCTGGCGAATGGAGTTATGGCTGGTTGTATTACGGGAGGTGTGTTGGCTGCTCCGGCTGGTCCTCAAGCGGCTGCGTTAGGATGTGCTGGGTTTGCGGCATTCTCTCTGGCTATCGACAGCTACATGCGAAAATCGAACTATGACGACTGAGTTTGGGTGTAATGAAGAATCAAGATAAGAAGGGAAAGGTTAGGTAATATTACGTGTACGTATATGTGTAGAGCTAGCTGTTGTGCATTGCGATATGGCGTTTGGATTGGATAGAAGATGACTACAATGTCAGAATAGTGCTGCCAGAGGTATTTTGGCTATAAATATGCCTTTTAATGAAATCTCAACTACAGATTAAAAGCACAAGTTACTAAATTTCTATGCTATTTGGGTTGCCTATTATGAGGCAAGACTGCGGTTTCGTTCGAAGTTCTTTTATGGCAACACTATGAGTCGCTAAGTCGATCGCAAATTGACTACAAAGCATTTCGAGATTATTGAACAACCTGTTGAGATTGAATTTGCTGATCGGCCGCAGAGTACGAAAGTACGGCAATGTGTTATCCACCCTAACATAATAAGTTTCCTACGTTGCACGAAAGGAGTTTGTACAGTTTGTACAGTACAAATAAAAAAAGCACATAGTAATGGGAACCAACATAGCCGTCCCGCCTCACTGTTTTAGATACACCCTCTCCACAATGATCATTCCCGAACCCGAATTCTGTTGGTTCCAATGTTGTCCGATGTAGATACTAAGATGCTGATGTACTGTACAGTACAGAAAAGCATTATTGAGCCTACTCTCTCAATTTGGCCATCGATATCCAGGTAATGTGACCTTCCACCATCCCTGAGGCTTTTCGAAGCTTCTAAAAGATATAACAGAGCCTGTCGACAAAGCCAACCAGAGGCGATATGGAGCAATCTTGACTCAGCTATTCGAAAGTACCAGCGACCCCCGTCAAGGGCCGAGAAGCTTTCTGGGAGTCCTCATCGACTACCTAAACAGTCTCAGGCAGTTCAGGACAGTTTTTGTTGATTTCAAGCTCGTTTCGGTCATTATCAACCAGCTACATGAGTGCTTTTTTTTTAAAAGTGCTCACATTTGAATGAGTTGGACTTGCAGAAGTCGGATGTGGTCATAGAGCGGCGATGTTACGGTAAATGGTTGTTTGACTATTGGTCCAAAGTTACCTTATTCAATACAGACAAAGATTCTAGACAGATCATTGACGTTAACCGTACAATGCGTGTTATTGACTTGCAAACGGGTATAGGTAACTATGAGCACGCATAGTGATTGACATTGATTGCACTCACGGATTGAAAGGTTGTCACTACATGTACCTAGTTCAGTAGCATATATATCATTGCACAAATAAGGCATTTACTAATTGTAGCTTGGTAAAGTCTCCAAAGCTAGCTCTCCTGGATCTTTACGCGCGTAGTTTGCAATTTCATATCTCGCTTTTATAGAGAGATGTTCATCTAGATTAGATGTATAGTTGAGCATACACAAACTGCGGTTTGTGTGCATATTTGGCACGGTTTTCAAAGCAAAATATGTTTAGTCATACAACCCTGCCCTGCTCAAAGAAGTTAATATTAATCGCCTGGTTGGAAAGGTTGCAATATACCTAACGCATAGGCTTCATGAGGGTTTTCAGTAGCGGGAGTGCTAGTGACGGCGCGCTCCGTGCCGCGCCTAGCACACAACATGAAGTCTACTTTCACTCACTCGTGCTGGCCTCCTGTAAGATTATGAAAACAGGCGAGCTAGAGACGGGGCTTAGGTATAGAGAATGGTATCTCGGGGAGAGGTACCCCCTCCTAGACACTCCACAAGGAGAGTTTTCCTCCAGCATGTCGAATCTAGCTATCAAATTCCCTCCTCGCACTAGCCCGTCCTGAGTTTGAAATCCTCCAGATCAATCTCTTAGCTCTCCCCCAATGAGTCAGTTTCTGTGACTTCTCTCTATATTAACTGGTGATACTAGTGACTGCACTTGATCCTCAGCCTGACGGTACAAATATGGCAATTGATGTAGGCCCCTTTTCTTGCGAGTTGTTCACGTGCTTTCCTCAGAAAGTGTCTAATCGAAGCATCTGAGGCAACCCTCTTATATGATGTTAGATAGATTCGCAACATAAATGAAGGAATTTAGTTGGTATTTTTTGGCCATCATCCGTTCATACTCCTTGATTCAAGACGCCAGACTTTTGGCATTGAGGACCGGTGGACTTCACTCTTCATCGCGCTTCCATGTTGGAGATACGCTAAGACAAGGCAGTTTTTCGGTGGCTTAATGTGATGAGGAAAGGGTCGAAGTCTCTAAGTGATCAGAATTAGAAGATGTCAGGACCAGAGTGTGTAAGTAGCTTTGGGCGTATCACTTCTTGAGCTGCTTTTGCAAGTGTATTATAAGTGATGCGGAATTCTTTGCTAACTCTTTGGAAATTGGGCTGTGTTAGTGTCCCATGGTTAGTGGACTAGGTATTTAGTCTGTGAAATAACAGTATGATCATAGATCATAACGAGGAATGACGATGAGTATTTATGGGGCTTGGATTTCTGGTATTTTAAGACGGCAAGAGTCTGCGATAACTGATGCGATGAAGAGATGAATTTTTGGCACATCTTTACTTTAGATGCTAGATGACGTCTTGGTTGGTAGCGAGAAACCGAGAAATCGAAAAAGTGCCAGGTCAATGCTGGTGGGAGTCGTGTTGTATGTCGTCGTGCTTTTAGTCACGTGTGTATTTATCAAGGTCTCACCTGTGGTTGACAACAAGCAGAGCTTTTGTTTACTAGAGATAGTACGATATTAATAAGTGGAATTAGAACATACAAGGCTGCAGGGGTATTTTGTATAAAACTTAGTCGAACTCGAAGTCTGGATTGGCCGGTGTTAACCTCGTACAGCTCATTTCGCTACACATATTCTCCATAGGTCAAGGTTGATGCTGCTAAGGGATATGCAGCACAGAGGCACGGTTCTTTAGCTATCATTTAGCTCCATCATCAACGACGAATTAGTGGGCTTTTGGTGATTTCCAGATTGCAACGGGAAAGGTCTTGAGGAGATCGCGGCGCTGGGTGCTCCAGGAGTAGTAACCAGATCTATTTGCGTTACGAGCATGTATCTTGTAAGGTAGAGGGGTTTTTCGTGCGATTTTTCTCTCTCTTCTATCTTCGGTTTCCTGATCTCGAATGTTTTGATTGCTGCTCTAAGGTCAATTGATCGTCAATATGCTGTCGTCTTTCGGATCATGTTGTCGGCATTCTCCTGTCTATATCATTCTCTTTGCTTTCTTGATTGCTAGTATTCAAGCAACATGCTACTACCCATCTGGACTGGAGGCAATCATTCCTGACGCTTTTGCACCATGTAATTCGAACTCAAGTGCAGTGAGCATGTGCTGTAATTCCCAGAACGGCGACAAGTGTACAAAAGAAGGTCTTTGTCTGTCTGGCTCCAATGCGTATTACCGCGATCTATGCACAGATTCAACGTGGACGGCGCCGGAGTGTGTGAAAATCTGTCTTGGTATGTCACACGACTTCGAAACTACCCAAACCCTTGCGCTAATAGATGATGAAAAGAGGACTGGGCCCCAAGGGTGACACTATGTGAAGACAGACGCTGGTGCTGCGGACCACCAGAAAACTCTACTTCATGTTGCGATGGAGGAAAAGGGGCCGTATTGGCAGCAACAGCCATCACCGCTTCATTATCCCGCGCGCCCATGACAAGCACAGGAGGATCTTCGTTAACGCCTACGAACCCAGCGACTACATCTGGTTCCAGTACTTCAAGTGAAACGGCTGCGCCGCCATCCAAGGCAGCTTCAGGCAAAAAAGACAACTCGGTAGCGATCGGAGCAGGAATTGGTGTCGCGGGTGGTTTTGTGCTGGTGTGTTTGATCGCAGGATGTTGGTACTGGCGGCGGAAGCAGAAGAAGCAGAAGGCCGTTGCAGATCCAGATTCAGATCATCTGGAAGAAACAAAAGCCGAGACAGGACCAAACAACTTCCGCGATCAGAAGCAAGCACCAGCTGCGATATCGAGCACGCAAGGATCGCCATCAACCAGATATGAAAGCGAGGCAGTTGAGGATGGCAGCGTGACGACGGCTTTGGCAACGGGGGGATCTGGGCGTAGTTCGAGCCCGATGCAAAAGAACACGCCGGTGATGGTGCATTCCCATGGTGGCGAGATCCATGAGATGAGTTCGAGGGATGATTTCCATGAATTACCCGGCGGTGACAGGAGGCTCGGCTCATACAACTCGGTAGAGAAATTCTAGTGCGTAAATCGGTAGTGCAACAAGGCACTGGCGAGATATTGTCGTGTATATATGAAACTGCCAGAATAACTCAGATACCCGCCTTTGAGACTTGCTCTCTTAATGACTTGCTGCCACTAATTAACATGATGTGCCATCCAATTCGAAAATCATACATAGGCGATATGCAAGCACTGGGATTGCACATGTCCTAAACTCCAATCTTTAATAATTTTCTGTGTCTCGTCAGTGATGCAGTGTAACGTGAAAGCGTTATTGCTGGGGTGAAAGGCTGGTGACACAAAGATCTCGATGCCTGGATCTCAACTTTTGTTGAATTGCTACGCAGAAAGATGCAAATCACCTAGTAGAACTGGCTCCTTTAAAAGGCACGGGAACAATTTAAAAAGCACCATCATTAATTTATCTAATGCAGAGTCTATATCTACAAACTGTACATGTAATCTTTCATTATCTCATTGAGGTCATCCTTTATCAGACCAAACTTTTTCGCATTAGATCGCTCCAATCATGTATCATAGATGAGAAATACACCTCATAAAAGAGGCATTTGCGAAATCGAGCGTTCCTGGTCTGTCTTCTCATGTCTTTCGGGCTTCACAGAAGGATCCTGGCAACCTCCTGGTGGAGGAGTGAGACTCTTCTCCCACTCATGCATCAATGTTGACACGGTTCTCTTGAGGTTACCGGGTGTAAGCTTCTCAAGAGCTGGCCATTGCATGTCATCTCCACGCTTGGACGGGGTATCGGGCTCTTCGGCATTGTGATCCATAATTCTATGCTTCATTAGTATAGATAAGAAGCAAGAACCTTGAGCACCTACTTGACCGTACTGTCCTGGTTGTTCGAATGAGACGGTGTCAATGGGTCAGAAATATCGGTACTTCCGCTCCAACGAGGGGATTTTGGCGTTGGCGAATCCCAATTTGACCAATCGTCATCTGATTCTGCCACTGCCGGTGTAAATGAGAGAGGTCGTGACGTTTTGGGCTTTGTTCCTACGGGAGTTCTCGTAACCCTGCGAGAGCTTTCTGGCATCCAAAGAGGCCCCGTGGGATCTGACAGTCCAAGCCCCAGGTTTGGGTTGGTGAGAGAATCCCAAGTCCTGGGCGATAAGTTCCTCTTCGGCGTAGTCGAGTTACGGGCGTTTAGACTGCCCTTACTACTCTTTTTCGCAAGTGGCGTATTAGGTCCATGTGTAACGTACTGGTTCAAGTTGCCGCTCACTGCCTCATCTCCAATTGTTGCCTGTCTTAAATCTTCTAAAAATGTCCACATGCCCGACTTCAAATCCTCAGCGACTTGTTTCGCTCCGTGGGTGAGCCCTCCCTGATACGAATGTCTAGCACGATTCGTAGTCACCTTGGTGATGTTTTCACCTGTATCTGGCACGGTAGTACTGCGTGACAGACCAGCAGCTTCGGCAGATTCGTGTACTGGGGGGAAGGGTCGTGTAAAGTTCGATCGTTCAGGTGACAATAGAGACAGTGTCCGGGTGTGTCCCCCTGTGAGGATTTTCCTTCTAGAATCTCTAGGGGTAGAGATAGAGAGAAGGGCTCTTCTACGGTCCTGCTCAATGCTTTGTCGTGTCCCTTCATCAACAGAGCTCCGGCCCTCGACGGCTACACTCTGAAGAGAAAGAAGAGGCTCGGCGTGTCTCAACTCCGCTCTCTTCTTGATCCTTTCTTGGTTGGCCCATTGGACTTTGAGCTTGGCCAGAGCCGACTCTGCCTTCTGCAGTTCCTCTTTGAGTTCCAACACCCTCCTTTCCTGGCCCGCAATAGCAACCAAGAAGCCGCTTGGATCGGCCGGCGATGGGGCTATGTCTATCGGGGTAGGAGGGAAGGACGTTGAAGTCGAAGAGGTCGGCGTGGCTCTTGTTGAGTCACTCGAGTTGGTTCCTGTAGCGACTGGGAAGTTCAGGGACAGGCGGTTAAGACGCGGCGTATGGGACAGCGAACGATTGTGTCTAGGAGACGGCGGAGGTGGCGGTGCCATTGGGAAGTAGACTCTGTTGGGCGAGTTTCCTACATACGGACTGGGCACTGGAGAAGGTAGACTGCCATCGCCTGCGGTGAGGATCGACTGCACAGAGGCAGGGTCGACTGAATTCCGACGACGATTGAGACTGGCCATCGGGCAAATCGTCAAATGGGTGAACTGGGAGGTTTCGTGGTCTAGCAATGGAAAGTAGATGGATGGCCAGGAATTTGGCCTTTTCGTGAGCATCAATGGGTTCTCTGTGCGTCTGGTGATTTTCTTTTGTCAACAAAGCGTGGGTGGATTCGAGCAACCGAGTAAACAAAGAATAAAGAATGAGTGGTAGCTCAGCCACTGGCCGAGGGTTTGCGAAGGAATAAAAATTAGATTAGGTTCATGGCATGAAGTCGTAGCAATGTATGTACATGCAGGAAGAGCGACAGTGGAGGTTTGGATGAAGATAGTAAGATCCGGAAGTTTAGGTGCTGGATGGGTGGATGGGTGGATGGAGGACGGGGAAACATAAGATGGTGTTCGGAGTGGCACGAGATGCAAGATTGGGTAACCAGGCTCCAGGTACCCGTACCGTACCAGACAGGATTATTCTCATTCAGGAGAGTGGAGCCGGGTGGGGCAGATGGGGATTGGAGAACCGGAGATTGGTTGAATGGGATTGCAAAGTGGGGCATAATGCAACACTGCTCCAGGGGAGGCGTTAGGGGGTATTAGGGGGTTGCTTGAGGGTGCTTGAGGGGTGGGAGGGGGCATGATGTGGTCAATTTAGGGAGACAGCCCCTATTGGTTGCCCCTGGAAATGAAGCCCCATTTGCCCACGTTAGCAATTCTGCACTTTTGGCACTTTTCTTGGAACACTGGCCCTGAGTAGTGGGTATGACGGGGGAGATGGATGACATGGGGTTGGAGGTAACGTGACTACGTGACAGTCATGTGTCTGTTGACGCGCTATCTTTTCTTTTCTTTTCTTTACCTTTATCTTTATCTTTAATAATCCTCACTCAACCAAGCACATACATGTTGCTTTCACCATCCAACAAACCACCACCCCTTTTAGCTATCTGGAACATTTATATACCATTGTTGTGCTTTTTCTTGTGCTTGTGCC
>Ga0247812_10002022_pt1 | contig 11433 bp, 9 predicted proteins | sample UWRJL149409B1_FD_178011 | JGI IMG/M metagenome (GOLD analysis project Ga0247812, IMG submission 178011) | Plant litter microbial communities from Arlington Agricultural Research Station in Wisconsin, United States - UWRJ-L149-409B-1 | ecosystem: Environmental > Terrestrial > Plant litter >...
GAGCAGTTGTCGTAAAGCTTTGAAAACAGCAGTATTTATCTCCATAACTTCAAAGTCCAATAGTGATAGGAAATGGCTCAATAGAGTCTTCCAAGAAGCCTTGAACGTGTGATGGTCACAGAGGACGTCAAGGTAATCCGCAAGGAGTTTTGTGATACCACTTAGAACTACAACAGTGGTTTCATTCCAACCAGTCTTTTCCTGCTCAGAGACATCTGAATCAGCCTCATTGATAGTAATTAGCTGTTCTTCGATTGATGTTAATAGTCTAAACATAACGGATTGTAAGCACATCGACCATGCCTCCGCGCCTAATAGAGATTAGCATCATGGAATAGCGAGAGCTTGAGAGTGAAAGTAATCAGATCCAAAAGCTTGGGATAAGTGTATGGCTTACTAAGTTGATCACCGTAAGCATCAAAAATGCGAAGCAAAGTTTGGATTGCGCTGTTCCGAAGTTCGAGTCTCTCTAAAGGTCCAATATCAGCACATTGCAGCTATATCCATGTGATTATGGGGGCTTTAGAGCAACATCTTACCATCGGTAGTGACAGCAGTCAACCTCAGGAGTAACAACATCCAGAGTGCTGCATCTGACAGAGCTTGGTCGTCACCAGAGACCAGTTCTACAAGGGCATGTTCGTCAGAGCCCTGTAGATGATTGGATCTCAAAGTGAATGAACTTGTTCTGCCCGATATAAAATCAGACAGGACCCAGAAGAAAGTAATTGTCTAAGCCAGTCAGCACTACTTGGATATCGGACAATACTTGATGCGTATTAGGCCACATACCGTTAGTGATATATTTAGATCGTCGTCTTGCGTACAAAATCGGTAGAGGGTATCAACAAGTATTAAGAAACACGAATTGGGAAGGGACGAGAGGAAGTCCGAGCATATTAACTGGAGCGAGTTCTGTGTTTTTCACGAGTTAGAATATTGATACAGAGATAGGAAATTTGTCGGCTATGTAAAGGTTTACTTACAAATGACGAACGAATTAAACGAGCAGATCTTGTGGACGTCTTCGAATGATTCTCTTTAAGGCTCTCGCCCTGTGTAATATTTTCAACAAAAACGCTTCCTATGATGCTGAAAGCGATATCCCAACCACTGACGAACGTTTCACCACACTGTTCTAACACACTTTTTAAACCTTCGAGAATTATCTTATGAACGTCAATATCAGCAGACTGAATGGATACCGAGATTTGGCGGTCGTCTGATTGGAGAGGCTTTAGAGCTAGACTAAGAGTTTCCAACAACCGAAGCTGTACCGTCCCTCGAAGCTCATCTGCCAATGATAGCGAGACAGTTGCCGATTCAAGGACAAGTCGAACAAGAATTTCCGCAGCTCGCAGTCTAACAGAGGTAGCGGTAGAAGGAGAGCAAGACGATTCGATCAATTCCCAGCTGATAGTCATCCAGCCGCTATCCTCTGGACCATAGGCCATAAAGCGTTCCATATTGATGCTTGCAATATCTCCTAATTTAGCAAGAGCAAACAAATCTTCTTGGTTCTGAGTTGCTGGTGCTGTGTTCATGCTTGTGATTCTCCTATGAGATTGAAAAGATGGGCGTCGTATAGAGAGTGTGGGCGATGACGGTACCGAAGCTTCTGTACCAGATGATTTGTCTTTGTTGAATAACTTACACAAGGCTGTGATAACTTCGATAAATGCTGAATTTGGAAAGTCGACCGTACTCTCTAGGAGCCTAGATGCTGCGGTTTCCACGGCTTTGACCTCAGTACCAAAGTTCACTAGTAGTGAAGAATCACCCGTAGCCTGACTCTCGGTTTTCGGTATCGAAGCTGGCGCTCTGGTGGACTTGTTACTCGAGAAAAGGACGAGGTCGGCTTCTTGGAGAGTACCAAGTATGATTAACCAAGCTGTATCCAGTGTTGGACCAAGAGCAATACCTAAATTAAGGAGAGCTCTTAGACATAAGAGATTTCGAGTATTTAAAGAGACCGCCCCTTCATCTGCTGATCCTTTTCTATCGCGGTCCGGCTGGCTTACAAGACTATCAACACTCAGCAAACCTCTTGCGTTACTGAACATACTGGAGCTCTGTAACGGAGGGGTTGCTACAGGTGCCTGGGTGGAGGTAGCAGTCAAGACGTTCGAAGGAACTGCTGCCTTCCCCAGTGTCGTGAGGAAAGCATCGCGCGGAGTTGGAAGTCGGAGTAGTCCTGCTACGTGAGCAAATCTTTGGAATGATCTTCGATTTGAAGGTTAGTAATTATGCATAAAACAAATCATTTCAATCTCATTGAAACACTTTAGGGTTGGAGGTTTGTAGAAGAGGCACACGTACCGGACCAAGGTGTGATAGTATTCTGAGTCAAGTGCTGCATATAAAAACGTCGAGCAAGTTGCCAAAACTGCTGGCCAACATTCGTCTACAATTCCAGCACATATTTTAACCTGTTCATAAAGGGCATGGTCTTCAAGAGTCAATGGGTTCACGGGGACGGGGTTCTTTTTGAACGGCGTAGAAGCATATCTCTCATTCCCAGGCCGAGGCTCTACAGGAGTGCCAGAATCGATATCGGATTGTTTGGATGGCTTCTTCCGTGATTTCTCTGGGACTGTCAACGGAAGTATGAACTTCGCCAGCCCATCGGCAAACCCGCCAATGCAAGTGAGGGTGAGACTATAGATATATGTGTCGGGAATGACAGGGGGGTTGATTTTATCGAGTTGGTCGATACATGCAACTTTCATACTGCTCCATTGTGTACTGAGGCCAGCCAACGGTTCGTTCGATGCGGATGGACTGCTAATGATTCCACTGACACCACTGGCTTCAAGTAATGCTTGATCAGACCCACCGTTATTTTGATTGGCTGTAGGTATGGTAGATTGAGGCCCGCGGCCAATAAGTGCGGGTTTCTCTGTGCTGATCCGGACAAAGGCTGCCACTATGTCTCGCAGTATCGGCTTTCTACCCTCTTGAGCATCGTACATTGCAAATATTCGCCGGATGAGAGATGCTTGAACGAATATATCCCGCAATACTTCCAAGCACAGAGACCGCTTCCAGAGTGCCGTATCTTGATCAAGCATGTGGGTAAGCAAACCTAATGCCATCTCTCCTTCTGATGTGAGAATGTCTAGATGTCTTCGGAGAAGGGTATATAAAATGCGTACTATTCTGACTGTAACCGCAAAACTTAACTTTTCCGACAGGGAGCTGATGATGAATGGCATAACTCTAATACGCAAAATGTTTGCTTGCTCAGGGTGACTTAAAAATACCTCCGAGTGGTGGGTAAGAATCGACTCAATCAATTCCAGGCCAAAGGTTTGAGGAATACCGGTAGATTTCAGAAAGAGAGGTTTGTGAGCCTCTGTCAATAAGCACAGATCATTGAAGACGCGGTAGGCATCTAAAGCTGCCGCTCGAAGTTGAATAGGTCCATTCTCTGAAGGTGCTTCGCCGATCGTTGGCACCTCTAACGCTACTTCTAAGAAATTTGTTAAATTTAGTTGTAGCATGCACATAAAAAAAAACTTACTATCTTCAGCAACGACCTTGTCAAATACCGAGACCTATAAAATTATAGATCAGCATTTACTCCCAACTGTGATAGCATCTATTTGTGTAATTAAGCAAGCACAGAACCAGATTTAGGAGAACACCTACCACAAGTGGTTGCAACGTCGCGGCGGCAATATTGTTGACACTAGGATTCTTGCTACTTTGCAGAGTTGTACAGATATTTAAGGCAGCAGCTAGAAGATCCCCTTTGATATCATCAGGATAGTTGTAAATCAGAGAAGGCAAAGTCTGGAGGATTTTGAGCTGGACATCGGTGCCGGCTCCAGTGGCTTCCCGGAATGCCTCCAGTACCTCCCTCAGTCGCCCCCTTGGAAGTCCGCCTGAGACTCCGAGTTTATTCAGACACACAACTGCTATACCAGTGAACTTGACATTCTTTGTTCCACATGCTATAAGGAAAGGTGTTATGAAATGTGGCCGTTGAGTAAGATCTTTCCGGTTAGCCACATCTTATATTAGCAAAACATGCCTCACTTACCAGCAGCTATTTGAGCTTCTGAAGTTGAGCGTAGTGCTTTGAGCTCCTCTAAGGACTTCTCAGCAGCCTGTCATGGTGGTCAGCTGTAGACATAATGAAGTCTCATATACTCATATACTCATATACCTACATTTCTCAACTCCGTATGCTTTCTTTTGCTTTCTTGAATGAGATTGGTGAGCTCAGAAATGAGAGTCTGTGTAGCCATGATAGTCGAGAGCGTCTAGTCTGACCATATCCATTGCTTCAAAGAGCTAGTATTTATTGGTTTCCTGCCATCTTAGGCAGGTTCGTACCTATTCTTGGGGAATTAGGTGTTCTGTCCCTATTTTGCCTTGCTTGTAAGGCTGACGGTGGCAGCGTGGGCGTGTGAAAATGCGGTGTAGGTTTATCAGTTAAACTAAACACCGTCGTATATATTTTAGACCTAGACAAATTTCAATAACCCTAGTATTACGATAAGTAGAAGTGAGCTGGTAAATTGGAATTAGGCAAACGACTGAATATTAGATTGGCCCATATCACTTGCACCGAACAGTTGTAAGAGCAGCTTGACGCGCTTATCTTGTCCTCGTTTGCTTAGTAAGTACACTCTATAACCCTACCCGATTTCATTTCTAAGAGCCAAATTGAAACCCGAGAGCCATAAAACTGCCTTGAAGACCGCAGAGTTTGAGGCGGAGGGTGGCTCAAGAAATGCAGCACATAGGTGCCTTCATTGTCACCCTTTTCTCAGCCCAGACATCCTTTTGTATATAACAGTCTGACATTAAAAATCTGAATATTTAATACTGTACGGGACTGAGCCGAAATTTATCCCGAGAGATAGTTTACCCGTGCGAGCCGTGATAGTCTAGTCCCTGTTCGCCTACCAGCCCTGCATCATCATAAACAAACCCCACCATCATCTGTAACGATAGCGGTACCACCGTCACTACCAAAATACGATCCCCTCTACGGAGCACCACCACTAACTTTACAGCACCTTAAAGTCTTCTTCATCATGAGTGCTAAAGTTCCCCGAAATTTTAGACTCTTGGAGGAATTGGAGAAGGGCGAGAAGGGTCTCGGGGCTGGTAAGCCGCCTTGTGACTCCATCTCCGTATAACTTCCACTAATGAATGTCTTTAGAGGCGTGCTCTTATGGTCTGGCCGAAGGAGATGACTTGCTAATGTCAAACTGGAATGGCACTATTCTTGGTCCACCACATGTTTGCGGCCTCTCCCTTCCTCTGTGCCACAAGCTTACCTCTGAGTAGAGTGTCCATGAGAACCGGATCTACTCCCTCAAGATGCACTGCGGTGACCAGTACCCGGACAAACCGCCTACCATCCAATTTATCAACCAAGTCAATCTACCGTGTGTCAGCTCGAAAAATGGCGTTGTTAGTACCTCCCCATAACAGATTTGGAACAGGGCATATCGTCGGGCTATGAGGCTAATGTATGAGAAATAGGTTGACCCAGCCAAGCTTCCATGTCTCGCCAACTGGAGCCGTGATAACACGATGGAAACTGTCTTAATTGAGTTGAGAAGATACATGGCCCACCCAAGCAATAAAAAGCTTGCCCAACCGCCGGAGGGATCTGTCTACTCTTAGATTCACTAATGGCGGTAGGGAGAATGGCTCCATGAACAAGGTCTAATTCAGCTACCACATGGCGTCCAGATAGTTTAGCATGATAATGGAGGTTCGCATTTGAGGATGAATTACGGGTTACGACGTGGTTGGGTTGCATCAGCATGGCGAAACGGTACTGCTTGTGATGATAGTGCTTTTGAATGCCATAAGGAGTATACAATCTTGCAACTCTCCGTGATTGCCGTATCATTCGTGACTGTTTATGGCGCTTGTAAACAAATCTGAACCATATGATCATTTTAGGCATGTGAACTTTATGGCATATTCATTTCAGGAACCTGGCAATAAAAACTAATGATGTAAATGTAAAAGAGGCTTTCAAGCTCTAAATTTGAAATTTTTGGCGGGTCTAACATATATCGCGTATAGCTAGCACAAACAAGAGTAACGGGAAAATATATGTTCAAATTACCAATACCATTTAGCATTCTAACGAGATATTCTCCATTAGGTATCATAGTTCTACACCATTGGTTTGTAAAGTACTATTGTTTCCTTTTCTGTCTCGACCTTTTTTGCCCTGGTTGCAAGTTCTATTGCGTCGGGCCTAACCTTCTTCATTTCACCTGCTGCTGCAGGGTTGAGTTGTTTAAATACCTCTTTATTTCGCCTGCTCTCTATCTTTTCCGCATCTCGCAGTCGTCTCTCTTCATCCACTATCATCAACATCTGATCTCCTCTCCTTACATGGTCTTGTATCTTTCTATCTCTTGTTTCCTGAATACGGCGCAAAACTTTCCTTGGAGCTTGAGCCCATGAAACCTTATCACTAGCAGCAACATCTATAGGGTGCTCTGTAGTCTGGAGACTGGGCACGCGTCGCGCGTTGTTTAGAAGCGAATCCCAGTTGTTTTCGGCCTCACCGGTCTCTTCCTCTCCTTGCATCCTGATCATCATTTGTCCTTGCTTTTTGGAGACTTTGATCTTATCGTTAATAATTCTTGTAAGATATGTGCTTTGTGGTTTTCGAAAACGCAGAAACGGAAGTGCACTAGTTGCCACTATTACAGGCATTGGCACTTTTCTCTTTCCTGACCCTCCTAGGTCTTCCTTTATTCGAGGCCGTACTTCCTCAATCTTCTTTCCTTCCCCATATGGCCATACCCTTGGTCGCTCTCGTGGTGTTGGCCGGGGCTGTGCCGTTGAGATGATTCGTTTCTGTTCTTGTAGTTTCAAGAGGTCATTGAGCTGCGATATTGCTGCTGAATTTCCATTTGCAGCTGCTAGAATAAGGCCGTGGGCATTGTACCCTAAGTTCAACGCATCTTTGATATATGCTGGGCTTGAGAGTGCCAGGTGTCTTCTAAATCCTTTCCGAACCTCCCATATCAGCGGGTTGACCTTCCCATGACTAGGTATATCTGGCGATAGAGTCACGCGAGGACATTGGAGGAGGATAGCACGATAGAGTGCAAAGCCTGTAGATGCAACTGGTTAGCCAACGATGAAAGGTTACTGGGTGAAGTACGGACATGCTATTCGATGAGGTCCAGAATCCCGCGGAGTGTGTGGCTTTGTGAGAGCTTGGGCAAATATGGATACGACCTTTGATGTCGACCTCTTGTCAACCCTCATTTACCCTAGGGAGCTGTGATGAATTGCAGAATTGCAGAATGCCAGTACACGCTAAAATAGAATGAAATGTTAAAGTTGGACGTCTCGGTAAATTCCCATATGACAATAATTAATTACTAGTTTGGTCACTGTAATCGAGGGTGGGGCAGGCATCTTATCCTTGTTATTACGATTTCCATACTGTACAGAACTGTACCACCACCGTCGTATATTGTAACTAGCTCTACTCTGTAACCATAATATGATTTAACGCTCAATTTGCCCCGAGCCAGATGTGATTGCTCCAATTAAGACAGTTGATGTTAATGCTACAAACTTGGGGGCTTTTTTGTTTGTTTTTATATGTTTTTTGAAAGTGAATCACCTATCTACACCACAATCTCTGACGGGTTTGCACATGTTTGGACAGGGCTGGAATTACCTTCCCAGCCCCTCTATTATTAGCAAATTGTGAAAGTCCTCCTGGTTGAAAAATAGCTGGGTCACACCCAATAGTAAGAATTTAGTCATGCCCACCGTTGTGTCAATTACTATTTTATCTTGCTGGTCAAAGTTGCAGGATCTATCTAGTTCTCTGGTCCAGATACATGTACTACTCTAATCTATCAAAGACCTTAGTCCCGAATTTCCATACTTGGTCGACCAACAATTTCTTCTGCCCATCAGGAGCTACTTCCTCGCTTATTATGCACAGATCTGCGTCTGCATCACTATCCAAGCATCCCTTAACTCCACCTAATCCCAACATAGCAGCTGGTGTGGCAGTAACGGCCTTCAAAGCTTTACCTACACCCTCTCCACTCCAGTTCAAAAAGTTAGAAACACATTCGATTAGTGTTATCGAACTTCCTGCAATTTTATCCGCACTGCCTTCGAGCACTAGATGAGAGCCCATCTTTATCAATCTCCTGCCATTCGTCCAGTCGTACGTCCCATCTGGCAACCCAACAAGATGCATCGCATCTGTCACGAGTATGAAGCCATCGGGGTGTGATGCATACGCTATTTTTATAGAAGTTGGATGAAGGTGTATGCCATCTGCTATGATTCCAAAGTACGGACGAGGTAGGGACTCAGCAATGCCTAATACTCCGAATACTCCTGGATTTCGGTGGTGTAGTGGCCGCATTGCATTGAACAAATGGGTGATCATGGTTGCCCCATTTGCTACCGCCGCACTTGCATCCTCATATGTTGCCTCTGTGTGGCCTATCGAGTAAACAATTCCTTTTGAGACTATTTCAGGGATGAGTTGTTGCATATTCCCTAGCTCTGGGGCTGCAGTGATCTTTTTAATGTTGGACATGTTAGATGGGCCGTACATTGCTGTTAGGTCGGAGAATGCGTGAGCTTCTGTGAGAACTTCTAGAGGGTGAATTCCATTCTTCCCTGGATTGAGAAAAGGGCCTTCGACATGGGCGCCGAGGGACTCGGAACCATCCTCTGGTAGACGATGGACACCTGACGGGCCAAGATATGGAAGTGCCTATCTCTTCCCATCAGCCGTCGAAGGAGGGACCGCATTAAATAGAGCTTACCAGATGATAGACCTCTTTCTCGCTACTTGTTATAGTTGGCAGATAACTTGTGATTCCTGTCTGAACTAGCAATTTATTCATTTGTCTCAGTGTTTTCCCATAACTAAGTGGCTCGTCTGGTATCTGGGAGAAGTTGAATCCGAACGATCCATTCAACTGAACATCTATCAATCCAGGGGAAATGATACGGCCCCCTAAGTCGATAGTTGCATCAGGGATAGCATTCTGGCCATAGAATACTTCCTGGGATCTCACAATCTTGCCTGTGAGGGATGAAACCCATAGATCTTGGGCAATAAGATCTTCTCCTTTCAGCAAACGGCAATTTGTGAACTTAGTAATCCTTTCGCGGGAGACAGGAACTGCGGAGGGCATTTTGGAGGATGTTTGATAGTATCGTGGTCATGTACCACCTACTATCGCGAAATGTAAGAACTACATGATGAATAGTATGACTCTGGCATGAAGCTGCAACCTACCTTATGATCGCCTCGACGTTAGTTAAAGATAGGCGAGTTTACACACTGGCGTCATACAGTAATGGGATGGGTAAGACGTTTGTGGAGCAAAAGTGGATGTTGTTCCCGTCTACAAGGCACGCAAGTCATGTAACGTTGGATCGTTGGATTGAGTTAACATTCCATTGATAAGTTTGCCACAGTCGGATGAAACATCAAAATGGAAAGGAAAATCTAATAAAGAGTCGTGAGAAAGAGTAGAGGTCCAGTAGATGCAACAACTGGAAGTTAGGGCCATATCTACCTACGTAAGTAGGAAACAAGAACTCTGATATTACAGTTGCCAGAAAGGTTGCCAAGCTTTCCCTCTATCACGTGATTTAAAACTATGCGCTAGATACTAGCTTAGACTTATACATGAAATGTTCTGTGCTCTAACAATTGATGTTTGTTCTACATAATCCCTTCTTGGGCTGCTTTACGTCGGATTTCAAGGTACAAGTCCCTCCCTGTGTGTGTGAGGCTCAAGTTCGCGTTGCACCTTGCACAGCATGTACCTAGGTAGCTTTATTGTCTTGCACAACATGTCCTAACTTACTGTCCTACAAGAACATGCCCGATGACATTTCCCTCCCCGAAGCCTCCCATAATAACAAGATAATAATACACAATTGTAAACAGGTGTCACGACGGCACAACAAACAGTACAGGTACACGTGAAGATGGAGGAAACAGAGCTGGACCCTCTGTGGTCCGACCTGGACTGGTAAGGCTTAATCTTTATTATTGTAAGTGATGAGGACTAAAGACTGACCCTAATAGGGCTATGGGACAGTTGTTTATGATGGTATGTAGCTCTGTGATCCTTCTTACTTAGCCTGTACACATCGTGGCGTGGCGCTTTGCGATGCTTTTGTTCCATAACTTAGCATTGGGAACTGAAATGGGCTATGGAACTAAACATCTCAACTAGAGACATGAACAGGATTACTGACATTCTTAGGGATGGGAAGGAACAGAAGTCACTCCACAAATTCGAACTTTAATCGAGGACCACCACATCGGTGCTATTCTTTTAACAACTAAAAATTCAACAAGTAAACACCACTATCTCTTTGCTTGTACAATTTGTTATCTACAAGTGATCATTGATTACGTTTAAGAGCTTGTTTATACTTAGCTGTTCCTTTTCATGTACTGCACCACTACACTGTTTCGGCCTGTTATACTCCCTCCTCTTGTTCATGGTTCAGTGTGTGTGTATATATATATATAAATGTGTATATATAGAATCTGACCGTTATAGCTGCTCATGACACAGCACGACTGCTTCAAGAGCTTCAGACAATTGCACATCAAGCCGGCCATCCAGTCCCGCTTCTCATTGCACTAGACCAAGAGAATGGGGGCGTCAACAGTCTCTTTGATGAAGATTACATATGTCAATTTCCTAGTGCCATGGGAGTTGCTGCAACGGGATCTTTGGAACTAGCTTATGATGTAGCCAACGCAACAGCCAAAGAGCTGTCCGCCGTTGGTGTCAATATGATAATGGGACCCTGTCTAGATGTATTAACCAATGCTCGATATCAACCACTAGGTGTCAGAGCAACCGGAGATGATCCTCAAGAAGTAAGCCAATATGGCATTGCCGCGATGAATGGATACAAAGATGCCGGTATAACGACTTGTGGAAAGCACTTCCCATCTTATGGAAATCTTGATTTCCTGGGCTCCTCACTTGATATGCCCATCATCACAGAAACTCTGGAACAGCTAAGCCTCAGTGCTCTGGTACCATTTCGAAATGCTATACGGGAAGGGCTAGATGCAATAATGGTTGGTGGCTGCGCAATTGCGAACGCGGGTATGCTTCCTGATATTTCAGTCATCAACTAATGTGCTAATTTTCATAGGTATGAATGTTATGCACGCCTGCTTGAGTGAGCAGGTTGTAGATGAGCTTCTTAGAGATGACTTAGGCTTCAATGGGGTCACTATCTCGGAATGTCTCGAGATGGAGGCTTTAAGCCATGACATTGGAGTTCGAGGTGGTACTGTCATGGCTGTTGAAGCTGGCTGTGATCTTGTTCTTCTCTGTCATGCCTTTGCTGTCCAGCAGGAAGGTATTTCTGGGCTTAAGTTAGGAGTTGAAAATGACATGATATCGCGAG
>Ga0247812_10002025_pt1 | contig 11427 bp, 8 predicted proteins | sample UWRJL149409B1_FD_178011 | JGI IMG/M metagenome (GOLD analysis project Ga0247812, IMG submission 178011) | Plant litter microbial communities from Arlington Agricultural Research Station in Wisconsin, United States - UWRJ-L149-409B-1 | ecosystem: Environmental > Terrestrial > Plant litter >...
TTAAAATACGAATAACATGCTAAAAAACTGGACTAACATATTTATATACCACATCAAAAACAACAAGCTTTTTACAAGTTTAAATGTTTTGGGTTTGGGAATTGGAATTGCGGGATTGATTTTCGCGATCCTGTACTGGAATGAGGAACATTCCTACGACCAATGGAATCCTGAAAAAGATAAAATCTATTCGGTAATGAGTAATCTTGGAGGAGGAAATATCTGGGCTGTAACTTCAGCAATTCCTGCCCCTCTTTTAAAATCAACAACATCTTACTTAGATGAGTATTGTTATTTTAGAACCAATTACTCAAAAGAAACGTTACAATATAAGGGCAAAATAGAGTTATTTGATAAAATTTTTACAGCGCAGAGCAGTTTCTTTTCTTTTTTTCCTTTTGAATTTATTCGTGGTAACGCAAAGAGTGCTATTCACGATCGAAATAGCATTGCAATTTCTGAAGAAACGGCTTCACGTTTGTTTATTGACGAAAACCCGATGGGCAAACAAGTTACGTATGCTGAACAAATTTTCGTTGTTCGCGGTGTATATCGATTATCAAACAAATCTTCCATCATGCCTGATGCAGTAACAACGTTAATAGAAGAGGATTTAGAAAAAAACAGAGAAAGCTGGGGTTTGAGTTATGGATTAATGCTGAAGCTAAAAAGGCAAAGTGACACCACTGCGGTTATTAAAAAAATGGATCAAATCTATCTTGATGAAAACTATAAAAAGCAGGCAAAAAAAGAAGGTTTATCTCTTGAAGACTTTATAAAAAGATACGGTAAACCCATTAAGGCAGAGTTATTGCCTCTTACCAATGCAAGATTGTATCGAGGAAATGTTGCATTTGCTGAAGGAAATGCCAATCTGACTTTTTTGCAAATACTGATGGGTTTATCCATGCTTATACTGTTATTATCGATTGCCAATTACATTAATCTGGCAACTGCCAATGCTGTAAAACGTGCTAAAGAAGTGGGTATCAGAAAAGTTATTGGTGCCTCAAAATTGCAAATTGTTATTCAGTTTGTATTCGAAACCATATTAATTACGCTTTTTTCGGTACTATTGGCATTGGTAATCGTAGAACTTTCATTGCCTTTTTATAACGCATTATTAGACAAAAACCTCATTCTTATCGGAAGTCAATTCTATCTACAATTAGTATTGGTTTTTATTCTTGTTGTTTTTGTTTCGGGTGTTATTCCGGCGGTCTACATATCAAATTTTGAAGTACTGAAAGTTTTAAAAGGAAATTTTTCGAGAAGCAAAAGCGGTGTATGGCTTCGTAACGGAATGCTGATTTTACAATTTGCTATTGCCACATTTTTTATAATTGGCTCTTTTATCGTTTACCAACAGGTAAATTTTATGACTGAAAAAGATTTGGGTTTTAAAGGAGCGCAAGTCATCGATATTTCATTTAAGTCTAAAAAAGGAAGAGGACAGTTTGACAGATACAAAGCAATTCAACAGGAACTTCAAAAAATTAATGGTGTTGAAGCCGTTTCTGCAGGATCATTTTCTATTGGAGGCCTGGAAAATTCATGGGCTGGTTTACATTATAAAACGCATCAGGAGGTTATAACTCAGGAAATGGGTGTTGATTTTGGAATGCTGAATCTTCTGAACATACAATTGATAAAAGGGCGTGATTTAACAGAAAAAATTTCCTCAGACACCATTTCAAATGTTTTATTAAATGAAACTGCAGCGAAAACATTACTGGAAAAAGACCCTCTCAATAAGATCGTCAACTGGCAGGATGGTAATTATAAAGTAGTGGGAATTGTAAAGGACTTCAATTATTTTGGGCTTGAAAACAAAATTGGCCCAATGATTTTCTTTCACATTAAAGTACTACCATGGACTCAAAATGAGATGCATACTATCGCGGTTAAAATTGCTCCGGATAAAATGTCTCAAACCATTGATGCAATTGGAAAATTTTGGAAAACAAAGGTTGATGCCGAATATCCTTTTGAATATAATTTCGTTGATAGAAACTTTGCCAGAACCTATAAAAAATATCAGGACCAAAGTCAGTTGTTTTCACTCTTAAACGCAATTGTAATTCTGATTGCTGTTTTCGGACTGTTTGCTTTAGCTTCTTTTTCTATGGAAAGAAGGTTGAGAGAAATCGCCATCAGAAAAACACTAGGCGCTGAAACCAATATTTTACTGAAAGAATTATCTAAACAATATGTGCTTTTCTGTCTGATTGGTTTTGTGATCGGGATCATTCCAGCCTATCTTTTATTGAGAAAATGGCTTGAAAATTTTGCTTTCAGAATTGATATTCCTGCATTCCCCTTCTTTATCGCCCTTATTGCGTTAATGTTCCTGACCTTAACAATTGTTTTGGCTAAAGCTTATCAGGTAACTAAAATTGATATTTTGAGATATCTCAAATACGAATAAACCAAAGTCCTCTTTTTTTTATTCTTAACTCTACCATTACAATATGATACAAAACTGGACTAACATATTTATATACCAAATCAAAAACAATAAATTCTTTACGGCTTTGAATGTTTTGGGTTTAAGTATTGGAATCGCGGGATTAATTTTTGCGATTCTGTACTGGAATGATGAACATTCTTATGATGATTGGAATTCTTCTAATGATAAAACATTTATCGTTATGAATGATGTGGGAGAAGGAAATGTCTTTGCTACAAACTCTGCTATTATCGCGCCGGCATTAAAAGCAACTACTTCCTATTTAGAAAATTACTGCTATTTTGATACCGAATACACGAAAGAAACCATACAACATAATGGCAAAATAGAATTAGTAGACAAAATATTTTCAGCCCAAAATAGTTTCTTTTCTTTTTTTCCATTTGAATTCAAATATGGCGATGCAAAAACTGCGCTATACGATCCGCAAAGCATTGTTTTTTCTGAAGAAACCGCTTTTCGTTTATTTAAAAATGAAAACCCTCTTGGCAAACAAGTAAAATACGCTGATAAAATATTTGTTGTTCGCGGTGTTTATCGAATACCCGGAAAATCAGTTGTCATGCCAAATGCAGTGACGAACCTTATCGAAGAAAATCTGGAACATTTAAAAGACCATTGGGGTTTTAATTTTGGTTTAGTACTAAAATTAAAAAAGAAAAGTGATGCTCCACTAGTCATTAAAAGTCTGGAACAATTGTTTCTCGAAAAAAACTACAAGAGGCAGGCGAGAAAAGAAGGCATGTCACTTGAAGCATTTATAAAAAAGTTCGGAGAACCCTTCAAAGTTAAATTAATCCCATTTGAAAACTCAAGACTTTATAAGGGAAATTATCCCTTTCCGGAAGGAACAGGAAACCTGCAGTTTTTGCAAATCTTAATGGGACTATCCCTATTAATCTTATTATTATCAATTGTAAATTATATCAACTTAGCTACGGCAAATGCCATAAAAAGGGCAAAAGAAGTTGGTGTTAGAAAAATTGTTGGTGCTACAAAATTGCAAATTATCTTACAGTTTGTATTTGAAACTGCTTTGATCACATTATTTGCCATATTATTGGCACTAGTAATTGTTGAGATTACTTTGCCATTTTACAATCAGTTTTTAAACAAAGAATTAATGCTGGCCGGATCACAATTTTACCTGCAGCTCGTTCTAATCTTTGCAATCGTGATTTTTGTTTGTGGAGTTTTTCCGGCAGTTTACATTTCAAATTTTGAAGTTTTAAACGTTTTAAAAGGTAATTATTCTCGAAGTAAAAGCGGAATATGGCTCAGAAACAGTATGCTCGTTATACAATTTTCCATTGCAGCTTTTTTCATCATTGGTTCTGTTATAGTTTATCAGCAGGTCAATTTTATGGTAGAAAAAGATTTGGGTTTTACTGGATCTCAGGTACTAAATATTGCTTTTAGAGAACAAAAAGGTAAAGGTAAATTTGCCGAATACAAAAGCATACAACAGGAAATACAAAAAATCAACGGTGTCGAAGCTGTTTCTGCCGGAGCATTTTCTATTGGAGAAAATGAAGTTTCAAAAGGCGGCTTATATCACAACAATAAAGTTACGGTCGTTCAGCAAATCGGATTTGATTTTGGAATGCTTGAAATGTTGGGAATAAAAGTTATAAAAGGAAGACCGCTAACAGAAAAACTTGCATCAGATACTATTTCTAATGTTTTGCTGAATGAAGTAGCGGCCAAAGCTTTGCAGGAAAAAGATCCTGTAAATAAGGTAATCGAATGGAACGGTCAAAAATATACCGTTGTGGGAATCGTCAAAAACTTTCACTATTCTGGCTTAGACAATGAAATTAATCCTATGATTTTGTTTCATATAAATACTCAGAAATGGACACAGGGTAATATAGAATACATTTCTGTAAAGCTTTCGCCAAAAGACATTTCAAAAACTATTTCTTCTTTAAAGACTTTTTGGTCTAAAAAAGTAGATGCTGAATATCCTTTCGAATATAATTTTGTGGATAAAAACTTCGCCAAGACCTATAGAAAGTATGAAAATCAAAGAAATTTATTTGGCTTATTAAATGTGGTTGTAATTCTAATCGCCGTTTTCGGATTGTTTGCCTTAGCCTCTTTTTCTATGGAAAGAAGATTGAGAGAAATCGCGATCAGAAAAACTTTAGGCGCTGAAACCAATATTTTACTGAAAGAATTATCTAAACAATATGTGATTTTCTGTCTGATTGGTTTTGTGATCGGAATAATTCCCGCCTATCTTTTATTGCGAAAATGGCTTGAAAATTTTGCATTCAGAATTGACATTCCTGCACTCCCCTTCTTTATCGCCTTTATTGCGTTAATGTTCCTGACCTTAACAATTGTACTGGCAAAAGCTTACCAGGTAACCAAAATTGATGTTCTTAAATACTTAAAATACGAATAACATGCTAAAAAACTGGATCAACATATTTATCTATCATCTCAAGAATAACAAGTTCTTTTCGGCTTTAAATGTTTTAGGATTATCAATAGGAATCGCAGGTTTAATATTCGCTTTACTTTATTGGAACGACGAACAAAGTTACAATGCCTGGAATCCTGAAAAAGACAATGTTTATCAGGTTTTGGTTAAACTAAGCGATATGCCCGCGCTATCAGATTGTGCCTTATTCCTGAAACCGGCTTTAGACCAGGATCCAAATGTCAAATCTGTATTATATGCTGATTCCTGGTATCAAAAGGATAAAATTATTTACAAAGGAAAAAAGGAATTTGTAGATAAAATTATCAATGTCGAACAAAATTTCTTTTCTTTTTTTCCTTTCAAAATTATTAAAGGTGATTCAATTTCAGCTATAAAAGATGATTCGAGCATTGCTATTTCAGATATTACGGCTAAAAGAATTTTTGGAAATGAAAATCCAATTGGAAAACAAATAAAATGTTTTGACCAGCTGTTTTCTGTAAGGGCCGTGTACCATATTCCAGGAAATTCTTCGATTGCGCCAAATGTCATCGTCAATAGAATGAAACAATATACAACTGCCGGATTGACTGGTCCGTTTGTTTTAAAGTTACTATTAAAAGTAAAAGACCCATCAAAAGTGGATCTTACAAGACAGAAACTCGAAAGAATTTATAACCACGATTTTATTGCGAAAATTGCCAAAGAAGCAGGTTTTACAGTCGAAGTTATGACTAAAAAAGTGGGGCATTTTACAGTTATTCTTGAACCTTTATCAAAAGCCAGATTACATTCGATAATAGATGGTTATCCTGAAACGCGAGGGAATTATCAGTTTTTAATAATCATGATGGGTCTGTCTCTTTTGATTCTCGTTTTGTCGATTGTTAATTACATCAATCTCGCAACTGCTAATGCGGTAAAGCGTGCGAAAGAAGTTGGAGTGCGTAAAATTTCGGGTGCATCAAAAGGCGATATTGTTAATCAGTTTCTTTTTGAAACGGTTTTAACCACGACTTTTTCTATTTTACTGGCGCTAGTAATTGTAGAGTTGACTTTGCCCTATTACAACAACTTTTTAAACAAAAACATTGTACTTCTTGCAAGTCAGTTTTACATACAATTACTATTGATTTTTATCATTACAATTTTGGCTGCAGGATTATTTCCGGCCATTTATATATCCAATTTCGAAACTTTTAAAGTTGTAAAAGGAAATTTCGGAAGAAGCAAAAACGGTATCTGGCTGCGCAACGGAATGCTTATTTTTCAATTTGCCATTGCTGCCTTTTTTATTATTGGCTCCAATATCGTCTATCAGCAAATTAAATATTTACAGAGTAAAGATCTGGGTTTTAAGGGCGATCAGGTAATTTCCGTTTCTTTAAATTTTCCATCGGTTGATTACCAGGGAGAAGATGCAGCCCAAAATATTTACAACAAATACAACATCATAAAACAGCAGCTAAGCAAAATTAAAGGAGTCGAACAAGTCTCCACAGGCCTTATTACGTTTGATGGCTCAGACAATTCTTTATCGGGGGTTCTATACAATGATGAACTTTTTAAACAACGCGTTATCCCTTTAGATTTCGGCATGTTTGAAATGCTGAACATCAAAATAATTAAGGGAAGAAATTTTGATAGAAAACTGACTTCAGATACTATAAATTCTGTGATCATAAACGAAAGCGCATTAAAATTGATGAATCTTAAAGATCCTCTTGGCAAGGAACTTTTAATTCGGGAGCAGAAAGTAAAAATAATTGGAATTGTTCAGGATTTCAACCTATTAAGTCCTGAATTAAAAGTGCCGCCAATTGTTTTTTACAATATCAAAATGTTTGGTATGACACAGAACATTAACAAAGTTTATGCAAAACTAAAACGGGATGATCTGGGAAATACGATTGCCAATATCGAAAAATTATGGTCGAAAGTCAATACCGAATATCCGTTTCAATATGATTTCGTAGATAAAGAATATGCGAGAACCTATGAATCGTATGTGAAGCAAAAAAACTTGTTTTCACTGCTAAACATTGTAGTAATTCTAATTGCACTTTTTGGTTTATTCGCTTTAGCATCCTATTCGATACAAAGACGTATGAAAGAAATCGCCATCAGAAAAACCCTTGGCGCCGATACGAATGTTTTATTAAAAGAATTATCCAAACAATATATTTTGTATTGTATCATTGGCTTTATAATCGCATTGTTTCCGGTATATTATTTACTGAACAAATGGCTCGAAAATTTTGCTTTTAGAATAGATATTAGCATTTTTCCATTCGTCCTCGGATTTGTTATTTTATTAATTCTGACTTTACTAATTGTTCTTTCAAGAGCTTACTCGGCTACAAAAACAGACATCTTAAAGTATTTGAAATATGAATAAAATCATCTTACTATTTATAATCTTAATTCATTAAAAACAGAAAACTCCATCAGCCGCGTCTGATGGAGTTTTTTTTATTCTTAGTCGAAAGAAAACAAAATTAAAATTGATTATTTATTCTAAAATAATTTTTCAGTTTTAGTTAAAAATTCTTCCGTAGCTTCTTCAATATTAATATTCATTCTCTCCGCCAAAACGGTAAGCCACCAAATAGATTCTCCTAATTTGTGTTTTAATTCTTCTTCTGTATTACCTTTTGGCCATCTCCCCTGCTGCGACATTACGTGGCGTCCCACTAAACCTGCATCGGTTAAAAAAGCCAATGCATCTTCTTCAACAGTCCATTCGCTTCCGTGATGCGTGAGTTCCAGTTCACGATATTTTGCTCTTATCTTTAAAGAACGTTCCTTTAATTGTTCAAAGTTTATTGATGCCATAATTAATTTTTATTAAATAATTCCTGAAAAGAAACCGGACTAATATTAGTTTTTTTCTTAAATAATTTATTGAACGATTGCGGATGTTCAAACCCAAGTTTATAAGCAATTTCAGAAATGGATAAAGTTCTTTTTGCAATGTATTCTTTTGCTTTTTCGATCAGTTTATCATGAATAAACTGTTGCGTATTTTGCCCCGAAACACTGCGCAACAAATCGCTCAGATATCTTGATGATAATTGCAATTCATCTGCCACAAACTGAACGGTTGGCAAACCATTTTCAAGAGGCTTTTCAGTATTAAAATAATCTTCGAGCAAATTTTCTAATTTAGAAAGCACATCATTATTGACCGCTTTCCTGGTAAGAAACTGTCTGTTGTAAAAACGATTGCTGTAATTAAGCAAAAGTTCTAATTGCGAAATAATAACATCCTGACTAAAATGATCAATACGCTGATTTAGTTCGTCCTGAATATTAGCAAAAACCGCCAGAATCGTTTCCTTCTCTTTCTCTGACAAATACAAAGCTTCAGCAGCAGAATATGAAAAAAACCCATACTTTTTAATATTTTCATTTAAAGTATAAGGGCGTATAAAATCAGGATGAATATTGAGTGACATTCCGCTATAGTCTGCTTCTTCTTCCTGCATTTTTAAAATTTGTCCCGGTGCAACAAACGACATTCCCCCTTCTTCAAAATCATAAAAACCATGTCCGTAACGCAATTTGCCTGAGAAATTTGTTTTAAAAGATATTTTATAAAAATCTAAAATAATTCCCTGTTCAAAATCTTTCGGGTCAAAAATAGCTTTACCATAATCCAAAACACTAATTAGCGGATGCATAGGCTTTGGCTGTCCCATCGCTTTATGCAATTCTGATATCGACTGGAATATTTTAGGCTGATTTTTCATTTTTTTGAATAGTGTCGTACAAATTTACAAAATGTTCTATTGGTGCAATGTTCCAGCTGACAGTACTTTGATCGATCATATCATGTACAACTGAATCACTCAATTCTGTCATCAATTTATGCATCGCGTTTGTACCATCTTCGGTGCTATCCCAAACGAGCATGTCATAAACAACGCCTTTTTTTAATTCGAAAATCGTTCTGGAACAAAACCCATTTTGGCGTTTTAAGAATGCATCAATCTCAGCATTCGCGTCAATAAATTGTTGTGTTGTAAAACCATTTAGTTTAAAAGTAGTCAATTCTATCGCTTTATTTTTCATACGATTTCGAAATTAAAAAGTAAACATTGTTTTGATATTTTGCACCTGAGTTTCAGCACCCAATTTTAAACGCTCATCGTATAAAGCATTGGCGTCATTTCCGGCAACATATCGCAGTTGGTTTTTATTGTCAGTCGCTGCTCCGTAAATAATTTGAGCAACATCTTCAGCTTTGGTATAATTCTCCAATTTTTCTGCACTATAGCCTTTGCTAACTTCAGTTGTTAGTTTGTCATAAGCAGGATGTTGTCCAACTTCCATCGACCGAACTGCAAAATCAGTTTGCATTCCGCCCGGTGTTACTATTTTTACCTGAATTCCAAATTGAACTAATTCAGATGCTAAACTTTCAGAAAAACCATCAACTGCAAATTTGGTCGCGCTGTAAATCGAACAAGTCGGAAAACCTATTAATCCGAAAGTCGAAGTCACATTAATAAAAGTGCCTCTTTTCTTTTCACGAAAGTGAGGTAAAAAAGCTTTTGAAACTTTAATAACTCCCAATAAATTAGTTTCAATTTGACGTTCGATTTGTTCTTCTTCTAAAGATTCTAAAGCACCAATTAAACCATATCCGGCATTGTTTAGCACAACATCAACAGCATATTTCTCTGTAACATTTTTGATTGTTGCTTTTATTTGTTCGGAATTAGAAACATCAAGTGGAAGTAGAATTACATTTTCTAATTGATTCAGTTCTGTTTCCTTTTCCGGATTTCGCATTGTAGCGATTACCTGCCAGCCTTTGCTTTGAAATAATTTTGCTGTTGATTTCCCTAAACCTGATGAAGCGCCTGTAATAAAAATTGTCTTTTGCATTTTTAATTGTTTTAAAATTATAATGCAAAGATGGGCCGAAGTATAAAGTTGGAATTAGCCATTTTGGAGGATGTGTTAGCCAAAATGACGGATAAAAAAAACTCCATCAGCCACGACTGATGGAGTTTCATTATTACTATATGAAGAGATTATTTTGAATGAGACACAATTACATTTCTTTACTTTATAAAAACCTTCTAAACCCGCAAAATCTTTTCCATTTTTTTGCCTTTCGCCAGTTCATCTACCAATTTATCTAAATAACGCACCTCACGCATCAACTGATTCTCGATTTCCTCAATACGGTAACCGCAAATTACGCCCGTAATGAGCGAAACATTAGGATGGAGATTGGCTTTTTCAAAAAAGTCTTTAAAGGTTATTTTTTTTTCAATCAGTTCTGCTAATTTTTTTTCGTCATATCCCGTCAGCCATTCGATTACCTGATGCAATTCAGCTATGGTTCTGCCTTTTTTCTCCACTTTAACTACATAATGTGGATAAACCGAAGCAAATGTCATTTGGGCTACGCGTTCATTTTGTTTATCGTTAGGTGTCATGGGCTCTTTGAATTACAATTAATATCAATACGAATATAGTAGTTTTCAAATAAATATTTATTCTAACAATTACAAAAATCAGATGGAAAAACAATTATTCCCTGTTGCGTTTGAATTCGTATATTCGGCCTTTATTTTGAAAAAAGAAAATGATTGCAAAATTGAATGAAAAAAAATCCTATCCATGGATTGTTGTTGGCTTGTTGTGGTTTGTTGCTTTATTGAATTATTTAGACAGACAAATGCTTTCTACTATGAAAGCAGCGATGATGGATGACATTCCTGAATTGGCTAAAGCTGAAAATTTCGGTCTCTTAATGGCTATTTTTCTTTGGATATATGCGCTTATGAGCCCCGTTTCCGGAGTTATAGCAGATAGATTTAACCGAAAAAGAATAATCATAGCAAGTCTTTTTATTTGGTCCGGGGTTACTATGGCGATGGGTTATGCCACAACTTTTAACCAGATTTATATTTTGCGTGGCATTATGGGCTTTAGTGAAGCTTTTTATATTCCGGCTGCATTATCCTTAATTGCAGATTACCATCAGGAAAAAACACGCTCTTTTGCTATTGCAATTCATACTACCGGAATTTATTTAGGACAGGCGCTGGGTGGTTTTGGAGCCACTATTTCTAAGCATTTTTCCTGGCATTTCAGCTTTCACTCCGTAGGTTTACTCGGTGTACTTTACAGTTTAGTACTGATCTTTTTTCTACAGGAAAAGAAAACTTACTTTTTTGATCCTACAAAAAAGTCATCTGTCACCTATGAATTCAGGCAAATGTTCAAGGGATTAGGAATTTTATTCGGTAATATCTCCTTTTGGGTTTTACTCTTTTATTTCTCTGCACCAAGTTTACCGGGTTGGGCGGCCAAAAACTGGTTACCCACCTTATTTACTGAAACTTTACATTTAGACATGGCTTTGGCGGGGCCAATTGCTACGGTAACCATTTCTATGTCTTCCTTTTTTGGCGTCTTAATTGGTGGTGCCATTTCAGATAAATGGGTGATGAAACATCTTAAAGGAAGAATTTACACCAGCGCTATCGGATTATTTCTTACTATC
>Ga0247812_10002026_pt1 | contig 11427 bp, 10 predicted proteins | sample UWRJL149409B1_FD_178011 | JGI IMG/M metagenome (GOLD analysis project Ga0247812, IMG submission 178011) | Plant litter microbial communities from Arlington Agricultural Research Station in Wisconsin, United States - UWRJ-L149-409B-1 | ecosystem: Environmental > Terrestrial > Plant litter >...
ACAGGAAGCTCAACGGATAGCATTTGACGCTGAACAGAATGGTAAGAAGTATCGACTGCATTGGCCAATCCAAAACGGATGCTTCAACGAACTGGAATATGACAAGGTTCAGGAGTTGGTGAACGACATATACCACATAATCGCCTTATCACTCGAACGAGATCTTGCTCTGCCTGATCGAGAATGGCCGAAGTACAGCTGTGTCTTTGTTGTTCCAGATCTTTACGACAGAAAATATGTTGAATTGATGTTGGATCTCTGCCTTAGACAAATGAAGTTCAAGCAAGTGACATTCATACAAGAGGGCCTGGCTGCAACCTTCGGAGCGGGTTATTCTATGAATTGTATCGTTGATATTGGTGCCCAGAAGACCTCAATTTCCTGTGTTGAAGATGGTATGATCATTGAAGATTCCCGGATAAACCTAAAGTATGGTGGCTATGATATCACAGAATTGTACATCAAATTGTTACTTTCTGATGGATTTCCATATCGCGATATAAATCTTGTTCGTCGGCATGATTTCCTTCTCGCCGAGGAAGAGAAAATCAAGACCATTACAATGGAACAAGGGCTGATTTCAGTCCGTACGCATGAGTTCCATCTCCGGGCTCCCAACCAGCCTACGATTCAGTACAGATTCAAGACATATGATGAACCTATCATAGCACCAATGGCACTCTTCGACCCTTCATTTTTCAACCATAAATATAAGCTTACGAGGCGTCGGAAGGTGATACCTCGGTCGTATGATGCCTATGATCCAGAGAAGCCCAATGATCCGGAATCATCTGCCCAACTCGCTATCTTGACGAGTATCAAACCATCTCTCGCCAATATTGCTGCACCCGCTGAACTTTTGGAGAGCGGGGAGTTCGCTACTCCTTCCAAAGAGAAGTCAAACCCACTCAATCATCTCTCCCGTATGGATAGCCAAACAAACGGCGACTCGCGGGTGACCTCAGCAGCTGGCTCTCCAGCACCAGAAGGCAACGGCACGCCAATTCCATCTGGTCCTTTCGTCTTTGGTGCAAATGGCACGAACGGCGGATCCCCAGCTCCAAATGGAGGTGCTTTTCAATTCAATGGTTCCCACCATTCCGGTACGCCTGGCCCCCCAGGAGACAAGCTTGATCCTTTAGCACGTACTCTGATCGATATAGCCGAAGAGCGTGACTCTGTTCTACCTATCGCGCCACTCGATACCGCAATCATAACATCCATCACCCATGCTGCCAAAGGTGACCAAAAGAAAACCCGAGATCTCTTTGGAAGTATCTTGCTTATTGGTGGTGCCGCTAAAACATATGGACTCGCACCGCACCTAGAGGAGAAACTCAAAGCCAAGAGACCTGATCTTGCGGAGAAGATCCTTGTCGGTACGAGCCCAAAAGAAATTGATAACCAGGTTGTGGTTTGGACGGGTGCTTCCGTTTATGCAAGGATGAGCACGCATGAGAGTTGGATTGGGCAGCTTGAGTACGAGAGATTGAATAGTCGAGCACTGCACCACAGACTGCTTTGGCAGTATTAGGTTTCCAGGGATGGTTAGATATATTTATCTGCGAATTTGGTCGTTCAGCATGGAGTCTGGGATTTGGAAAGTGGATGGATCGGCGTTTGAGAAGGCGGTCGTGGATAGACACTAGCATGTACTATTACGGACCAAATCTAGAATAAATTAGCTTGATTCGGGAATTGTTAAGGGCATTTGGCATACTGTTGGGCCAAAATAAAAGCATTTGATGGACATCACAATTGACAAATCCACCAGATCCTAGATTTGTGTAACTGATTGTTAAGTGAATGTGCGAGTGGGCGATACATAGCCATAGCGACGGATAGCAATAAATTATAGACCAAGGGTATTGTAATATGTGGACAAATTTGATATGGCGAAATTACATTGTACAGTACTTGCCTAGTTATCATGATTTGCGACGCTTAAGATACCTTGCCTTGCCGGGGATCCAGCAGGGTATTTCTTGAAATGATCCTCCTGCGTGGACTATTGGTTGCTTGAGGTCATAGCTGAACTTCATTCTAAATTCGTTTGGGGGGAGGGTAGGTTGCTATGTGGCAGCTTAATACTCGACGTCGTATGCGGTAAGAATTCTTCTCCCGTCTGTTCAGTAAAATGTATCCAGTGTTTTGGGAGTCTTGGGCAATAATTTCAATTCACCGTCAAGATCCAAGACTTAATGACGCAAGCTCATACATAATTGCATTTCGATTCAAGTATAGACTATCAGGTGCTTCATCCATCATTATAGTTGTTTGGTTAGATATACATAATTAAAATATGTATCCAAGTTGTTGAAGGTTGTTGCATTAGGAATCATTGCCTTTCAAACTTGGACTAATATGTCTCATATAAATTGACGGAATGAGTAGGCTTGCTTGTAAGCCCAGGTTAGATTTTGGGGTCACTGGGGTCATTGGTTCGAAATCAGGTGACAACAGATCGATTTCTTGTTCATGCTGACGAATCCGGTGTGCTCATTTTCTTGCAATCAATCCCGCCTAAAGAGCATGTGTTTGAAAACCCATTCGATTACTACTGAATTTGAATAGTAGAGCTCTCCAACCTACAATATCTATGCCGCGAAATTCGCCGAGAAGTTGCAGAGGTCGAGCCTCAGCAGGGGAATGCGGCGGTATTAGAAAAGCACTACGACATCGGACGGAGTTACGATGTCAGTATTGCGAACATGTGTTTTTTAAAAGAGACCACCTTCTTAGGCATGAGCGCAGCCATACGCAAGAAAAACCATTTCAGTGCACTTTATGTGATAAACCATTTAGCCGCCAGCAAGTATTATTCCATATCGTGCTTGTATAATATATGTTGACTGGCAATACTTTAGTGATACCCTAGTACGTCTTCCTCCAGCTACCAATGACTATTGTGGCAGATTTAAGTTGAAAGCTAAGTCTGATCACAATCCAGTTGCGTCACATGAAAACAATTCATCTTTCCGACGATGGGAATGAAGGGTCGTCACGAGAAAATGCCCAGAGTAGAGATCTATATAGAGAAACAGGCAGTAGTTCTTCTCCTGGTGCTAATAATATACAATCGCGGAAGTCGAATGGCGACCAGGTGGAAAATCAGTCTTCCTTTCAAATCTCTCCAAACTTGAATATATCAGATGAATTCCTTCAACAATCATGGTGGCTCGAAGAGGACCTCGATCTTCAATCCTTCGAGACATCACTTTTTGAGCCAATAAATTCCGCAGATCCATGGTTTCAGATCCCTATCGCAAACTCTCCTTCACGGGCTGAGCAGGACTTATCGCAAAACTTAGATGATCCATTTCAAGGCCAGCATTTTATGAATGATGCCATTCGCAAGGCATGGTTCACAAACGTTGATGAAAGCAACAATGTTAGAGATACTATAGCTACAGTAGTCGATACTCCGTCCGAAGTTAATGAAACTTATGATCTTGACGATACTTTTCGAGAAAGAGCTGGCCAAAAGCTCACGACCCAGCCAAACTTAGACCCACTTCCATCTACAATGTACTTAGTAAGTAATTAATTCAAACCCCTATATGGTTTACTTTGGGTAACAGGATTACAATAGAATCACTGTGTTAGGGCATTTTTCTCACACTTCGCCAAGCTATTTCCTATCATTCACACCCAAACTTTCCGACCATCCCGAGAGAATTCATATGTTTTATTGATGATGAGCTCTATCGGTAGCTTATTAACCACAAACGACTCAACTTTGTATGGTGCTAGCATATTTGAACGATTCAACAAGGCTATAATGGCAACTGTGAGCCGCACCAGACCTCCAGCGTAGGTGTTAGCTGACTTTGGTACAGTGGGAGAACACCATCCTCCATACACCCACAGAAGCGACGATATTGGTCCAAGCTGCTCTTTACAGTGAGATTTTTGGCTTGCTATCAGGGGTATTCTGAACGGATGTTTTAGCATTCTTTGACAAAATTAACCATCTTTTCAGGATCCAAAACATCTAGCAATCGTAGAAGCTTTTCATGGCACTGTTATATCGGTAGGTTGGTCTCTTTGCGAGGGGAAAAAAAGAGGAAGCGCTAAACTTTTAGTGGGCAAGAAGATGCAATATGTTTCAACTTGTGAATCGTGCCGTTGATCTTGACGGGCTTGTGGGGGCAGATTTACACCATGCGTGGAAATCATGGGCTAAATATGAGAGTCTGCTAAGGTATGGCTTTGATCATGAATATATTCAGCTAATAGCTCATCATACAGGACTGTATATGGTCTTTATATACTTGATGCACATCTTGCAAAAGTCTTTCATCATGAACCTTTACTACGGCATGATCCTATTAAGATTCAGATGCTTGCGAACGACGACACCTTCAATGCCTCAACTGCAACACAGTGGAAATTGTTGCAAACACAATCTGATACCTCCACCTCTCACCCAATCTACTACCGGAATATTTATGATCACTCCACGCATCAAGATGAGAGGTTGAAACATAGAGATAGCAGACTCACAGCTTACTTCGCCCTTCAGAGTGTATCAGCGCAGATCTCTGACTTACAAGGATGTGGAAAGCTTCAATATGAATCAACAGAATTTCTTGAGATTTGTAGTTCCCTAAATAGCTGGTACTGTTTACACGAACTTGGCAACCAACTAGATTCTGATCCGCTTGGATTGAGCATTCTTTGGCATGCAACTTTCATGAACTTGCTAGCCGATTTTGACAAGCTTGAGCGTGCTCTTGGTCGAGACGGTCGAATTAACTTTATCGATAGTGATGTATCGTATGCTAGACAGTGGTCAAATTCCATCTCAGCAGATCGCTGTATTCTCCATGCTCAAGCCATCGACCAACTAGTCAGTAAGATTTCCCTGAATACCGATCCGGCGACACATGTTGCACACTGTGTGTTCCAGGCTGGTATTGCTGCCTACTCCGCGATGCACTTCCGCCGGATATCTATGCCTCTGCCACCAATACCCCGGGCTGTCTCCAATTTCCCAGAGTTCAATCTAGGAGAAGAATTCTCTGAAGGGCATTTAGCTAGCGAAGCAGCTATACTCTTCCAGAACCAAATTGGAGAACAGTTGATGAGAACAATCGGTAACCCACGAGAAGTGTTTCATGTTGGGGGTGATATTTTTAGACAGTGTCTCGATGTTCTACACAGAATTGGTCATTTTGGAAATGCGAGAGCTTATGGGAAAACACTGCTGGCGATTATTAGGCCAGAGATCGAGAGATGGATGTTAGGATAATTATATTACCAGCCTCCCACAGCTTGTTCCGTTGCTACATATTGACACGGATCCCGTAAACGCTAAACCAACTATATACACAGTGTACAGTAAGTATGCCTTAGCTCTAAACATCAATTATCTATTTGGTTATGGTTAATTTTGGGGAAGTTGCTATGACGGATAAGTTGGCGCGGTGGGACCTCAATATTGTGGTGGGACCTCGCGTATTCACGTGTTCCATCGCCCCCTTTCAAAGATGAGAATATTAAACCCAATCAATATAGAAGCTAAAACAGGAAATCTGGCCCACTTGTGCAATATCTCGTGTTAATCTCGATTTCTAAGATATTGTACTCCTGTCCCACTGACGAGGTTAGTTCAATGTCCCGCCTACATCCCTCCTGCATGTGTGGGACCTTAGAATTTTGACGTCTATAAAATGTCTTCTATCTCTCACTCATGAACATGTTTGTTGACCACAAAAGGCCTCGGCAATCCAATAAGACTCCCCAAATTTATCATTGAACTTCAATAATAACTTGAGCAGTATGTGTTCGACACTAAAATATGCCGATCTCGAAACCGAGGGCTGTAATATTCATTACTGGTACCAAGGCAGTGGTCCACTCCTTCTCTTTGTTCCGGGAGGTAATGGTCATGGACGGCAATGTAGATGCCTACTTTTCATTTCATCCCTCTCTCACATACCCTTGAACACTCTTCCGATAATCCCAGTGCTAATACTCTCTAGTTACTGCCCTGATGTCCCTGTTCACTGAAACATACACTGTTGCAACCTTCGATCGACGTCAAATGTCTGCCTCTCTTCCACTAAATGGGGCGTCTAACAAGCTCTGGAATCCCATACAACAAGCCCGGGATATCATCGCTGTTATTACCGCTTTAGGCTTCGAAAATGCATCAATCTTTACCTCCAGCGGCGGTGGTTTGAACGGTCTCCAACTGGCCTTTTCCTACCCCACCTACATCTCTCATCTCATTCTTCATGAACCGCCGGTCTACACCTTACTTGAACCCGAGGAAGCAACACGCAACATTGAGTGGGGATATAATGTAGTTGAAAAATATCAAAAACATGGCGTAGAAGCAGCAATGAAGATGTTTATGGATATTCTCGTGGGCTATGATGATGGAGTACCGCGTGCGCAGCCTGAGCGATGGAACCAGGTTAACCAGCTGGAAAATGAATGCCCATGGATGGCAATGTATGTCCCTGATCTCGAGACGGTGAGAAAACATCTTGAAGAAGAGGGCAGGAAGGTTACAGTAGCTTATGGTGTTAAGAGTTTGGATGCCGTGTATGTAAGAACGTCAAGGAAGTTGGCGGAAAGACTTGGATGTGCGTTTGTGGAGTTTCCTGGTCATCATCAAGGATTCGAATGTGAGCCTGAGGTATTCGCACCGGTTTTGAAGGCGGTTTTGGAGGGGAAATTGTACGAAACCTAATGGTCAGACAGACAGCTACCACGGAAGACTGGTCAATAAAGGCACAACAAAATCTGCTTACAAGCACATTTCTATTGCTGACTTCATAGACTTGTTGTGGTTTTGCGAAGAGAACTATTCATCAAGACTCAGAATCAACTTTTAAACCTCGCTTAATTGTCCAGCTTAATGCTATTTTGAACTTGCAGAAGATTCACGAACTGGTAGGTGATAATGTATTACTATGTCGGCTTGTTATATAGCATGCCACTTCACCGGCTCAGTGAGCCATCTTGGCCATCTTGGTCGACAACTCTTGGGGTCTGCTCAAGTTTTGTTTGAGGCAGATGGCAAAATGTCTGCTAGGCTCGAATGCTCTAGCGCCATTTGTTCGTATCTATATTATGCAACCTTACTTTTGACTGTCATGCTCTCTTGGCTAGCATAAGCTCTTTATTGATGGTTTGAATGTCTCAAGTTTCATCAATGATGTTGCCTCTACAATACTGTCCTATTACTCGTTTTTTCTTCAGATTGTCCTAGCTTCCGATAGGGTTGTTAGATCGACAGGCCAAAACCTGCCACATTTATTCCTTCCTGGCAAGTTGAACCGGAAAATGGACCACCGTCACCCTTTGAACATGCGATTTCATTATACGTGATCGATATAGCAATTTTGTCATTACCAATGAAGGGGAGGCTCCTGAAAGGTAATGGTGAGGGTTTTGAATTCCGTGAAGTCTAAACAGGTTTCTCGTGATAGAAAGCTATAGATGGTGGTACTGACGCCTGAGGCAATAACTTCAACAAAAGAAGAACCACCACATTAAGCCTAAAATTAAAGCATGAAAACTTTGATAATGATTCCAATACATCACGGATACCAATATACCAGAAGGTAGGGCTGGATTTTCTAAAAGGATATGGAAACCAGCAGACAGATTGGGGTAGAACCTAAAATGGGGTTGTTCCTAGCTTGCAGGTATAAGCCCAAGCCCAACCCCGCTAATCATATGAAGCTTTTACTAGTAAGAGTATTCATGTTATACAATAAGCGCGATCAGTACTGTATGTGCAACAGTCGGAAACATGAATGTGAGCTAGTGAATGTGGCGTGTACTGAAGACGTTCTCATTGGTTAGAAGAAGTTGGGGCTGATTATTTTGATGGTGGAAATTGATCAGAATCCCAATGGCAAAACGTTACTACCCCGGTCTTAGGTCTTAGCCTATCAATGAGGGGTGAGTGACTTACCATTACTCTAGCTGAAACCTGCATGACTTCACTGAAAGCTAATATGTTTCTGACCATTCGAATCCCAGCACAACCTGCTTAGTAGAAGCCATCAACCTGGCTATCAAAACGCCATAATAATTATTTCTCAAACCTAATTATATTGATATGATAAGTCAGACCGGAATTTCCTGAGAAAACTCTTATTCTATAAAAATAAAAATTAGATGTGCTCTAAAATCTTGAATGTCTTCATGTCCAAGGTGTATTCTGTAATAAACCATCACGCGAGACGCAATCATGGTGTTTTAACAAGCAATCTGGAATTTACTAATCCGGACTTCTTCAACGAGCACCTTAGCACCCTCAAAGGAGCGCTCTATGATTAAATTTCATTGGAATCTCCCAGGAGATCTCACTCGAGATATGTACGAAATGGATCAAATCGATTTCCGATTTGTTCTTTGCTCGACAGAGGCTGAATGATAACAGTTATGTTCCAAACTGAAATCTTATACTCTACATTTCCGATTCAACTCTGACTTATAACTTACCTCACTCCCAAGATCCCGTTCTTGAAACAGTATCAAATTACATAAGAACCCATCCAGTGACTTTTGGCCTTCAAGTACTTGGAGGCATCGCCACAATTGCGTCCATGGCAGCACTTCCTATTGGGGGCAATTGGGCTTACAGCTGTTCTATAACAATCGGGCATTGGTATTGTACAAAGTGGAAGTTTGTTTGCGTGGTTGCAAAGTGTCGCCATGGGCGGTGCAGCTGTGAGTAGAATTTTAGTTACTGGATTAGCTGGTGGAGGCGTGATGGTTGGCACTGCGGTTGCAGGTGCACTAGACACCAGACATGAAATAAGCAATCATTCTTAGCTTCTTAGAAGCGGGATTAGAATCTTAAATTAGAATGACATGGTAAATCAACCACTTCAGCTTGAGTTCCAGACGCCGTATGTGTTGGATAGTCAACACTAAATGAATTTCCAGGGTATTTTGACTTCCTAAAACAGTAAGATCAATCAGAACATACTTTGGTATACATATCTAAGGTTATCGGTAGAGCTCTTATTTGAGACATGCATGTGAAATGACTTCGCTAAGACGCTTCGTACTCTACGTGTAAGACATACCGCAGTTCAGCTCGCGAGTCAGAGCAGAAATAAATAGTCCCGGTACCCACGAAACAAAAGATCTGATCGAAGCATTTGACGCGAACAAAAAAAAACTGCTGTTGGAACTCTTTGAACATTACTCTCTCTGTTGTCATTGATATATTTTCTCCTGTCCTCGAATTTCACACTGATCATCATGTCTTCTGAATCTACATCCAGCCAGAAGAAATTCAATCCCCGCTTCAAAGAGATTGACCCTAAGGAAATGACAACGACTGTGCGTAAACGTTTGATTGTATGTTGTGACGGGACTTGGTTTGCTTCAGACAAAGGCGGAAAGAACTTGCCTTCAAATGTCGCCAGAATCGGCCGCCTGATTGCGAGTGAGGGCTCAGGAGAGACAAACTCCACTGGTCAACCCTCGAAGGTCGTTCATGTCCCACAGATTATTTACTATCAGTCTGGTGTTGGTACTGGTGATCTTACTTGGGTGGATAAGCGCGTTCAAGGTGCGTGTATATTGATGTCAAAATTAGTCGAGAATTTAACCTTTGCTAATATTTTGACGATCCATAGGGGCGTTTGGCCAGAACTTGGATGAGAATGTATGCTCAGCCTACACCTTCCTTTGCACCAATTATTCAGTTGGTGATGAGATCTTCCTTTTTGGTTTCTCTCGGGGAGCCTACACTGCCCGCTCTCTAGCCGGTCTCGTTCTCGCTGCTGGTATCATCCCTCCCGGATCCCTGACTGAGTTCTATGACATGTATCAAGCGTACAAAAGCAAGGGAGAGATGAAATTTCAAAAAACTGCATGGTGGGGAGCAAATGCCAAGAAGTTAGGAATCCATTTCAAACATGTTAGCATCAAATTTCTTGGTGTGTGGGACACAGTCGGCGCTTTGGGACTTCCTGAAAGTTATCTGTCACGTGCGTTGAACAGTAACAAGGGCTATGAATTTCATGATACTGAGTTAAGTGACGGTAAAATCTCCATGAATCATATGCTTTACATAAGTGAGCTTACATCAATTGCAGGAATTCAAAGAGCAGCCCAAGCACTCGCTCTGGATGAATATCGTGGCACCTTCTCGCCTACTTTATGGTTTCACCAAGGAATTAAGCACATGACTTCTGAATTGATCCAATGCTGGTTTCCTGGCTATCACGCACACATTGGTGGCGGTACTGTCGAGGATTACTTGGATGAATCTTCAATAGATGATATCACTCTTGCATGGAGTACGTATAACTCAGCACTTCATCTTGTTCATCTTGCATTCTTCAATATCAACATCCCTACCACTATCACAATCTCGTTGACCGTGGCGGTGTTCTGTATTCCTTACGGTACCATTTCTCACTATAAATCTACTGACTTGGCACTCGTTTAGTGGTAGATCAAACAAAGGACTTCCTCAACTACGATAGTATTGAAATTGAGCGGTTTATCAAACAGCAAAACCACAATAAAGACACTGAAGACAAAGAAGACCAGAAAGACGAGAAACACCCAAAGCATCACAAGTGGGGAGAAGGTACTCTCACAGATAGCGCATCAATTGCTTTCCTCATCCCTGGAGCTGGTGGTTGGAAGGCCCGGACCCCTGGTGAGTATGTTGAAGTGGGCGGAAAGGAACCAAGAGATGTGAACTCAAGCTTACCGACGGAGGAGTACATTCATCCTTCTGTCCGATATAGAATGGGTTTGATGGAACAGAAACCGAAAAAGCTAGGGAAAGTCAAAGGATGGGTGGGCAAAAATAAAATTACCAAATATGACCCGGCTGCTCTATCTAAATTCAAGCCGACTCTTGTGAAAGGCAATACGAACACTTATGTATGGAGGAAGCCTGCACAGGATAGTCATGGAGAGGTGCTCATTAAGGAATACCGAGTGCCTCCTTCGTGGAATTCCAAAATAGTGACAGAAGGACTCGAAAGAAGGATTATACCTGAAAGGATCCTGGCGGAGCTTGATGCGGCCAACAACTATGGGAAGAAAGGACCTTTGAGACCTACAGAACCAGAGAATCAGACACAAGTTGAGTTGCAACCCAGCTATTTGTTCTCGCAAGGATAAAGTGGAAGGAGATCGGTTTCTGGATTTATTTCATTCTTTTGTGTGTTGCTGTTAGTTTTGTATCGCTATATTTCATGGGAGTATACTATATATAGCTCGGTCTCGAGAATGCATGAAATGCGGCCAGAAGCAGCCAAATACTACAAATATATATGCGAAATTCTAATCTGTCAAGTTAAATGATAATTCTCTAACCAAATTAGCTTATCGCAGGTATAAAATTGCTCCGTGACCTCTTAGCTCCTTTAGGTCATCATCAATATGTGATTCAAAGCCTCCCCAAACAAGTAAGGCAATACAGCA
>Ga0247812_10002027_pt1 | contig 11419 bp, 11 predicted proteins | sample UWRJL149409B1_FD_178011 | JGI IMG/M metagenome (GOLD analysis project Ga0247812, IMG submission 178011) | Plant litter microbial communities from Arlington Agricultural Research Station in Wisconsin, United States - UWRJ-L149-409B-1 | ecosystem: Environmental > Terrestrial > Plant litter >...
CTCGAAGACGCACCGATAGGCCCGCGCGGGCGAGGGTGACCGCGGCGGCGAGCCCGTTCGGACCCGCGCCGACAACGACGGCGTCGACGTCGGTCATCGGCGGCGCAGCAGGCTCGCGACTCCGACGGCGGCAATCGCTCCGAGCCCGGTGGCAATGGCCGCGGTCGCCCCGCGGTGGCTGATGGCCCAGACGGCCGGGCTCGTGTTGAGCGCTTTGTCGCTGAAGATTCCGCGCGACCCCTGGTCACCGGGAAGCGGCGCGTAGAGATTCGTGCCGAGCATCGGCTGTGTCTTCTCGGGCGCCTGCTGGCCGTCGTAGCCGGTCTTCGCGAGCCACCAGTCGAGGAAGGGCGCGGCGAATCGGTTGCCGAGAATGGTGCCGATCGTTGGCTCGCCCACCCAGGTGCGGCGGCGCGGTCGGTCGGCGACGTCCGAGATCGCCCGCGCTCCGACTTCCGGCTGGTAAATCGGCGCGACCGGCATCGGGTGGTGCGGGAGCTGCGACTTGACCCAGTTGAACTGGATCGTATTGAGAGCCGGCATGTCGACGGTAGAGATCTTCACGTCGCTGCCGTTGTGGATGAGTTCGGTCGTGACCGACTCGGTGAAGCCCTGCACCGCGTGCTTTGCCGCGCAGTACGCGGCCTGCAGCGGGATTCCGCGGTGCGCGAGTGCTGATCCGACCTGGATGACGTGGCCGCGATTGCGCGGAACCATGCGCGAGAGCGCGGCCCGGGTGCCGTTCACGAAGCCGAAGTAGTTGACAGCGGTCGCCCGCTCGAAGTCTTCGGGCGCCGTGGTGAGGAACTCGCCGAACACCCCGACCATCGCGTCGTTGACCCACAGCTCGATGGGGCCGAGCTCGTTCTCGATGCGGTCGGCGGCATCCTCGATTGCCAGGCGGTCGGCCACGTCGGCGCTGATGCCGAGTGCACGACGACCAAATGCTTGAACGTCAGCGACGGCTCCCTCGAGTCCGTCGGCGCCGCGCGCGATGACGGCGATATCCCACCCGTTTGCGGCGAGTTCCCGCACCACTGCTCGTCCGAGTCCGGCCGTTCCGCCGGTTACCACTGCTACGCCACGATCGATTGTCATCTTCCCATCCTCACCGGCTCGCGCGCCGCTAGGCCGGGTCAGGCCCGATGTACGGGTGATGCGGAGGAATGGAACTTATTCGCGAAGCGCCTCGACGGCGGCAACCCCGCGCGACACGAGCGCGGCCCGCTCGGCGGCGGGTGCGCGCTCGCCCCGCCAGCCCACCTTGAGTCCGGTAATGGGCACCGGGCCGGCCGCGGCGAGCGCCGCCGCAATGAGATCGGGCGTGAGCAGCGACACTTGCTCGCCGCCGACACCGTTCTCGCGAAAGACCGGCAGGTGCTGGTCTCCCCACGCGCTTCCGAATTCACTCGCCCCGGATGCCACCCCCGAGAACACGATCGCCTCGAGTACCCCGGCCTCCCGGGCTGCGGTGACGTGGTCGGTGACTCGCTCCGCGTCGCGCAGCTCGATCGCCGAGCGCCCCCAGTTGATCGCGATTCCCACCGGGAGCCCGTCGATCGCGGCGATCTCTTCGCCGAGAGTGAGAAAGCCCTTCTGCGGGGTGAGCTCGGTGACATCCGCATCGCAGTGCTCGATCAGCAGGCGAGCGCCGTCCCAGTCCCAGCCGGCAATTTTGTCTAGCGACCGGCTGAGCGATGCAGCGCTCGAGGGCGACTCGCGCCGACGAGGTGCAGTGTGGAGCTCGACCGCGGTGACCGTGCCAGCGCCCCGGCTGTCGTTGAGCCAGTGCACCGTGTCGCGGAGGGCGGCGAGGGAGTCGATCGCGGCGCGTGCCCCCTCGGCGTCGTCGGAGGCAAGACCGAATCGCGCATCAGCGGCGATGGCATCCATCGTTCCAGGAATGGTGGTGGCGACGATGGTCCAGCCGGGGCGAAGGTAGCCGAGCAGTGTTTCGTTGCCGCGAGCGTGCAGCTGAGTGGTCCAGGGCACCTCGAGACCGGCGATTGCCGCGTTCTCGCCGATCAGCCGATAGAACTCGTCTTCTTCGGCTGGCGGTTCCCGGGTAATGGCGGCGTAGGCCCCCACGTGAATAGGCATGCCCCATCATCCCAGTCCCGCCTCCCCGGTTTTATTAACCCGTTTCAAGGAGATTCGCGCGCCGATCCGCGAATCCAGCGGCAGGATCGGTTTTGCCTGCAAAATCTCCTTGAAACGGGTTAAGGAACGGGTTCGGTGGGTGGGGCGGGGAGCGGATAGCTAGGCAGTCTAAGTAAATCTGTGCTTAGGTGAATACAGCGGCGGATCTACCCGGGCGCGTGCGAGAGACGAGCCTGTTGGCATGAACGACCCGCTCAACCCCCACACCTGCCAGCGCCGATGAACTGGACCATCGCGAATTTCGACCTCATCATCGAACTCACGCTCAACCACATCCGGCTGAGCGTCATCCCGATCGTGCTCGGCTTTGTCATCGCTGTTCCGCTCGGCTGGCTCGCCACCAGGCGGCCGGCGCTACGGGCCTTCATCGTCTCCGGCGGCAGCCTGCTCTACACGCTGCCGTCTCTCCCGCTCTTTGTCATGCTCCCCTACGTGCTCGGCACGAAGGTGCTCAGCGAAATCAACGTGCTCGTCGCGCTCACCATCTACGCGGTCGCGGTCATGGTGCGCTCGGCGGCCGACGCGCTCGCCTCGACGCCGGTCGCGGCCCGCGAAGCCGCGACGGCGATGGGATTCTCGCCGCTCTCGCGCTTCTGGCGAGTGGAATTCCCGCTCGCCGGACCGGTGCTTCTCGCCGGCCTCCGGGTCGTCTCGGTCAGCACCATCGCCCTCGTTTCGGTCGGTGCCATCATCGGTTCGCGCAACCTCGGCTACCTGTTCACGAACGGCAAACAGCGTGACTTCCTCGAGGAGATCCTCGTCGGAATCGTCGCGAGCCTTCTCATCGCGCTCGTCTTCGACCTGATCCTCGTTGGCATCGGACGCCTGCTCATGCCGTGGCACCACAGCACACGCCTTCCGGTCCGCCTGCCCAACCCTGCCCTTCCGGCTCGAGCGGGGGCCTGATGCCGTTCTTCCTCAGCGCTCTCGCCTGGCTGTTCGACCCGGCCAACTACGTCGCCGGATCACAGAGCCCGCTCCCGATCCAGGACCGCATCGGCGAACACCTGTTCTACGTGTTCGCGTCGGTCGCGATCGCCGCGGCCATCGCCCTTCCGCTCGGCTTCTTTATCGGCCACACCGGCAAGGGCCGGCAGTTCGTCATCGGGTTCACGGGTGCCGTGCGCGCACTCCCGACGCTCGGCCTGCTCATGGCGCTCTTCGTGATCATCGGGAATGTCGTTCCGTTCACCCAGACGGCCTTCATCGCCTCGTTCATCGCCTTCGTCGTGCTGGCGATCCCGTCGATCCTCGCCGGTGCCTACGCTGGCCTCGAGTCCGTCTCGCGCGAGACCATCGATGCCGCACGGGCAAGCGGAATGACCGAGCTGCAGGTGCTGACCAGGGTCGAAATTCCGCTCGCGCTACCGCTCATCGTCGGCGGCATCCGCGCATCCGTTCTGCAGGTGATGGCGACCGTCGTTATCGCGTCGTACATCTCGCTCGGCGGGATCGGCGCGATCATCTCGAGCGGAATCGGCCTCAACGACAACAACCGCATTCTCGGCGGCGCGATCCTCGTGACCGCTCTCGCGCTCGCTTTCGACGGACTGTTCGCGATCGTTCAGCGCCTCACCCGCCGCCCGGGTACGGTCACCAGCCGCCCGCGCCGCCCCACCGTTTTGCGTATCCCGTCGCCTGGACGAGACGCGAAGGTAGCCCTCGCTACCGACGAAAGGAAAAACTGATGTTCACAGCGTCAAAAAAGGCACGCCTGGTTTCCGGGGTGATCGCGGCAGCAGCCGTCATCGCGCTCGCGGGCTGCGCCACCAGTGACCCGACCGCGTCCGAAACCACCGACGGTGACGCGGCAACCGACACCATCGTCGTCGGCAGCTTTGCCTACCCCGAGGCCGAAATCCTCAGCGAAATCTACGCGCAGGCACTCGAGAACGCCGGCCTCACGGTCGAGCGCTCGTTCAACCTCGGCCCGCGCCAGACCACGATCCCCGCTCTCGAAGACGGGTCGATCGACCTGATGCCCGAGTACAACGGCAACCTGCTGTTCTTCTATGACACCGAGTCGACCGCGCGCTCGACCGAAGAGGTCAACGCGGAGCTCGAGACCAAGGTTCCAGAGGGCTTCCAGGTTCTCGAAGCATCTCCCGCAGAAGACAAGGACGCCTACGTCGTCACGCAGGCTCTCGCCGAAGCAGAAGGCCTCGCCACCATCGGCGACCTCACCAAGATCGAGCCGTTCAGCCTCGGCGCGAACCCGCAGTTCGGTGAGCTCGCTTACGGAATTCCCGGCCTCAAGTCGGTCTACGGAGTCGAAGAGGTCACGTTCGTCTCGATCGAAGACTTCGGCGGACCCGACACCGTCAAGGCACTCGTTGACGACGCGGTCCAGGTCGCCGACATCTACACGACGTCACCCGACCTCGTGAAAGAGAACCTGCTCGTTCTCGAAGACCCGGAGAACCTGATCGCCGCGCAGAACGTTCTGCCGCTGCTCAACTCCGACGTCTACAGCGCCGAGCTCGAAGAGGCACTCAACGCCGTTTCCGCCGCGCTCACCACGGAAGACCTGATCGCCCTGCGCGAGCGCGTCGAGGGTGACGAGAAGGCACAGGCTTCGGTCGCCGCCGCCGACTGGCTGAAAGAGGTCGGCCTGGTTTCCTAGCCGGCAGAGCAGCTGTAGTTAGACCAACACAGCCGAGGGGCGGATGTCACGACATCCGCCCCTCGTTCTGTCTCGTGCGCTACCCGACGGTGGTGCTCTCCCGCACGATGAGTTCTGGCTTGAAGACCACCTGGCGCGGCGCGGCATCGGGTTTCACGGCGAGCTCGAGCAGGATCTCGACCGCCGTTTGGCCGATGAGCGCACTCGGCTGGCGAATGGACGACAGCGGCACAACGGCAGCACTCGCGAAGTCGATGTCGTCGTAGCCGATGAGCGCGATCGCGTCGGGAACCCGCACGCGCGACTGCATCATCAGGGCTTGCAAAACACCCATTGCGACCAGGTCATTTGCCGCGAAGATCGCGTCGGGGCGATCGGCTTCGTCGCGGGAGACGATGCTGGCTCCGGCCGTTCGTCCGGCGATAACGCTGAGTGCTTCAATCTCGATGACTTCGAGCGAAACATCCCCGTGTTCGGCGGCCGCCTCGCGCGCTCCGGCGAGTCGATCGGTCACCTGGCGAATCTCCATCGGACCACCGATGAACGCGATACGTTTTCTGCCGACCGAGATGAGGTGTTCGACGGCCATCCGGCCGCCGGCCACGTCGTCTACCGAGACCGACGAGAACGACAGGTCACCGCTCGAACGGTCGACCAGGACCGCTGGAATTCCGCGGCGCTTGAGGTCTTCGAGCCGCGACGTGATGTCGGCGTAGGGCGAGATGAGAACGCCGTGCACGCGCTGTTCCTCGAACAGGTCGAGGTACGTCGCTTCGCGCTCGGGGTTCTCGTCACTGTTGCCGAGAGTCACGGTGAGACCGGCGCGCGCGGCCTCGTCTTCCGCACCGCGGGCGACGTCGGTGAAGAACGGGTTGCGCACGTCGAGAACGACGAGTCCGATGGTCTTGCTTCGTCCGGCGCGCAGTTGGCGGGCGGCGTCATTGCGGATGAACCCGAGCTGGGTGATCGCGTCGTGAACACGCTGCACCGCGCTCTCCGAGACTTTCTCTGGGTGGTTCATGACGTTCGAGACGGTGCCAACCGATACACCGGCAAGGCGCGCAACGTCGCGCACGCTCACTGTTGCCATTCGGGACTCCTCAAAAATAATCGTGGCCTGCTCGCCACGATTTCCCTATTGTGGGCCGTGCAGGTCGGTATCACCAACAAAGCCGATTCTCAGATCGCGGTGAAATTGTGACTTGACTCCCCGCGGAGTCGCGTCATAGAGTGCATCCAGTCCAGCGTTTTAAAACGATTCAATCTCACCGTCGAGTCAAGGTATCAATGTCGATCACCCCTTCCGCTTCAGCCAGCGCTCCCACGCTCGAGCTACGCGAAATCGCTAAAGCATTCGGCGCGGTCATTGCCCTGAGCAACGGCAGCCTGCAGCTGCACTCCAATTCGATCCACGCCCTCGTCGGAGAGAACGGCGCGGGCAAGTCCACGATCGTCAAGATCATCGCCGGCCTCTACCAGCGCGACAGCGGCGACTTCACCCTCGAGGGTGAGACCGTGAACTTCACCTCGACCGCCGAGTCGAAGGCTGCCGGCATCGCCGTCATCTACCAGGAGCCCACGCTGTTCCCCGACCTGTCGGTCGTCGAGAACATCTTTATGGGACGCCAGCCGACCACGTCGCTCGGTCGGATCGACCGCAAGCTCATGCGCAGCCAGGCCGTCGCACTGTTCGAGCGACTCGGCGTGAGAATGGATCCCGACCGCCAGACTCTCGGCCTCTCCATCGCCGACCAGCAGCTCATCGAAATCGCCAAGGCCATTTCTCTCGACGCGAAGGTGCTCGTTATGGACGAGCCGACCGCGGCGCTCAGTGGCGTGGAGGTCGAGCGCCTGTTCGCCGTCGCCCGCAGCCTGCGCGACGAGGGTCGCGCCATCCTCTTCATCTCACACCGCTTCGACGAGGTCTTCGACCTGTGCGACACCGTCACCGTCATGCGCGACGGCGAGTACATCGCCACGAGCAAGATCTCCGACACCAACGTCGACGAGATCGTTCGCCGCATGGTCGGTCGCGATGTGACAACGCTGTTCCCCAAGGAAGAAGCGGTCATCGGCGAAGACGTGCTCGTCGTCTCCGGCCTCAACGAAGCCGGCGTCTTCCACGACGTCAGCTTCACGGTCAAGGCCGGCGAGATCGTCGCCCTCGCCGGGCTCGTCGGTGCGGGCCGGAGCGAGATCGCCCGCGCGATCTTCGGCGTCGACCCCTACAGCTCTGGTTCGGTGACACTGAACGGCAAGCGCGTTCCCAAGAAGAACCCGGCCGCGGCCATGAACCTCGGTCTCGCGCTCGTACCGGAAGACCGCCGCAAACAGGGACTCGTGCTCGAGACATCCGTCGCCCGCAACTCGACCATGGCGATTCGCAAGTCGCTCTCGAAATTCGGCATGCTCTTCTCGCCGGCCGAGAACCGCTCGTCGCGCGAGTGGTCGAGTCGTCTCGAGGTCAAGACCGCAGCGCTCGATACCGAAGCCGGCACCCTCAGCGGTGGTAACCAGCAGAAGGTCGTTCTCGCCAAGTGGCTCGCCCGCAACCCGTCGGTGCTCATCATCGACGAGCCGACGCGCGGAATCGACGTCGGCACAAAGGCCGAAGTCCACCGCCTGCTCTCCCAGCTCGCCGGCAAGGGCCTTGCCGTTCTCATGATCTCGTCGGAACTGCCCGAGGTTCTCGGCATGGCCGACCGCGTACTCGTCGTGCGCGAGGGTCGCATCACCGCCGACATTCCCCGAGCGGATGCCACGGCCGAGAGCGTCATGCTCGCCGCAACGTACACCGCCCCCAGCCCAGAAGCGGCGCAGCCCAAGGAAGTAGCTCGATGACGACCACTACCCAGCCGTCCACCCCGATCGGAACGGGCACGCCGGGCACCACCGGCTCCGGTTTCCTTCGCGGTCTTGGAAACTTCGCCCGTGCGCGGGAAACCGCGATCCTGCTCGCGCTCGTGATCGTCATCGCGATCGCGACGATCAAGAACCCGAACTTCGTGTTCAGCAACGACGGCTTCCGTAACCTGCTGCTCACCCCGTCGATCATCATGCTCATGGCCGTAGGCCAGGCCGTCGTGATCATCACGCGGAACGTCGACCTCTCGGTCGGCTCCACGCTCGGGCTTACCGCCTACCTGACCGGTCGCCTGTTCATCGATTTCCCCGGCATCCCGATCATCGTTGTCTTCATCGCGGGAGTCGCGTTCGGCGCGTTCCTCGGGCTCATCAACGGTGCACTCATCGCGTTCGCGAAGGTGCCGGCGCTGGTGATCACGCTCGGCACGCTCTATGCGTATAGAGGAATCAACGTGTTGTGGACCGGCAGCGATCGGATCAACGCGTCTGACATGCCCAAGCCGTTCCTCGCGCTTGGTACGCAGACCTTCCTCTATATCCCGGTTCTCACCATCATCGCCGTCGTTGTTCTCATCGCGGCCGGTTGGTACCTGCGCAACCTGCGCGGCGGCCGCGAGCTGTACGCGATCGGCTCCGACCCGTCGGCGGCGAACCTCTACGGACTCAAGGTCACCCAGCGCGTTCTCGTCGCCTTTGTGGTGTGTGGTGCACTCGCCGGACTCGCCGGTGTGCTGTTCAGCGCCCGCTACGGAACAGTCAACTCGCAGGCCGGTTCCGGCTACGAGCTGCAGGCCGTCGGTGCTGCGGTAATCGGTGGCGTCGCCATCTTCGGCGGCAGCGGTTCGGTCTGGGGTGCCGCGATCGGTGCCTACCTCCTTCTCACCATCAACCGCGCGCTCCCCATCCTCGGCGTGCAGGACTTCTGGCAGCAGGCCGTTGTCGGCGTGCTCATTATCGGCGCTATCGTGCTCGACCGCGTGCTCGCCATTCGAACAGCTCGCAAGCTCGTGGAAGCGAGAGACAAATGACCGAATCAGCCATCACCGGCACGAAGACCACCGTGCGCACCTACAAGGACTACGCCCGTCCGCTCTGGCGCCGCCTGATCATCTCGCGCGAAGCCGCGGTGATCGGAGGGCTCATCCTCGTTCTCATCGTTGCGAACTCGACGGTCGTGAACTTTGGAACCCCGATCACCTTCTACTACCTGCTGCTCGACGTGCTGCCGATCCTGCTCATCGCCCTTCCGATGACGCTCATCATCATCACCGGCGAAATCGACCTCTCGGTGGCCAGCACGATGGGACTCTCGAGCGTTGTGCTCGGCACGCTCCACCAGGGCGGGATGCCGCTCGAACTGGCCGCGCTCGTCGCGCTCGTCGTCGGTGCGATTGCCGGAGCGATCAACGGGTTCCTGATCACCGTGGTCGGACTGCCGTCGCTCGCCGTGACGATCGGAACGCTCGCCCTCTATCGAGGACTCGCCGTCGGACTTCTCGGCACAACGGCCGTCACCGAGTTCACCAAGTCGTGGAAGGACTTCGTGAAGTCGAAGATCGGCGACACGCAGATCCCGACCGTGATCCTCATCTTCATCGTGCTCGCGATCGCGTTTGCGATCCTGCTGCACTTCACGCCGTTCGGCCGCGGAATTTTCGCTCTCGGTCTCAACGACGAAGCCGCGAAGTTCTCGGGCATCAACGTCGAACGCACCAAGTTCATCCTGTTCATGCTGAGCGGAGTGATCTCGGCGCTGGCCGGCATCTATTACACGCTGCGCTTCGGCACCGCTCGCGGTGATAACGCAACGGGCCTCGAACTGTCGGTCATCGCCGCGGTGCTGCTCGGCGGCGTCTCGATCTTCGGTGGGCGCGGAGCGCTCCACGGGGTCATCGCCGGCGTGCTGCTCATCGGCGCACTCGGCAGCGCGCTTCGGCTCGCCTCCATCACGTCTGACGTGATCAACATCATCACCGGAACACTCCTCGTGCTCTCGGTGGTGTCCACAAGCTTCCTGGCCTGGCTTCACAACAAGCGGACCAAGCCCGGGGGAAAGAAAACGCTGTCTCAAGCCGCCAAGAGCTAGGGGCAACACCGTGTCGGTGCAATCACATCGACTTCCGTTCCATTGAATCCATTCAAAGAAGATTGAACCAAGGAGAACAAGGATGTTTCAGAAATTCTCGCGCACCTCTGGTGTAGCCCGTGCGGGCGCCTTTGCCGCACTCGCTGTATCGGTAGCGCTCGTCGCGACCGGTTGCTCGGCCGGCACCACCCAGCCCGGTGAAGGCGGAGAGGGCGGAGACGCCAACCTGTCGATCACGTTCGTTCCGAAGAACCTCGGAAACGCGTACTTCGACACCTCCGACGCCGGAGGAGCCGAAGCAATCGAAGAGTTCGGCGGAACCTACGACGAGCAGGCACCGGCTGAGGGCACGCCCGACGGCCAGGTCAGCTTCATCAACACCCTGACCCAGCAGCAGGTCGGCGGAATCGCCCTCTCGGCCAACGACCCCACCGCCCTGTGCGACGCCATCAATGAGGCACGCGACGCCGGCGTGAAGGTAGTCACCTTCGACTCCGACACGAGCGAAGACTGCCGCGACCTGTACATCAACCAGGCCACCTCAGAGGGCATCGCCAAGGTCCAGGTCGACCTCATCGCCGAGCAGATCGGTGACGAGGGCCAGATCGCGATCCTGTCGGCTACCGCCAACGCCACGAACCAGAACGCCTGGATCGAGCTCATGAAGGAAGACCTCGCGGCCAACCACCCGAACATCGAGCTCGTCGAGACCGTCTATGGCGACGACGACGACCAGACCTCGTTCGACAAGACGGAAGCACTTCTGCAGACCTACCCCGACCTCAAGGGCATCGTCTCGCCCACCACGGTCGGTATCGCTGCGGCAGCTCGCTACCTCCAGACCTCGGACTTCAAGGGCAAGGTCGCACTGACCGGTCTCGGTACGCCGAACCAGATGCGCGACTACGTCGAAGACGAGACCGTCACCGCGTTTGCACTCTGGAACCCGGCCGACCTCGGCTACCTCGCCGCCTACGCGACGAAGGCACTCATCGAGGGCACCATCACGGGTGAAGAAGGCGACACCTTCGACGCCGGCAAGCTCGGCGAGTACACCGTCGACGCCGGTGGAACGGTTCTTCTCGGAGACCCGTACACCTTCAACGCAGAGAACATCGGTGAGTTCGACTTCTAAGCCGAACAGCAGCGCAAAGCACCACACGTAGAACCGCCCGGCCGGCAACTCCGGTTGCCGGCCGGGCACCCCACCACTGATCGATACCTTTTCCGGGAAGGAGAAGCCCCATGGAACGCGTCTGCTTCCAGCTCCAGGTCAAGCCCGAGCGCCTCTCCGAGTACCGAGAGCGCCACGCCGCGGTGTGGCCCGACATGCTCGACGCGATTGCGGCATCCGGTCGCACCAACTACTCCCTCTTCCTGCGCGAAGACGGCCTGCTCATCGGATACTACGAGACGGAGTCCGACGAGCGTTCGCAGGCCCTTCTCGAGGCCGACCAACGCACCGCCGCGTGGGAGGCCGACATGGCCGACTTCTTTGTCGCCCTCGACGGTCGACCCGACCAATCAGCGGTCACTCTCGTCGAGGTCTTCAACTTGCAATCCCAGATTGACGCTCGTGCCGATTCCGCATAGGGTCAGTGCGAAGCCCGCCTTGAAACGTTTCATAAGCAATGTTGCTCTCATGAAAGAAAAGAAGAAATGACATCGTTCTACGACATCACCGC